>Ga0163179_10000093_pt1 | contig 62733 bp, 55 predicted proteins | sample AtlANTMetagenome_FD_109643 | JGI IMG/M metagenome (GOLD analysis project Ga0163179, IMG submission 109643) | Marine eukaryotic phytoplankton communities from the Atlantic Ocean - Atlantic ANT 2 Metagenome | ecosystem: Environmental > Aquatic > Marine > Oceanic | place: North Atlantic Ocean...
CCCCGACGGGCGACCACACGACCTGTTCGACCTCCGTCTTGGTGGCCGCGAGATCGCAGTTAACTTTGGGGTGCTCCCTGGACCGATCGTAAAAGGCAAAGCGGTAGAGGGCTTCAACAAGGAAAACGAAGCCGCGTTGCGCGCCTTAGGCTACGTCGACTAGACCAACGCTTAAGACAATAGAGGGTGCGACCATCTCTCTATTTGGGCGCCCCACTGCACCGGCGCCGAATAGCTCGGAAACACGCTTGAACCACCGCCTGCGAGCAGTTCGGCCATCTCGCGTACACCGTGACTAAGCACGTCGAGTGCATAGCCGCCCTCTAAAACGGCCGCGACAGGCCAGCGTCTCGATATGGCGCCCACCATCGCCGTCAACCCGTCTACAGTGAGCGACTGACCACCTACCCAATCACCGTCCAGCGCATCAAAACCCGCTGAAAGCAACACGATATCTGGCTCGAATCGTACCAGTGCTGGCAAGACTAATCGCTCGAATGCTGGCAGATACCAAGCATCCCCAGCACCCGCGGGCAACGGCACATTTAGCGTAAAGCCAATCCCATCTCCGACACCTTGCTCGTGCCACGCGCCCGAACCGGGATAAAACGGAAAGCGGTGCATGGAGGTGTAGAGCACATCTTTGCGCCCATAAAAGATGTCTTGAGTACCATTGCCGTGATGGACATCCGGATCAAAAATCGCGACACGCTTGCCTTCACTCACACACGCTTCCGCGGCGACGGCGACATGGTTGAACAAGCAAAACCCCATGGCTTCATCGCCCGTTGCGTGATGGCCGGGTGGACGTGACAGCACCAGCGCATGATGGTCTTTACGCACCTCAAGCGCCGCCTCAACGGTTGCGCCTGACGCGAGCAAGGCCGCATCGACAGATCGCGGAGAGATGACAGTGTCCGGATCAAGACGCGCCGACGTTCCCGAAAGCGACAACAATCGAGAGACAAACGACGCGTCATGAACGCATGAAACCAACTCCACAGGCGCTTGAAAACACCTTCGTCGTTGGAACGCTAATCCCTCTAAAGCTGCTCGAATCGCGGGGAGCCGCGCGGCGGATTCGGGGTGTTGCGGTCCCGGGTCATGTAAATCGAACCGTAAGTCGTCAAAAACCGCGAGGCTCACTCCGAGCAATCCGACCAAGTCAGTTGCGCATCGTTTTCGCTATATACGCCAATAGAGCCGAAATTCTCTCCAGCGTCTAGGATATTGCCGCCAAGAAACCAGATGTCGGAGTCATGCGCCCACACCGAATGAAAGTGCTGATAGGTGATTGGCCAATCGGGAATTACCCAACGCGATCCGTCCAGGTACGCCATGGTCCCAGAGTTACCAGCGACCCACACCGTTTCATCCGGAGCCGTCCAGATCCCGTTTAAGGGGTGACCCAAATAGGTCGTGTCCTGATCAGTCCAAGTCCCAGCACTCCATTTAGCGATCTGTGAAGAGCTCGCACCGCCGACAACCCAGACATCTTCAGTGTCCCGGCCTCGAACGGTAACCATCCGCATATCTGTCTCAATTTCTTCAAACGCATCATCCACCAGACGGAACGATTTCGACACACCGACAAACCATTCATCCCACACCTTGAACATCATCCCGTCCAAGTCAGCCGCGACCTGAGTCCAAGCGCCATCCTGACGGCGCCAAATCTCACCCAGATTACTCTCCACAATCCCGCCGACAGCCCAGACAGTCCCCCCACCATCGTCCCAAACGCCAAACAGCGTGGCTTCCGTTGCGACCGACTCGTCGACGCGCCCCGTCGGGGTCTGATGCAAAATCGTGCCAGCGGCACCCACCGCGTACCAATCATCTTCTGCCGATCCGTGTACCCACCAGAGCGCTTGATCTACCACCCGGTCCTCAACACACGCCTCACGGCCGTCAATCCAGACAAGGTCTCCATGGCCATCGTCCGCGCCAAGGTCTCCCCCAACAACCAGAAGCCGGGAGCCAGCCGACCAAGCCGCCAAAAAGGCCACGTCGCCAACCTGTTCGGCGACCATATGCCAATCCGGACCCGCCTCGCCCGTCTCACCTGTCTCTGGCTTGTCTCCGCAGCTCACAACTAGACCCGCAAAAATAAGTAAAGACGCTACGGTTCTCATTCCAACTCCACGCTCAAAGCCCGCTCGCGAGATTCTGCAGTCAAAGGGCCTGTGCCTTCGTGAACAAAACTGGTCACCGCGTTGCCTTCATCATCAATGAACTGAAGCGCATCGATAGGATCGCCTCCCGCCTGCTTCAGCATGAACTCGCCGGTCCCGTGGCCATAAACGCCCTTCACACGCGCCCACTCTTCTTCCGTGTCTGCTGTCCGATGACATTCGCTACACGCACGCGGTGTCCGAGACGCGGTGTGCTGAAAAAACGGCGCCCAACCAATGATCCCGGAATGCTCGGAGTTTTCTCGGAATTGGCCCACCTTTTCCCCATCAGACATCTCACCCAAAACCATCTCTCCATCACTCCCGATGATGCTCAATTGAACCTGCTGGGAGGAATTACAAGACTGTGCGCGCCCGTCAGTAGTCCGACAGAGCACCGTGTGGTCCAAGGTGTATTCAGACCGGCTTCCGGTCGTAAGGCCCGCCGTCTTCTTGCCGGTCTGATAGTCGATTTGCGAAAGCCGCATGTCCATCGTGACGTGACAGCCCATGCATTGCTGGTTGTAAGAGGTGTGACACGCGTCACAGGTCAAGCTGTCCGGATGTGCCCAACCGTCTTCGTTCGGTGCCATGCCCAGATGCATATACGAGCCCTCGGGGCGCTCCTCTAACAATCGGGCAGGCTGTGGAACGACATGTTCTTCCTTGGAGATACGGCCCTTGAGCGCGACGTTGCCTTCATCATTCGTATAAAGCTGCGTCAACGCGCGACCGGACTGCGTCCGATACACGTCTTGTTCATCCGGAGACTGCGCTTCCCGCACCGTGCCGTGGCAGTCCTCGCACCGTAAATCCAGCTGATATTTTTCCGTGCTGTAAATATTGCCATCGCCGTGAACATCACTGCCTACGTGACAGTCAGCACACACCATTCCAGCCGAGAAATGTAGATCGGGCGGCGTTTCGTCGTAATTATTCGTCGTGTCTTCATCCAGGATGTAGTACCCGGCGGTATGCCCGTAGACGTTCTCGTTCCAGACTTCAGCATGTTCTGGCGTGTCGGAGAACCCGCCCTCGCGGATACCCCTGAAGAGCAAGCCGATCCGGCCGCCTTGAAAATGACAAGTGGCACACTGCTCTACAGTAATATCTGACGTGATCTGATGGAGTTGCGGGTAGACGGGGTAGCTCTTGGGCATCGCCGCGTCAGACCCTTTGTATACGCCATCTTGGGCATACAAAAAGTGGCAAGAGCTGCAGCCTGTCGACCGATATAGCGCGGCGGAGTTGTTGCGCGGATACCCTGCCGCGTGGCAGGTGTTGCAGTTTTTAGCCAGGTAATGGCTGTAAGCGACGTCTTCGATCTGCGTACGATCTCCCGTAGCAAACGCGGCTTCAATCGCTTCTTTATCTGGCGGCAGTAGCGCCTCGAGGTGCGCCACTGTCCCGGGGATCTCACCCGTAAAACCGGTGTCTTCGGCGCTATAAGATCCGTAAATGGCATCTCGGCCTTGAAGGCCAGCATAAAACCGCGTGGGCATGTAATGACCCGTGTTGGTGGTCATCACCGAACGCCGAACGTTCCGGACGTGCTCTTCATGGCACTCTCCGCAAGTCTCGTCGAGAACGCGAACATCTCCGGGATTGATGAAGCGTACATACGCAGGGTCAAGGGCATCCAACATGTCCGGTGGCATGTCACGGATGAAACCATGGGCTGCAAGCGGCAAATCGTCACCGCGGATTTCGGCGAAATTATCCGGGGGCTGCACATGGGCTTCTTCAATCGTCAACTTGGTCCCATCACCACCGTGACAGGAGGTACAGTCACCAGGATCCCAGTCTGGATGCGCCTGCTCGATCCCGACATGACAGCTAAGACAGGCTTCGCCATCATCAAAATCCCAGCCCGTATCGTCCTTTGGCCCGCAGGAAAGAAGGAGTAAAACCGCGCAAAGAAAGGTGAGGCGCACGCGCGTTATTCCTCGAGAGAAATCTGAACGGTCACGGATGCTGTCGCTGTATGGCCCTCCGCGTCCGTCGCTTCTACGACCAGTTGCGCTTCCATCCCATGGAGGTCGATGAGATTGTCATTCGTGTACTTTTCTGCATCGAAGCCAACGACAAGGTCCCACATCAGTCCCGTGCCATCATCCTGACAATATGCGACGGCCGTATCGTTTAGGAAAGACGCAGAAAGCGCGCCATCAATATAGGTATCCAAGAGCACGTTCACAGATGCATAAGGCGCGTCGGGGTTGGCTGTGTCGGCAGCATTCGCGCGGACGCGCAGCCCCTCCGTACGCAGACGAACAGGCACACCGAAGCCTCCCTGCGGCGCCACGTCCAAACCCACAAGCGAGTCTTCTTTATAAGGATTGAAATCACCACCGACGCCAAAACCGATCACAAGCGACGCGTCGCCACCGCCAAGACACGGGTCTGCCTCGCCAGTGTCTTCACCGCCGCACGACAACAAGAACACGGACGTAAACGCCGTGCAGATGCGAAACCAGCCTACCTGTGAAAGCAAGACGTCTCCGTACCGCAAATATCGATAAGATAAAGCGACGGTAGCATTATAGAACGCAATCGGCGCAGATATCGCCCCGAGCGTTCACTCTAGTGCAAAGAGCACTACTTATGACGGAAGGTAATACGCCCTTTCGTCAGGTCGTAAGGCGACACAGCGACAGTAACGTTGTCACCTAAAACCACGCGGATTCGATACCTACGAAGCTTGCCGGCCAGGTGCGCTTGCACCTCGACGCCTTGTTCCGTCTCAACGAGGAAGGTGCCTCCAGGACGCACTTCCTTCACAATACCTTCCATCTCAATGAGATCGTCGCTAGCCAAAATCCCTCCGAACACATACATGCGGGACTGCCACAGGCTAATCGAGCACGCGCTCGACAACAAACCAAAAGTCGCCGTCACTGACCGTATCGCAGATAATCCCACGGTCTGACCGCTAAAAGGCGACCCATTCTCGTCCCAGAACGCGCCCTTTTACAATCGCTATTCGTGCGACTGTTCCCCGGTTGGCTGACCCGACCAGCTGCAAATCAGGCGAACCAAACTGCGAGCCACCGTGCGCGTCGAAGAGAGTGAAACCCACTCATCAATCCCGTGGAGATTTTCGCCATCGGGTCCAAAAACCACACAAGGAATGCCAAACTCTCCTGCAAAACGTGCATCCAAACCCGCTGTATCTGCAGCCAAACCGGGACGTTGTCCTCGCTCTTCGCCTATCGCCGCCACAGCATGCTCGACAAAGGGGTGTTCCGGATCTTGGAGCCAAGGCTGCCCACGCCAACCGGGCCACGTGATGCGAGGCGGATTCTTCTTTAGCCAAGAAGATTGGGCCGCATCCATGATGACCTTTGTGATGGTCTCCATGACATCCTCGGTTTTTTCAAACGGCAAGTAAGACACTCGACCTTCCAAAACAGCCTGTCCAGGGACCGTAGACGGCCAATCTCCTGCTTGGAGCGCGCCCAAATTCAGATGTACGGACTGACCCGCGGCGCCAGGCAGCCGCTCGAAGGCTTCGAGATGAAGAGACTCAGCGCGTTCTTGATCGAGCGCCTTTAAAGCTTGAACAATGGGAAGGATCTCGAAAAGAGCGCTCACCCCGTGTTGAGCAAGTGCTGCATGAACGCTTTGCCCATCCACCTCTATACGAAAATACAAGATCCCCGGATGACCGATCACCACGTGCGACCACAACGGCTCTGGGATGATCATCGCATCGCCCGTCTCGCCAGAGAGCAGTGTCGCGAGGGTGCCGTGTGTACCGCCGCCTTCTTCCTCCACCACGCTGTGGAAGAGAAGATCCCCGCTCGGGATAAACCCCACGCCGCGGAGCGCGCGAAGTGCGGCGTAAATAGCCAGCCAACCCGATTTCATGTCGAGCGAGCCGCGGCCATACAGCCGATCACCCTCGATTAGCGCCCCGTAGGGATCAAGACGCCACTGTGATCGAGGCTCCTCTGAGACCACGTCTACATGCGCGTTCAGGATCAAAGAGCGTCCCTCACCAGCGCCCACCCAGCGCCCGACAATGTTCGGACGGCCATCACTACGCCATGGGCCCTCGACCGCAGTGGGATGCTGCATGAGCTCTTCATCAGGGATCAAAACCTCTTTGATATCGAGATCTAATTCTGTCATTCGCTCAACAGCCCAACGCTGCGCGTCACCTTCATCGCCAATGACAGAAGGAATGCGAACGAACTCCTGAAGTAGGCGAACGGTCTCATCAAACTCGGCATCCACACGCGTCAAAGCGGCCTGAAGTGTTGATTCAAGGTTCATCGGCTTATTTCTCTCGGCCAAGCAGCCAATATGCAGCGCTCTGCAGAAGAGGCCAATCAGACTCAGCGTCATCCAAACCGCGCTCTAATTCTGGCCAGTTTGTACCGTCCGCATCGCTGGTCAGGTCGTATTCCAGATGCACGGAACTCAAAAACACACGGCCTTTCCCGTGCTCGAAGGCGACGATGGCCGGCTCATCATTTGCATCAAAACGCGCGACGACATCTACGTCTGCGCCATCATTCACCCGAAAAGCGGGGCCACCGTAATAAAGCGTGCTGAGGCGCTCGGGGCTCTCTGACGCAATAGCGTGTTGCTGATTTACGGAGATCTTGGTGGTGACGTACTGGGGCCAAGGTGCGATTTCCACTATCGGTCCGGTAGGTGTTCCAGGAAACAAATCGAGATCATAGGGCAACACTTGGCCAGCCCATTCAATCTCCGGAGCGGCGTAAAAGCTCCCCGCACAGATGCCGATATAGCCTCCTCCGCCTTCTACAAAGCGCATCACGGACGCGACGCCTTTGTCATCGATATCCATCACGTAGGCTTCGGCCCATCCGCCAGGCATGTACAGCGCGCGCGCCTTGCGTTTAAGGCTTCCCGCGTTCAGTTCCGCCGCCGTGATCGCACGAATCGACAAACCCGCACTGGAAAACGCCAAAGACGCCGCGGTGACACCCGAAGCATAGCCCCCACTGCCCGCGTAGATCGCTACATCCGCTTTACCCATGGGCTCCACAACTATCTGAACTTCTGTACGGAGCTCTGAAGGATCGCTATAGGCCGGCTCATTCAGATAGACCTCACGGGTAGGACCAAGCGCTGTCAAACGTCGACCAGGCAGTTCGCGATACAGCCGATTGTATGTAGAAGTCAGCGTGTCGTAGGGCCCGACGTGTTCGGCAGCCAAAACCAAAACCGGTTCGCTCATCTCTAAATAGACATCTTCTTCGCCAGACTCAGGCGTCGGAAGCAAACGCCCGTACACATTGATGGGAACTCTGGCCTCAGATTTCAAGCTTCGGCTTGGCACCGCCGTAGGATCGCTGAACATCACCGCGACGCCCCCCGAAGTCGCGTGCCAACCATGACGGCTAGACCAATCTACAGCGTGGACAAACCGTTCGGACAAACCTTCATACGGACCGATGTGTGACGCTACGGCTTCGACCCGCGGTGGCACCACGTACAAGCGAATGTCACCGGGCTCGGTCGCAGCAAGCGCTCCGGAAAAGAGCAATGGCAAAACAGCAATCATCCGCAAACCTCTGCTAGCGCGTGTTCCATACGGTCTAGCGCTTCATTCAAAAGCGAATCGGACATCACCAAAGGCGGTAAGAGTCGCACCACATTGCCCAGCACGCCGGCAGTAAGCACCACCACACCTCGCTCGCGACAGGCCTGAACCCACGACTTCGCAAGCTTAGCGTTAGGCGTTTTACCACCAGGCTTGACCAGTTCGACAGCGCGCATGGCGCCAAGCCCACGGACGTCGCCGATCAGATCTGGATAGGCTTCAGCCCATTGCAAAAACCGTCGCTCCATCAAGTGGCCCAAGACAACTGCGCGGTCACAGAGACCCTGCTCTTCGATGAGATCCAAAGTGGCAATAGCCGCAGCGCACGCCACTGGATTGCCCCCGTAAGTCCCACCCAGGCCACCAGCCTGCACGGCGTCTAGTAGTTCAGACCGGCCTACAACGGCAGAGAGCGGCATCCCGGCCGCGATGGATTTTGCGAGGACGAGAAGATCCGGAGCCACCCCAGCCTGCTCAATAGCAAACATGGTCCCTGTACGACCAAAGCCTGATTGCACTTCATCGACAATAAGCACAGCGCCTACGCGATCACAAAACGCACGAAGCGCACGAAGATATTCAGGCGGTGCGGGCACGAAACCGCCTTCACCTAAAACAGGCTCGATAACGACGGCAGCCAGGCTCTCGGCATCCACATAGCCGTCGACAGCTCGGTCCAAGAACTGGATACAAGCGTCAACACAGTCCGATTGCTCCGCGGCCATCGGGTAACGGTAGCAATACGGGTACGGGATTCGGGTCACATCACTACAGAACGGCCCGAACCCTCGTTTATAGGTCGCATTCTTGCTGGTCAGCGATAGCGTCAGCAAGGTGCGGCCATGAAAGCCCCCTTCAAAACATAGAACCCCGGTGCGTCCGGTGGCGTTTCGCGCGATCTTCACCGCATTCTCGACCGCCTCAGCCCCTGAATTAAACAAGATCCCTTTCGCGGGCTGCGGCCCCGGAAAGTAAGCGACCAACCGCTCAACCACGTCGAGATACCCGGAATACGGAACGACTTGGAAGCAGGTGTGCAGAAGCGCATCAGCCTGATCTTTGATTGCAGCGACAACAGACGGAGGGCAATGCCCCGCGTTCAGCGTACCGATGCCCGCAGCGAGATCGATGAACTCATGCCCCTCGATATCCGTGATCACAGCGCCGGCTGCAGACGCTGCGAACGCCTTGGCTCCTGATCCTAGGGCTTTTGGCAGAAGGCGATTGTAACGTGCACTCTCGTCTTCGTTATTGCGATGTGGTCCGGACATGCGCTCACACCCCCGCTATCTTGAACACACAAGCGAGAGTATAGTTTACCGGTCAGCCACCGGGACACGCGCTTGCTCGACTTATTCACCCCCTCCGCCACACCACTCGGTCCCGAACATCGTGGAACCGTTCAACTGGTCGCCTGGGCGGGGGTCGGACTGTTGTTACTCGCGCTCGCGAGAGTTTCCGCAAGATTTTCGCGCGTCGAAAACGCTGATGACTTCTTGCTTATGGGGCGTGGCGTCGGTTTTTGGTTGTTCTTCGGCGCCTATACCGGCGCAGCTATAGGCGGCGCGAGCATCGCTGGCTTCACAGGCATGGGCTTCGACGAAGGCATCTCAAGCTTCTGGATTTTACTTGTTTCCGGGTTCACGGTTCCCCTCTTTGCGTGGCTCTTCGGCGGGGCACTCAACCGTTTCGGGCGCGAACAATCCGCCTTCACGCTCTCGGACTTCCTCGTGCGTCGCTACGGTCCTGCTGTGCAGCGGCCTGCAATGTTCATCACCTACCTCCGCCCCGCATTCATCACCGGCCTGCAGTTTTTGGCTATCGGCACCTTACTGCGTGTGGGGTTCGGGCTGAGCACATCCGCAGGTGTTCTCCTCGGGGCCGCCATCGTCCTTGGCTATACCGTCGTCGGCGGGCAATACTCCGCGATCACAAGTCAATGGATCCAGTCCCTACTTCAAGGCCTTGGGATGCTGTTGTTCTTGATCTGTGCGGTAGCGCTACACGGCGGGGTGGTGCCAGCTGGGGAAGCAATGGTCACGCACCTTCCCGATGCGTTCCGGGATGTGTACAGCGCTGATTTTTCGTGGATGAGCGTCTGGCTCATTTCCATGGGCGTCTTCTATTTTGTAGATCCCTGGCTCTTTCAATGGGCCTACATGGCAAAGGACCCGAAGACCTCACGAAACGCGCTTGTCGCCGCCTCGGTAGCGTCTCCTTGGGGGGCTGTGTCCTTTATCGGTGGGATGCTACTGGCCGCCGCGATGCTTGGCGGAACGCTCGAATTACCCACTGATATCGACCCAGACCTTGTCTACCTCACCTTTGTACAAGACCATTTAAGCCTCGGCTGGGCTGCCTTATTACTCGTCGCGTACCTGATGACGGTTCTTTCATGCGCGTCATCCTTCCTCATGAATGGTGCGACGATCCTGAAGTCGGATCTGCTCGACTCCCTCGTAGGCCAAGACACGGTGAAAGCGCGCCCTGTACTCATGGGGCGCATCGCCATCATCGTCACCGCCGCTTTCGGCGTGGTCGCCGCCCTATGGGTGCCGGTGCTCGTACCCCTATGGATTATCGGCCAAAGCATCGCTGTAAGCGGCTTATTCTGGCCCGTAATGGCCGCTTGGTTTTGGCCTGGTGCCACCGGAAAAGGCGCCCTGGCGTCCATGACCGTCGGCGGCATCACGAGCTTTATTTGGGCGCTATGGGCGTGGCATTCGCAAGGGTCCGCTTCCTCTTTGATCATGGGACTGCACGCAGCCCACGTAGGTATGGCGACGTCCCTCGTCGCGCTCATCGCCGGGAGCTTGATGACCGATGCCAATCCCGATGAATCGCCCAACGCAACCTCATGGAAGCGACTCAATGCGGCTGCAGAAGCGGAGGTGAACGCTTGAATGAGCCACACCAGTCAAGGCAACTCGCAGTGAAGGCCGGATGGATAAGCGTGTGGGCGCTGTTCATCGTGTTCCATGCGTTGTTCTTCGCGAACAAGCTCGAAGCGCTGCTATGGGTCACGCTCCTGAGTGTAGGACCGATTTGGCTGCTCACCGCTATCGGCGGTATCGTGGAGGTCCGAGGGGTATGGCGTGACTTTCGACAGGCCCACGGAGGCAAGCAATGAGGCGTCTTTTCGGCTCTTTGGCCTTGCTGGCAGCGATCTTGACCTCTACACCGGCCAAAGCCGCGCTCGCCGAACTCGACCTGATGATTGTCCCGCAAAAGCAACCGCGGTGGGTTTATGGCTCGGGCACGATGCAGATCAGCGCCTGGTCTAGCGGGTATACCTCGTGGGGCGCGATGAGCTACGCCGTAGACCTTCAATTCGACGCCGACTTCGAAGCCAACCCGACAATGGTAAACGTGGAATTCGAGCCGGTTGCGAGCATACCAAAGCTACTAGGCATGGCGATCCCTGAGGGTTACGCCCTGACCGATGCCGGCCTTGCTCTACAACTGAAGAATGGCTTTCTCAACGATCGATATCAGCCGGTACCGTTGAGCGTGGCACTCGGCCCGTCGATAGAGTTCGGGGGCACGTGGATAAACGGGCTGCGCTTAGACCTTATGTGGCGCTACACGATGCCCTACGAAGAGACCTACGCTGTGCCTTACATGGACGTATACGGTGTCGCGGTCCAAACGGAATACAACGACAGTTGGCCCATCGAACCCGGGATTGCGCTGGGGATGAGTTGGCACCATACCTGGCCGGCTGGACCCTTAGAATTGTTTACCCGCGGATTTGCCGACGTATGGCAGCAAGCCTTCATGCCTGTCGAACAATGGAGCGACGACCGGCCCGACGAAGTGTACAGCGGCCCCACTTGGGCGCAAAATAACGCCAGTTGGCGCGCACTAACGCAGCCCCAAATCGGGGTGCGCTTCGGCAAAACACTCGCGTATGCGATCGCGCTAGAAATAGAGATGGCGCACAATATCTACTTCGTACCCGAAGACGATCTGTCGGTCTGTGTCGACCCCGTCGCCACCTCCGAAGGAATTTACTGCTTACGCCGCGAAGGTTTCACCGCACAAGCGGGGCTCCTGCTCGGACTCAGGTTTTAGGGTGCAAAATGCCTAAACTGAAAACGCTTCCGCTCGCCCTGCTCTGCGCCTGTAACGGCATGGGTGACCCGATCGGCTTTCCCGATACCGGAGAGCCCGGCGGCGAAGACAGCGGTCAAGATTGGGAGACTTATCGCGAGTTATCCGACGCCGACGCTGTGCTTTGGGGGGACGCGGCCGGTGACTACGCGGGCGCAGCGGTCACGTTCGTCGGCGATGTGACCGGGGACGATAATCCCGACCTACTCATAGGGGTGCCAGCGCACGCCAAGGGCGCTTTTACCCCCGGAAGCGCTGTCGTTGTTCCCGGACCGATCACCGGAGAGGCCACACTGTCTGAAGTCGGCTGGGCACTCCCCGGATCGGGCACGGAGACCGCGGGTACAGCCGTCTCAGGTCTCGGCGACATCAACGGTGATGACCTTGCAGACTTCGCCATCGGCGCGCCATACAGCGCAGCAGGAGGCGTTCAACGCGGGGCTGTCTACGTCTTTTTTGGACCATTGGCCGAAGGGGGGGCTCCTCTAGACTCAGCGGACGCGGTGGTTCAAGGCGCGAGCAACTACGCGCTCGGCGGTTGGTCTGTGGATGGCGGAGCGGATGTGAACGGCGATGGGTTCAGCGATCTGCTGATCGGCGCCAAATGGCAAGGCGGACCAGGGACTGCATATGCCGGGGCTGCATACCTGTTTTATGACTCGCCCAGCGGGACCACAAATCTGGCGGAAGCCAACCACATATTCCAAGGCGAAGCCGCATCAGATGTCGCCGGACACTCTGTATCAATGGCGGGTGATGTGGACGGTGATGGACGGTCAGACCTGCTTGTAGGCGCCGTTTGGGTAAGTCCAGATGCGACGAGAGAACACGCGGGTGGCGCCTATCTACTGACCGCATCAGACCTCGCCAAGCAACCTGAAGGCGAGCACTCACTCAGCACAGCGTCAGCAAAACTCCTGGGAGAGGATACCGATGATTTGGCTGGATGGGATGTGGCTGCTGCGGGCGACGTAAACGGCGATGGTAAAGACGATATTTTGATCACGGCGCCAGCCCATATGGAATCTAAAACGGTCGATGAATCGGGTGTGACCTACGTCCTTTTTGGCCCCATCACTGGCACCGTGGAGCTCGCAGACGCTGACGCGAAACTGCTAGGAGACCAAGTCCTTGAGTGGTCAGGTGCTTCTGTGGCGGGCGCGGGAGATCAAGACGGAGACGGACTCGACGATGTACTGATCGGATCACCGTACCGCTCGATCGGGAAAAACTATCTCGGCGGTGGAGCGATGCTTTTTACGGAAGTAACCGCCGGAGATCGGGCGCTGTCTACGGCGAAGGTAGAGTTAGCGGGCGGCCTAGAATATGACTCGGCTGGCTGGGCTATGGACGCTGGCGCTGATTTTAACGGGGATGGAATGCCCGATATGGTGATCGGCGCGAGCGGCGCGGACCGAGGTGAAGACGCTGATATTGGTTCTATTCACCTCGTGTTTGGAAGACTCGCCGGGCAATAAGCGCACCCCAAACACTGAAGCGACCCGAAAGCAGGTCGGGTACGCGGGACTCGGTTAGTTGGAGGCCTTCTTCAGGGTAAATCTCCATGCTCATCGCACCACACGCCCGAGGCAAGCGGCTGAATGACGCCATTTTCGGGGTCGCTGCCGCCGCTCGAACAAGAACAGCCCAGGTCGGCGCCGAAAATGTGATCAACGCCTCTATCGGCCAGCTCTTTGACGAAGAGGGCGCGTTCTGGGCGCTGCCAACGCCAGCCCGCATTCTGCGGACGCTCGATGATGAAGCCCTGTGTCGTTACGCGCCGCTTTCTGGCACTCCGGCGCTCGTAGACCACGTGTTGAAGCGCGTTCCAGTCCCCGAAGGACTCCACAGCCAAGTGATCGCCACACCGGGCGGTGCTGGTGCCCTGCACCTCATTCTGTACAACTATTCAAATATTGGAGATGCTGTTCTCGCCGGCCTGCCTTGCTGGGGCCCCTACAACACCATCGCCAACGAGATTGGACGCCGCATCAAGACCCATCCCTTCTTCACTGACGAAGGGACGTTCCACGTGGAAACATTCCTCGATGGAATGGGAGAATTGCTTCACAGCCAAGGTCGCGCGATCGGGATTATCAACAGCCCAGCGCAAAACCCATCCGGCTACTCACTGACAGATGCGGAGTGGTTTGCGGTCGCTGAAGGCCTCAAAGCCCTCGGTAAAAACGGTGACCCCATCGTCTTACTCTTGGACACTGCATACCTAGAGTTTGCGCAAGACCCAGACGAAGCGCGGCAGTTCCTAAAGCACTTCAAAGACCTGCCTCAAAACGTGCTCGTGACCGTCGCGTGGAGCGGATCTAAGGCGTACACGCTTTACGGTTTACGCCTGGGTGCCGCCATGGCCGTTTCACCAGATCCAGCGCTGGTCCAGGAATTCAAAGATAGCGGCACATTCACCGCTCGCGGAACCTGGAGCAACTCTCCCAGAGCCGGGATGTCGCTGCTACAACAGATCGAAGCGCACCCCGACCTAAACGCTGCGCTTGAAAGAGAACGCGCTGAAATGCGTGCAATCTTGTCCCAGAGAGCGCAGCTGCTAAACGACAGCGCTCAACTCGAGCGGCTGCCGTTTTCATCGGGCTTCTTTACGGTGGTTAAGCACCCAGACCCGGTCAGCGCCGCGAAGCGCCTACAAGAAGAAAACATCTTCGTGGTCCCGATGTATGGCGGCGTCCGTATCGCCCTTTCTAGTGTTCCCAGCGCAAAAATCGCGCAACTCGCAAAGGCACTAGAAAAAGTACAGCGCAGCTAAAAAGCCCACTCTCAGCGCTCAATAGCCGGCGCACCAACGTCTCCTCTACCGCGGCCGCGAAGCGGTTCAGGCGGACGTGCAAGCGTTTCACCCGCGCCTTTAGGTAGAGGAGGATGGGGCAGCGCGCCGGTTTCTCCGCAGATTTCATCCTTAAACCGATGTAAATCCACAACCGCGAACAGCGTGTTCTTCGCCTCAAACGCACCAAAGCACCGCAACAAGTTGTCTTCCCAGCCGGGAAAGCGTCGATATTCAGGCAACAGCATCAGATAACGAAAGTCATGTCGGAGCAATTCCGCATGCACCGAACTTCTCATGCGCCCTTCTCGCGCCAAGCGCGCCGTGTCAGGTAAAAGCCCGGACACAGGGATCCAGCCCTCCTCTCCCATCACCCCTCCCGATATCGGGCGACCATGCCAAGCTTGGAGCAAAGGCCCAACATCTCGATACCTTCCCTCCGGCGGCTCTCCAAAACTTGAAGAAGGCAACATAAACACAGCGCCCGGTTCTTGGAGGGCATCCAATTCCGAGGTTTCTGGCGGAGAATAAAGCGGAACGGGCCAAGGCACCGGCGACAAATACAGCACGTCGATGACGCAAATGAAAAAGAGCGGGACGCCATACCTCACGCGCATCTTAGAGAGCGCCCAAACCACCAAAGGCGCAAGCAGTAAGCTCGCCACGGCTGCCGCTCTATACCACCGGGTGACCCTCCAGAAGACAGGAGCGGACTGGCTGACCATACCCGCAGGCCCCGGGACGACCCGGTCTCCTACTCGCAGCACATCTCCCGAAACCGTGAGCCAAGGACCAAGCGCTAAAACTGCGAAACACCCAACGCCCACCAACCAAGGCCAGAGACGCCGCTCCTTCCGTACCGCCCAAAGGCCGATGAGGAGTAAAGAGGCACCCAAATACCCCGTATGTGAAAGCAACGCGTCGTGGCCCGTAAAAGGAAGCGGGACCCATAAATCAAGCAGGTCAACGCCGTACGCCAGCCCTCCTCTCCATCCAATCTCGCGATCTAGAGGCAACAGCACACTGGCTCTAGAAGCGGTACCGGGCAGTCCTTCAGGGCGATCAAAAATCGCAAAAGCGAACGGCAGCACCATCAAGAGAGCGCCGGCACCTACCGCCAGAAGCGCCGGCCTCCGCGAGACCCTTGCGACACCCAAGGCGGTCGCGATCAAAGACGCGAAAATCCCATTGTAGGGCCCGGAGTACCACGCCAATGCCAGCGTCAGCGACGCGAGAACACCCTTCAACCAACCGCCGTCCCGAATGAAATAAACGAGCGTGACCAACGTCAAACCGACCCAGCCGATACCCACGGCTTCGGTTTGACCATCTCCGAGCGTCGCGACCAACTGAGGACTTAGGCAGGTCAACAATCCAGCGCCTACGGCCCAACGCGGATCACAGCCCAGCAAACGAGCGAGCGCATAGCCCGCCACGGCAACGACAAAAAAGCCCTGAAAAATTACAAGGTTGTATCCAAGTACAGGATTAGCACCGCCGAGCGCAAAAAATACAAGATGCAGCGGGTCTACGAGCGCATACACAAGCCCGTCTGGATAGTCCGCAAACGGCACTTGACCGCCCAGGGGAGACCCGAGCTCAAGCGCTGCCCAAAGGCCCCAGATATGATTGCCTATCTCCTGTCCGGGATGACCTGGCCAAAGCGAAGCTATCGACAGCGCGAGCGGCCAGGTGCCTATTACGGCACCCACGATTCCGGCTAAAGCGGCAAAGTAAAACTCCCGAGCATCGATGCGTACGGGATCTGTCGAAGCGACGCGCTCAAGGGGTTCCTTCACGAACCCGCTCCAAAGCTAGCGCTAAAAGAAGACGTCCTGTCTAGTGCGGGTAGGCCGTCTTGGTAGCCTTGTCCGAGCCATGGCTGGTGTTGCCCTGTGCTGTCTCGGACGCGGGCGGCATCTTGGTCTCGTTCGTATCCGACGTCAAAGGCGCGTTGTTTCCTTCGGGACAATCGGCACTGGCCGCGAAAGGAACCGCGAGGAAAGCGATGAGGACGAGAAAGCGCATATCGAACTCCGTCTTGCCGAGGCGCATATGCCCCGCCCAATAGTTTAGAGCAAAGACCGTGCCAGCGCCATCTCTGATGTGAATCAAATAAAAACGCTACGCTGCTCTGCATAACTGAAAAATCTTGTCTCGAATAAATTGCGAGATCTTTGTCCCACTTGAGTGAAAAATGCGTCTTGCTGGGGCGAGCTATACCCGAATCGTAACAATTCGTTTCATGAGCAACCCGCCCACGACTTGCACGAAGAGGATGATAAAAATCATCAGCCAACCAATCCACGTGGTCCAAAATCTCGCGATCAATTCATTGTCAATGACGTACAGTACGCCCGCGATGCCAAACGGCATCATCGAGATAACAACGGCCTGAGACACACCCTGTGCCGTCAACGAACGAATCTTGCCCTGCACCTTAGTGCGCTCACGAATGGTGTACGCGATGGTATCGAAGGTCTCTGAAAGGTTTCCGCCTGATTGACGCAAGATGTTGATGCTAGTCACCAAGATCTGGAGGTCTTCGGTGTCGAGTCGCGCCTCCAAGTTGAGCAGCGCCTCCTCAAAGGGCACACCGACTCTTTGTTCGGAGAGCACAAGGCCCAACTCTTCACTGATGGGGTTGTCGAGTTCTTCAACCACCATGCTCATGCACTGGACAAGCGAAAGGCCACTCTTCAATCCGTTGGACATGAACGCCAACGCATCCAACATCTGTTCTGAAAATCGATTGACTCGGCGTTTCCAGAGAAAGTTCACGACGAACCTGGGCAGCGAATAGCCCACGGGTGCGCCGAAAGGTCCAAGCACCAAGAAGCTGATCACGATGAATCGAATCACGTGATAGCCCCACGGATCCCAGGGGATCCCCGAGGTCAGCCAAAAGCCAAACGCCCCAAAGAGCAGCGTCGAGCCGACGATAGAGATCATGCACCATCTTCTGTTGGCGACGATGAACATCCGATCGAACATCTCGACCATCCAGTCCACATAGCCAATCGTCGCGTCGTCTAGTTTGCGCAGAAACCACGGCGCGAGCATCAGGCCTGTCGCAAACCATGCGACGACCAGCACCACCAATCCAACCACGCGGGTGATCGTGAGAAAATCCCACCAGACCGGCAGCATCTCTAGCATTTAGCGACGACCCCGCCCGCGAGGCACCGGCGCTCGGCTGACGTCTGATGGGGAAGAGAAAATCCCTTTTGGCAACTCGATACCAAGCGCTTCGAGATTTTGGACAAAGCGAGGAACGAATCCCGTCGAGACATACCGACCCTGCACTTTACGGTTCTCATCGAGACCAGACTGCTTGAAGATGAAGATGTCCTGAAGGGTAATCGTCGGGCCTTCCATACCCGTGACTTCCGATATCGCCGTGATTTTTCGAGAGCCGTCACTCAATCGCGCCTGCTGCACGATGAGGTGGATCGCGCTGGAAATTTGATCTCGAATCGCTTTTGACGGCAAATCGAGCCCAGCGAACATGACCAATGTCTCCAGGCGGCTGATGCAATCCCTGGGGGAGTTGGAGTGGATGGTGGTTAATGAGCCGTCGTGACCGGTGTTCATGGCCTGCAACATGTCCAAGGCTTCAGAACCACGGCACTCTCCGATGACGATGCGATCAGGCCGCATACGCAACGAATTCTTCACCAAATCTCGGATATGAACCGCGCCTTCCCCTTCAATATTCGCAGGTCGACTCTCTAAACGTACGACGTGAGGCTGCTTCAGTTGAAGCTCTGCGGAGTCCTCTATGGTCACGATACGATCTCCTTCAGGAATGAAGGACGACACCACATTCAACAGGGTTGTCTTTCCGCTGCCGGTACCCCCACTAATGAGCACATTGAGCTTCGCTTCGACACAGGCGCGCAGGAGATCCGCCATCTCTTCGGTAAGCGAACCAAAGCGGATGAGGTCTGCGACCTGGAAAGGCTCTTTGGCGAACTTTCGGATCGTGATCGATGGGCCGTCGATAGCAAGCGGGGGGATAATCGCGTTTACCCGACTCCCGTCTTGCAGCCGGGCGTCAACCATGGGTGACTTCTCATCAATTCGACGACCGATGGGGTTCACGATGCGTTCGATAACCGCCAAAAGCTGCGCATCGTCGGTGAATGTCGCGTCACTAAGCGTCAAACGGCCGTCGATCTCGATGTAGACCTGATCGCGTCGATTCACCATGATCTCTGTGATGCGATCATTGGAGAGGAATGCTTCGAGCGGCCCGAGTCCTAACGCTTCATCGAGTATTTCTTGAACGATACGCTCGCGTTCGCCGCGGTCTGTAATCCCAGCGGCCTCTTCATCCATCAATCGAACGACGGCTGCGTGCGTCTTTTTCCGCAGTTCCTCCGCATCACCATCACGCATCCGCTTCAGATCAAGGACCTCTGGGAGACGTTTGTGAATCACCATCTTGACCGCAGTCCGCGCATCGATCTCCGCGGCAGACCGCCCTCGCGCCTTACTGCCACGTGCGCTCATATACTGCGCGATTTGCTCCGCCTGGTGCGCGCCTAAGGCATCACGGCCGCTAAACTGCCCACCCTGAATATCAATGGCTTGAGGTCTCGCGACCTGGGCCAACTGGTCAAGGACCTGCTGTTCAAGCAGCTTACGCGCGAATTCGTCATAAACCCGGCTGACCTTTGCTCGTGGCTGGTCGGCGACAAAGGGCTTGGACTGCATCTGGGCGTTCCTGACCACCTCGCTATCTCGCGGCAACGCCACCAAGATAGGACGCTCCAGTTTTCGCGCTGCGACCGAGAGAGGCACACCCGACTCAGTGTGATCAACGTTCAAGATGACCTTGATCAACTTGGCCGAAAAGTGCAGGCCCTGAAGCCTATCTACCAAACGCTTGGTATGGCGAAGCACCATGACATCTGGTGTCGAAAGTAAGAAGATCCCAGAAGACTGTTCCATGGCAACTGCGCTGACTGGACTGACCCAAGCACCGCAATCTACAACCAGGTAATCACAAAGCGGTCCGACCAACTCTAAAGCAGCGCGCACCAATTCGGGGGTGACTTGCTTCGCTGAATCCGGATCGGCCGCCATTGGAAGCAAGCCTAAACCCGTCGGATGGACCGCTATATGTGGCCCGATATGCTCAGGGCGGAGCTGGTCCAGATACTCAGCGAAATCCGCCATGCTCTTGCCAGGACTGATACCCAAAAGCTGCGAAATATCCCCGCAACTCTCGCCATCCAGATCTATAACCAACACGCGTTTCCGCGTTTCCTTGAGCAAAGAGAGCGCGAAATTAGCCGCAAAGGTGCTCTTTCCCACCCCGTCGCGAGCTCCGCCAACGGCGATCAGGCGAGGCGAGGCCGCATCTGTCATTGGCGAACTTCGAGCAGGTTGAACTTGTCCTGCAGTTCTTGGTTCGCCGTCTTTGTGGTTTCATGTACCTGAGGTGTGATGAACACAAGGAACTGGCTCTTGGACTTCTTGTAGTCCTTGGATTTGTAGAGCGTAATGAGCGGCGAGCCTGACAGATCCGTAGAGTCAGGCAAGCGGTTGTATTCAATGCGGTCACTCACCCGCTGAAGACCACCGATGACGATGCTTTCGCCCGATCGGCAATACTCGCTGGTAGAGATCTTCGATGTATCAATGCTCTGCATGCCATTTGGCGCCACCTCACCTAGGGCACTGGTTTCCACCTCGACCATAAGATCGACATCGGTGCCTTGCGCGAAAGGTGTGACGTTCATGCTAATCCCGACGTTCTTCCAATCCACGGTGACCCCACCGTTCGGCTGAACAACCGCGACGGGGTACTCAACGCCCGAGAATATGGTGGCCTGATCTCCAGACTTCACCGCGACGCTAGGGTTATCCAAAACCCGCGCGTAACCTGACGTCTTGGCGCGTTGCAGCTTTGGCAAAAGCGCCGACATCGTCGCTGATGCGTAGCCGGTGACATCACCCCACCCATCCGCGTTCAAGTCTTGGTAATACCCAAAGTCCATGCCGCCTGAAGTGGCGAGAGGGGTCCATTCAACCCCCCAGCTGTTCAACAAACTCTTCGTGAGCTCCAAGAAGTGCACAATCACAGTCACAGTCTCGGTGCGACCCGGGACACGCTCAGATTCTCTGACCTCGAGAACGTTGATGACCGAAGGGTAGTAGGCGTTTGCTATCGCTTCCGCGCGTTTAGAGGCCGCAGAGGAGTGCACCACGCCATCAATTAAGATCGAGTCACCAAGCAAACGGACCACCACACCTGGCGTCCCAATTTCTTTTTCGATGAGGTTCGCCAACAAACGCTGTGAAACCGGAGACAGCCGAACCATCGACTCCACCAGCTTTTCTCGCTTCGCGACCGCGGCGACCTTCTGAAGCTCGTCTTCAAGGCTGACTTCACCCTGTACGTAAATCTGGTTGCCGATGACTTTGTACGAAAGCCCCTCAATATCGCCAAGCACCGTCTGAATATTGTCATAAACGCGCGCCAGGTTGGCGGGGATAACGGAGATGTTGATCACATCCCGCAGCACGCCTTTGTCATCGAAAATAGTGACGTTGGTGCTTCCGATCTTCTTACCCGCAACAATCAGCTGCTTGGACTGACGAATCGGGACAGGCTTTACAATCTCCAGAACCGGCGTGTAGATGTTCCCGAACTCATAGGGCACATCGATGGTCCTGGACGATTTTTCCACCACGATCGTATCGGGGATATTGTCCTCGTCCGCAGCAGCGTCACGAATAGGCAATAGCAGCGCGAGCGCCCAAACACATGCGAAAGCGCGAAAACTAGACGCTCTCATACTAAAAACCTCCGGACGTGATGACGCGGTAAGGCGCCCGACGTGGTCTGCGAACCTTCTGCGGGATCCCTAAGGTGGTGTTGATCGTGGCCTGCGCCAATTCCACAGTGCGATCGGCCTCCCACAAGGAGCGAAGCGCCACGGAAAGTGTGCCGAGTTCTTGGGCGAGTACGATCTTCTGCGCCTGCTCCGGGCTCAAAGCCAAAGAAATGGTACGACCACCTTGCCGCGCGCGTTCCCGAGCCAACTCCCGCTCAAGCCCCAACGTGTCATTCGCTGCATCAGCAAGCTCATCGGCCGTGCGAATGCTGTCAGCCGTCGGCTGGCCGGTGTCTCTCGCCACGGCGAGCACGAACACATTCTGAAAGAGCGTAACCGTGCGCATGTCGGCTTTTTCACCCTCTCCAAAGTCAAAGGTGCCCATGATGTCGACAGAGTTGCCCGGCCGCAAATGCCCGCCAACGCCTGTGACATCATCCACAGCCATCGCGACACCACGCTTGCCTTTGGGCACGAAATACGCGAGCCCGGCTTCTTTCGGGCGCACCAATTTGGTCAAAACAACCTGCTCGCCCTCGATAATAGGCACTTTACTGATTTGTCCGATGATGTCTTCAACCGAAGACAACGCCTTTGGCTGACGCCACTCTCGTGGAACATCAATCAATTGCACCATCGTTTCATCGAGCTTGAAGTCAGCTGGAATATTCTTTAGCGCCACAACCGTTGGGAGCGGCTCAGATTGATACAAAAGCTGCTTCTCTCGCTCGGCGACATACCTACATTGCGAAAGTGACGCGATGAAGGCCACGAGCAACGCAAAAAGAAACTTGCGGGGGTTCTTCAATTTCCCTCCGAGGACCCGTTACGCGCAACGGGCTGGTCGCTGGAGCATAGCAAATCTGACGAAGTCAAAACATCACAACGCGTCTTCAACGCATTTCATCCGACCCATCGGCGGTCGCGTTGGTGTAGACCGTCTGTACGTCTTCACTTAAACCGCGCACTCCATCGCCAAGCCCAGGAATGAGCGCGTTGGCGACGAACACGAGCGCTATTACCAACACCGCGATCACCATGAACATCTCTGTAGACGACTGACCTCTGGTCATTCGAGCATTCACCGCTACCCCCAAAAGCTAGAATACGGAAAGCGAAGACTCGTGAAAAACGCGACAGCTATCACCGGGGCAAATGGCAAATTTAGAGGCGACAAATCTGGACTGTCGTCTCTTTGAATTCCTGCCCGAATGACGAGAAAAATTCGCTTCAAGCGCCCGGTTACCAACAACGCAATGAATGTAAATGGGATGGCGATAGCGTAGGTGAGCAGAACCAGCCAAAATGCAGAAAGCGCACCCAGCAGTGCACCTAAGGCCATCAAAAGCTTCGCGTCACCAGCTCTCATCGCGCCACCCGCCAAAAATGCCGGAAACGAAAGCGCAAACGCCACCGCGATGCCAGACAAAGCAACGAGCGGTTCCCCTCGCAACGCATACATCACCATGGCAAGCACCATCGTTCCGAAGGTCAAGATATTCGGGATGCGTCGATTGCGGATATCGGTCACCACTGCAACACCGGCGACTACAGCAGAAATCACGATTTCTGGAGCCAAAGTGCTACCTCAAGGGTACGGCTGCTGAATTGTCGTTCGCGCCGTATCGAAGGCGCCACGGACACCCTCTCCGAACAACATGAAGCCAGCCGCTATCCCGACGACGATCACAGACACGCCGAGCAGTAACTCAACGACGCTCTGCCCTCGGCGCTTGGCCAAAGTCACGGGCTCCCACCACCGCGAAGACCTCCTGTTCCCGTCACGTCGCCTGTGGCGAGAATCTGTGACACGTCTCGCGCCAAGGCGTCGACACCGGAACTGAAAGGATCAACGAACACATAGGCCGCTGCGACAACAGCGATAACGATCACCGAGATCAAGAGCATGTACTCGGTAGCGGTCTGACCGCCACGGGCACGCCTTGCTGTGGCAAAAGCAATAGGCATTGAGGAGCCTCCTGCGAAATAGTGTAGCAACATGCAGGCCAACACGGCGTCGAACGTTCATCATAGTCCAAAAATGATGCGCTGCGCCCCTGTGGCATTTAAAAACACCCTCAAGCATTACCGAACACGACGTCAGAGAAGTGCGACGAATGCGTCCCCAAGGCCGTGGTGCATGCGATCAGTTTGTCGCAGTGCCAGCAAAATCCCCTGCATCGCCACACTTACGCTAAGATGAGCCGGCGTCGCGCTCGTGCGACAAACACCCTCAGATCTTGGGACGGTGGCGCCTGTCTTCCCCTGCACCAGATACATTCGGAAAGTACGAAATCTTGGCCCGCGTGGCAGCGGGCGGAATGGCAGAGGTGTTCAAGGCCCGCCAAGAAGGCTTAGAGGGTTTCCGCAGAACATTAGCGATAAAGCGCATATTGCCCCACCTGTCATCGAATTCAGAATTCGTAGACCTCCTCATCGATGAAGCCAAGGTCGCGGGGCTGCTCAACCACGCAAATATTGTGCAGATCTTGGACCTCGGACAAACCGAAGGGCACTACTACATCGCGATGGAATACGTCGCCGGTCAAGACCTCGGCGCTGTCCTGAATCGATGTGACCAAAAACGAATCACTCTACCGCTACCCCATGCTGTATTTATCGCGCTTGAAATCCTAAAAGGCCTCGACTACGCCCACGACCGCGAAGTCATGAGAGGAGGCCAGGCGGTGCCTCTGGACATCGTGCACCGCGACATCTCACCAGCCAACATCTTGTTGAGCTTCCAAGGGGAAGTGAAAGTCACTGACTTTGGGATCGCGAAGGCGAGTGTCAAAGCACTTGAGACAGTCGCCGGCGTCGTAAAGGGTCGCTACGACTACCTCAGCCCAGAACAGATTGAGGGCGAGTCGATAGACCGAAGAAGCGATCTCTTCAACGTCGGCGTTCTTCTCTTCCAGATGCTTTCAGGGGCGCATCCATTTCGACAGGACACCGAAACCGCGACCATCGAAACCATCAGGAAAGGCGCATATCGCAGCCTTCTCGAGCTGAACCCGGACATCCCTTACGATCTGGTTCAGGTGGTTGAAAAGGCGCTTGCACGCGATCCCGATACACGATTCGAATCCGCTGCGGCCTTTAAGGAAGCCCTCGACGATTTCTTCCACTCCGCCGGATTTATCTTTTCGCACTCTACGCTAGCGGCTTTTTTGCGGGGCTTATTCCCCCAAGACGCTGCCCTTCCGCGTCCATCCCGATCTACGACCTTAGATATCGAAGATGACGACGAAATCCGCCCCACCGAGATCAGAGACTCTAGCCAAGGACCTGGCGCTGATTTCAGTATTGATCCTTTGAACGAGCAGACCACAGCAAGACGCTCCCCCGGGCCTCGAGAAGCCGACATAGGCCCTGCTCCGCGACTGACATCTTCACGGCAAACCATTGCGAGCAAGCCTGCACCACCGCCATCGTTAGCCCCGCCCTCCGATGATGCGACTCTGATTCGCCGGCGCCCAGTCAGAGCAAAAGAGCAGCCAGCTTCCACTCCAGAAAATCCAGGCCTGTCTTCGTTTTCGAACGATCAAACCGCCATTCGGGCAAGTCCCGACGCCTGGGCGGACGAGGGGCCGAAGACCCTGATCACAGACAACGCCCCTGTCGAACATGACGGCCATACCATTGATCTAAACAGCGACACACAAGCTGAAATCCCCGCACTTCAGCCCAATCCGCAAAGCCTTGAAAACACAGCAGATGAGCAGCGTAAAAACGCTGTGCCCTTTTCACCGCAAACAGAACCTTTCCCACTCGGCGCTTCCACCACGTATCCAAGCCGCTCGATTTCAAACGTCGACACGGCACCGCACCGAGTCCCGACAAACCGCACATCCCAACTACTAGGGAAAATCGTGATGCTGCTCGGGGGCCTATTGGTCGGATACGCCCTGGGAATGCGCGCCGAGCCTGAGACTACCCCTCCGACAGAAGAGGTCGTTGTAAAACGAGAGCCGACGCTTACTCTGCAACTACCCGAAGGTGCAAAGCTGTTGGTAAACGAGCGCGAAATTCCACAATCAGAAGGGGAAGCGTCGGTCTCCATCAACCTCCCACCCGGAGAGCGTCAATTCGTTCGCATCGAGCTCGAGGGCTACCAGCCCTACGAGCGTACATTGACGCTCGAACACAACGAAGAACTTGAACTCATCCTCGAATTCGAAGAGCTTCGTCAGAAGAGACGTTAGTGGAGCGAATGGCTTCAGAAAACGTAAACACTTCGAACACAGCATCCAGTTCTAGTTCCTTGCTCGCGGCGATCAAGGCGTTGCGAATGAAGCAATGGACCAAGAACATCTTGGTGCTCGCCGCAATCATCTTCTCAGGGCAATTCACCAATCCAGAAGAATGGATCAAAGTCGCTTTCGCATTTGCTGCGTTTTGTTGCGTTTCCAGTGCCGGCTACATCATCAACGATATTCGCGACCGAGAGGCCGATGCCAAGCACCCCAAGAAGTGCAAACGTCCTATCGCGAGCGGGCGACTCTCGGTGGGTGTCGCGCGAATAGAAGCCGTTTTACTCGGCGTCATCGGGCTCGCGACAGCTTCTCTGGTGAACCCCGCCTTCGTAGCCGTCCTCGTCGCCTACTTCATCACTACGATGAGCTACTCACTTTACTTCAAAGACTTTGTCATCGTAGACGTCATGCTGATCGCGACAGGCTTTATCTGGCGCGCAGTGGCCGGCGCAGTAGCCATCAGCGTACAAACCAGCGAATGGCTACTGATCTGTACCGCCTTCCTCGCGCTCTTCTTGGGCTTCAATAAGCGACGTGCTGAGCTCACGCTGCTTCAAGGTGACGCAGGAGCGCACCGGAAAAACCTCACCCAATACAGCCCAGCAATGCTCGATCAATTCCAGGGCATCACGACGAGCGGCGCTATCATCAGCTACGCGCTTTACACGGTGAACGGTCCCAGCCCTGCCTTATTGCTCACCATGCCCTACGTACTCTTCGGCATCTTTCGCTACATCTACTTGGTGGATAGACAAGGCGCTGGTGGCGCTCCCGATGAGACACTGCTCAGAGACAAACCGATTCTTATCTGCTGTTTACTCTACGCTGTGACCGCCGTGGCGGTGCTCAGTCTCGCAGCAGACGGGGCTTTTTGATCCCAGCGAGCGCGGGCCAAGGCAACGGCGGCGCTGTCGCAAGTGTTGTTGGCTGTGAATCGCCCTGATCAACATCGGTATAAATGACGCGGAATGGAATGAAGTCCTGGTCCGCATCAAAGGCCTCAACGGGAAGCACGCCTTCTACCGCCACGCCGAACGCGACACTATCCGTAAACGCATAGCTCAAAGCGCCTTGAGCCCCACTTTCGGCGCCCTCGGGCACCTCCAGCACATAACGCTGGTCCGCGAGAACAATCTCGAGTTGGTCTCCATGTGCGATCACAGAGTCGTCTCTTAGGCGTACTGCCCAGCAAAGCCGCGTATCATTGAGTCGCGTTGCTATCGCGAAACTTGCGTCTCGATCACCGAGCCAAAAGGGAGCCCCTGTGCCGACCTGGGCGCGGCCATCTACAGTCATCGCCACCTGATCAGCCCATTCGGCGAGATCTCCGTCCGCGTCACACGCCCGCGCCTCTGCCAGCAAAGTACCCACTTCTTTATAGACCTCATCCAGGGTCTGACGTTCCGCGTCATCAACAGCGCTATCTGCGACCCAGCTCACACCCAATATGCGACTGGCATCGCTCATAAGCGGGACGCCTTGCTCCTCAGAACTACTCGGCAAGCGCAACATGACCTGACCACTGTCGTCAATCTCAACCTCAAAGCCCCGCGACGGGCCAAAGTGTCGAAACCGCGTCGAAGCCGGTGCTGACTCGACAGCCGTACCTTTCTTCGATTCAAGGTCGTAACGCCAACGACCTTTGGTCCCGTCAGGGCGTAAATCGAGTTCCAACTCACCTACGCCGATTGTCAGCAGACGGCCGCGCTGATCGCTCTCGTGGTCGAAACGAATGAGATCTAGTTCGTCTTCTGCGAAAAGGTCTCGAATCTCCAAGAGGCCACCGATCGGCGGATCAACTTTGGCGGAAGCAAGGGCACCACCACGAACCTCAATTAGGCGCTGGCCGTCGAAGTAAAAGACCCCTTCGGCAACCCTCAAAATAGGAGGCCTCCGCGGTCCTACGAGTTCCACCAACAGGCTCGCGCGGCCGCCGTCTTCGAACTCTACGACGACGCCAATCCAATCCGGCAATGACGCATACCGAGGTTCCGGAAGCGCGCAGCCTCCGACAAGACCGGCGAGGCCGAGACCTATCAGACCACGGACAAACTTAACCATCGCAACAGCTACTCGACCTGCGACAGCATGTCCTCGATATCGGGGCAATCGAGAACGCTTTGCCCGTACCAAGTCCAAAAAATCTTCCCATCACCATCGATCAAGAACGCCGCAGAACACTGATCTTCCGAGCCTTCGAAATAGCCATGACCCAGTGAGAGCGCGCGACGAATGGTCGTGCCTCCACCAGTGAACAAGCTCTTAGCGGTGTGAATAAATCCACGATCACGTCCGACGTCAAACTGGCGATATACCGACCCCTCGGGATCACAGCACATCGGGTAGAGCACGTGGAATCTCGGGACCTGGTCTCGCGCGATTCGCAAACCAGAGCGCGTGAACGCCGCAACCCGGACGCCAGCCAGTTCAAAACGCCCAAGCGACGTCTGAATAGCGGCCATTTGCAAACGGCATACGCTCGACCCCAAATAGCGCAGAAAGAAAAGCGCTACCGGGCGACCCGATGAATCAGGGACTTCCACTTCATGACCGAAAACCGGTTGAGCGGAAACTACAGGGCTTTGGGCTCCAACTTCCAACACACGACGCTCCTTGGCGCCCGATTGCTATCTGCGTTGAGTGCTTCCTCGCAACCGTGAGAAGGTCAAACTGCCAGAAAGAACGAAAAACGACCAGCAAATTCCGCAAGAATCAGCCTGATTCTGCCTCACGAATTTCTTTGATCCGCTTGAGGCGACCCTTGGCAAGCTTATGCCGCGCTAGCTTCCAAGCCTGACGATAATGGGTCTCTGCGGCGTCATAGTCTCTACGAGTCATGAACACATTGCCCTTCCGGTAAAGCGCTGACGCACGCAGTCTGTCCGAAAGATCAAAGGCCAAGTATCGTTCGATGGAATCTAAGGCCTTCTGAGTCTTCCCGGTGCGTAGGTACACTATTGAGAGGTAATAGTGACTGCGCTGATTCTCAGGCGCATCTTCCAAGATCTGCTTCAGAACATTCTCTGCACGGCGCGGCATGCGATTGAGGATGTACATGCGGCTCAACACGAGATTATTGATCACATTGTCTGGATACTGACGATGTAATGAAAGCGCTGAAGTCAGCCCTGCGCGATGGTCACGTTCTTCCATGTACGCAAAAGTGAGCGACAGATTCGCGGGCGCCCGAAGGAAGACCGCGGTTTTCTCGGCCTGACGCATCTGCTCCAAACCTTCGACGCGTCTGTCACCAAAGCTTGGAAGGTAAGGGGCTGATTCCGTAATAACCGTCCGCCAATAATTGTAGATGCCATCAGCGAGCAGCAAATCAGGCATATCTGGCGCGTATTCACGCGCTTTACTCACCCCCCGCATCGCCTCAAAAGCTTGGGAAAGCGCGCTGACGTAACTGCCCTTTCTTAAGCGATGAATCGCCTCTACACCCAAAATGCCCGCTGTAAGAAAATACTCCCACGCTTCATTTCCTGGAATCGACTTTGCAAGGTCTAAACGCTCTATAGAGCGGGCAAAGGCCTGCGAATATTGCGCGTCATAACGAAAATCGAAATTCTCCATCATCAACGCCTGCCAAATCAGCGCCCGACCTACTGGTCCAACCGCAGACTGCGGGTACTTCGTGGACATGCCATCGAAATAGACTTTCGCAGCCGAATAGTCCCGCAAATAAAGCAGCTCGAGACCTTCTCGAATGTCATGTACGAACACCGGATCCATCTCTAGGATCTTCGCGCCTCGGTAAACCTCGTCGGGGAACGGACGATTCTTTCGCTCCTCAACGACTTCGATAGAAATCGCAGAGGTCGGCTGATCTGACTTCGGCGCGGGTGGTTGTGGCGACTGTGCGCGGGCAGGCACTGCGCATACGCCAACTACAAAGATGCCTGCGACTAACGTTTTTCTTAATCTTTCCATGAGGGGCCTCGGGGAAACTCCCGTGCCCGACGTTCAGCGGCGTCGATCAATGCGCGTTCTATTTGGGTGCCCATCAGTCGATTCGCCTCTTGTATTCCCGTCGGACTCGTGACATTCACTTCCGTCATCGCATCTCCGATGACATCGATTCCGACGAACACCATTCCACCTTTCTTCAATGCCGGTCGAATCGCCGCGCAAATTTCACGATCACGCGCCGTGAGTTCGCACGCTTTGACCCGTGCGCCAACGTGGATATTCCCTCGATGATCACCCGCCGTTGGAACACGCAAAAACCAACCGACAGGATCTCCGTCTACCAAGATAATACGCTTGTCTCCCTGCTCGATTTCAGGGAGATATTCTTGAACCAAGATAGAACGGCTGCCTTCTTCGGTGAGCAACTCAATCATGGCGCCGAGGTTCGGATCTCCTTTACGCGTGACCAAAACGCCCCGCCCACCATTTCCGTCCCATGGCTTAATGACTGCGCGGCCCAGGCGATCAACCGTTTCGCGAATGTGCTGAATATCGTTTGAGACGATGGTCTCTGGACCGAGTTCCGGCCAAAACAAAGCGAACATTTTCTCGTTCGCTAGCTTCAGCGAGCTCGGTTCATTCAGCACGCAGGTCTTGTCTGCTACGAGATCGAGCAAATATGTACAAAACACATAGTCCATGTCGAATGGCGGATCCTTGCGCATCCAAATCACATCGAACGCCTCGAGGGGTATCCGTTCGACCGGCTCTACCGAAAACCATGGAGACGCGTCCAAACACGTCACCGACTGTACGTTTGCAAAAGGGCGATCATGCTCAAAGCCCATCTGCGAAGGGGTACAAAACGCAACCGGCCAACCCCTTCGTTGGCTCTCACGCATCAACATCCAGGTCGAATCACCATCAATCTGGATCTTCTCCAGGGGGTCCATCACAAAAAGAGAACGCATAAACACCTGAGCAGCTGACAATGCGCAGCATACACGACTCTGTGCTTCCGACCTAAGTCAGTGAATAAACACGAATCAGATTTTCATTTACCGATACAAAATCTCGCGAAAAGTCGGTCCAAAACCCCTTCTCTCGCCTCTCGACCGTCCAGCTCACCGATGCGTTCGAGCGCGTGAATCACTTCTTCAGCCGCTACAGCGATACCCGCGCTCGTTTCGATAGCGTCTGCGGCGCTTCGTGCGTGGCGTGAAATCGTAGACAGCAGATCGCGTTGACGCTGACTGCCGATAACAAGCGCCGCTTCACCGGGTTCTTCCCCCATGAGCTGTGCTTTGATCTGCGCCTTCAGCACATCAAGACCCTGCTGGGCCTTGGCATTTGTCTGCACAGAAACGAGCCCAGCCTCTCGAATCAACGCTTCGATCTGTTCCAGCTGCGCGCTATCAACCACCTGATCGACATGATTCAAAACCACGACGCCTTCCTGCTGCGAAGCACTCGAAAGCCAGGTCGTGAAAGCATCACTTGAAAGCACGTGAGCAGGAAACACATGCAACACCAGATCAGCAGACCGCACAAAACCATCTCGCAACGCGATTCCTGCGGCTTCGATCTCATCGGGTGCATCGCGTTCACCCGCGGTGTCGAACAACACCACGGGCAGCTCGGATATCACACAGCGGGCTTCCACAATATCTCTCGTCGTTCCCGCCGTCGGGCTCACGAGCGCGCGCTGGTCGCCCAATAAGGCGTTGAATAACGTGCTCTTTCCTGCATTTACCGGTCCGAGTAAGACGATCTTTGCGCCTTCAACCCACGCCTTACCAGCACGGTAACTCTCCGCGAGAGTCGCCGATTCTTCCGCAAAGGCGCGTAACTGGTCACACAGCACCTCATCCGACCAGTTCCCAGGCTCTTCACCGGGGTAGTCCAGACGTACTTCGAGTTCTGCGCCACAGGTTTCTAGCACCGAACGAAAGCCTACAAATCTCTCGCTCAACGCACCTTTCAACCCCTGTTGGGCAAGAGTAATCCCTGCTTCAGATCGCGCTTCAATCGCCTGACAAACCGCTTCAGCTCGAGGCAGATCCATTCGGCCATTCAAAACAGCCCGGCGCGTAAACTCACCAGGACCTGCAACACGAGCCCCCAGCGCTACGCATCTATCGATCAGCTGTTCAACAATCAGAGGATTGCCGTGACAAGACAGCTCTGCGATGTCTTCTCCCGTGTATGAGCGCGGACCTGGCATCCACAAGACGAGCCCTTCATCCAGGCGTTTCGTCTCACCATACATGCCAGCAAGTTGCGCACGACGGGGCGTGAGCGTGCGTTCGGCCGACAAACGACAAAGCGACCGGACAATCTTTTCGACATCCGGACCGCTAAGTCGAACCACAGCAATAGCACCACGGCCCCATGGCGTGGCGCATGCAACGATGGTGTCGCCGAGCGAGAGCATACGTGGCCTCGGGTCAGGCCAAAAGCCGACTAGGCCTCAGCGGGAACAACTCGAATCTGCTTATAAGCACCATCACCGACCGACTCGGTTTCTACACCCTCAATGTCGGAGATGACCAGATGCACGATTCGACGTGCGAAACTGTTGAGTTCCTTACGGATCAGCTCAGACTCACCGGTCTCCAGAACGCGTTCTGACACCGAGCTCGCCAAGCGCTCCAATTTACGGCGCTCACGGGCGTCGATATCGTTGTTACCGCGATCTCTGCGGCCACCACCGCGACGATCATCACGATCGCGATCACGACCACGACCGCGTCCGCGATCGCCACCACGATCATCGCGATCATCGCGACGCTGGCGCTGACGATTCTCCGCGACGTCTACGCGAATAGTCCAATCTTCTTCATCGCGAAAACGCGCTTCCAGAAGCTGGCCTATCGACTTGATGGTTGCACCCTGGCGACCGACAATACGGCCCGCTTCCTTGGTATCCACCCGCAATGTGATGACGTTGCCGCTCACGGTGCCACGAATCTTGCCCTGGATCTCCATGTTCTCCAAAAGCTCAGCAAGCCATGCTTTGGCTTCTTTGACCGGGCTTTCAACAAGATTTGTGTCGTGCCAAGCGACGACACGAATTGTGTCACGTGGAACACGTCGGCCAACACCATTGTCAAAATGATTTAGGTCGATGGTGAACAAGACCTCATCTGGGTCTACACCCAGTTCTTGAGCCGCGCCGACCACTGCAGAACGAATGTCCTGTCCCTCATAAGTGGCGGTCGGCACACCCTCCGGAATGTCCTTAATCCATGTTTCGATACTCATTGTCACGTCTCCTCAGGCCGTTTTGCCTGGTGCACCCGCGGCTCCATTGGCGCGATCGTAGTTGCGGTAGATGAACCACTGCTGAATCACGGTGAGGCCACTGTTCATAAAGATGTAAACCGCCAGTCCTGACGGAAAGCTAAAGATGAAAACCACGAAAATCAGCGGCATCAACCGCATCATCTTCGCTTGCATTGGGTCCATACCCGTCATTGGCGTCATGCGTTGTTGGAAGAACATCAACACGCCAACGACCAGCGGCATGATTCCCGTAGGATCAGGTGCCGACAGGTCTTTTAGGTATAAAAACTCGGTGTGGTAAAGCTCAACGCTAAACAACAAGACGTTGTAGAGCGCGATCCATACCGGCAACTGAATCAACGTAGGCAAACATCCACCAAGTGGATTGACTTCGTTAGCCTTGAACACTTCCATCGTCTCACGACTCTGAAGTTCTTTGTTGTCTGCGTATTTTTCGCGGATCTCTTTCAGTTGGGGTTGAAGCGCTTGCATCTTCTTCGCCGACAAAAACGCCTTCTGCGTAAGCGGGAAGAACAAGCCCTTCACAAACACCGTCAACACGATGATCGATAGCCCCCAGTTGCCAACTATCGAATGAAAAAATTCAAGTAATGTCAATAAGATATGAGCAAAAAACCCGAACCAGCCAAACCGCACAGCCTTTTCAAGATCGTTACCAGCATCCTTCAAAAGCTCGAGATCTTTAGGACCCGCGTAGACGTCGAAGGATCCCGTAAACGAATCCCCTGGTCGTAATTCTTGATTTTCGAACAGGTAATAGCTGCCACCATAATCTTCGGTGGTATGAACCACCGCGCGGCCACCTCGATCCTCAGGAACCAATGCCGCGACGAAGTAACGATCGGTGATCCCTATCCAAGACGGATCTCCTTCAAAGGCCTTTCCGTCACCGAGCGCATCTTCTAAGTCATCGACTTGTTCAAAGTCATCTTCAACAAAGAGTGCTGGTCGAGAAACGTTGGCATAGCGCCCCGCGCTGCCGCCCATTTGATTACCAATACCCGCCCAAAACGGCCCCGAGACCGCTTCGGTTCCTACGTTTTCGAAGCGCAATTCGACGCGCGCAACGTAGTCGGACTCTCCGAAGACATACCGTTTGACTATCTTGAGCCCATTCGAATTCACCCGTGCGAATTCAGCACCTGTCTCGGTGATACTCACGACGCGATAATCTTCCGCGTCTTGCCCCAATGCATCGCCAACACCCGCGGCGATAAGCGCAGATTGGGGTGCCAACAGTTCTTGAGAGGCCGTAACGTCAGGATACGGCACCCAACTTCCAGGCGCGTCGCCTATGATCTTTTTCCAAGCCCAACTATAAATGGGGTTTGTTTCTGTAGGCGCTTGATATTTGGACATATTTAGACGATGGAGCTTTCCGCCCTTAGACGTCCATTCACCGCTCCACCCGTTGATATCAACCGGTTTCAAAACCTCCGCAGCTAAGGGCGTACTAGGCGTGCTCGCAGGCGCTTCATCGACTTGGTCAACGATCGTGTTTGGCAGCAGCCCCTCTAGCGGCGCTCCACTTTCGGAACCGACCTCATTATTTGCGGACGGCGAGACATCCTCGACTTGTTCAGTCAACGCATGGAGCGCCGAGTCTTCGGGAGCCACTGGGGGTACGACCCAAGACATCCACATCCAATAGACGGCGAGACTTAGAATCACCGCGAAGATCGCTCTTCTTTCTCCTCCGTCACTAGCCGACGCGTTCATGGACACTGATCACTCTTTTGGCGGAATGGGATCGAATCCGCCGGGATGAAAGGGGTGACAACGCAAGATTCTGGAAAACGAAAGCATCGTTCCGCGAACGAGACCGTGTTGTTCCAGTGCTTCGATCGCATAGCTTGAGCATGTCGGGTGAAAACGACAGACCGATGGCATAAATCGGCTGATTGCGCGTTGATAGAAACGAATGATGCCGACAAAAACACGGATCATCCCTCACCCATCGAATGAACGACTATGAGCGTTGATTGATGCGCTGAATGGATTTCTGAAGTGTCGCCGCGACCTGATCGTACCCAGCATTTGCACAAGCCGGATGCGCGACTAATACGACGTCCTGCGGGACGCGCAGCTCGTCTAGGTGGTGTCGGCAAGCCTCTCGCATCCAACGCTTTACGCGGTTTCGTACGACGGCGTTGCCCACCTTGCGGCTGACTGCGATCCCCGCGCGCGACCACGGCTCCTCCACGGGGGTGTACACAACGACCATCAAGGCCGTGCGAAGTCGTTTCCCGTTCCGCATGACACGCCGATAGTCGGCGCCCACTCGAACCCTTCGGTTCTTAGGAAAACGAAAAGTTCGACGAGTCAGCGGATCTTGCTCGGCGTAGAAACCACCAGACGCTTACGGCCTTTGGCGCGCCGCGCATTGATGATACGACGACCACCTACCGTACGCATCCGCGAACGGAACCCATGGCTACGCTTTCGCTTTACACGGCTTGGTTGGTAAGTTCGCTTCATGGAGTCCTCCTGAAGTCTTCAACATGTTTTCCACACTCGTGGAAACGCACAGACTTCCTGCAGCCCGCGCTTGTATTTGCCAATGACACGGATCGCAAGTCCTTTTTGCAGAGATGCGATCGATTTTTCGTCTTCTGTGACGTGTCGGGAAAAGATCAATTTTTTCCACAACAAACACGATCGAGAGACGTCGCCAGATCGGGAATCGGATTTCCCTTAAAAAGTCAATTCGTGTAAACACATGGTTGTAACTTGCTTATTTGACAGATCGATGAGTGTCGATCAGACACTTATGAACCAGCGTGTTCAACTTGTCGTAATCGCACTGGGTCGGTAGCATGGGGGCTCTCTTCGATTGCTCACCGTGCTTGCCGCTTCTCCCCCGGAGCTCGACCACTAATGCCTCTCCCCGGCTCAACGATCTCAAATGCCCCTCATGTACCAGCTGCTGCTGGTTCATCGGCGAGCGTAGATACTGCCTCTTCTGTTGAACAAAACGCACAACAGACCGAACTTTGGGAGACGGTAAAGACCTCTCTTCAAGGTCAAATGACAGCGCACAGTTATCGCGTATGGATTCTCCCTCTCGTACTACGTCGATGGAGTGGAGACGTCGTAGAGTTGGAAGCGCCTAATAAGTTCCATGCCGATTGGATCATGGACAACTACTTGGGCACGCTCGAAAGCGCGATGACCACGGCTTGTGAACGCAACATTACGATCTTGATCGCACATCAAGAGGCACAAGCTTCAGCCGCTTCGACCAATGAGTCTCATTCCAGCGCGAGTCAAAGCGTAAAATCGGCGCCGGATATTCCGACGTTCCTGCAACCCGGCCAACCCAATCCTGACAAGGTCTTCGAGAATTTTGTCGTGGGAGCCTGCAACGAATTTGCACATGCTGCTGCTATCGCTGTCGCTGACTTTCCGGGAAGTCGAAGCAACCCGTTGTACATGTACGGTGGTAGCGGGCTTGGAAAGACACATCTTCTTCATGCCATCGGCAATCAGATTCGGAAAAATAGACCAGGCGCACGTGTCGCTTATCTGACAGCTGAACAGTTCATGAACGCAATGATCGGGTCTTTACGTCATCAAAAAATGACGGAGTTTCGTGATCACTATCGTCACAACACCGATGTTTTGTTGATCGACGATATCCACATGCTTTCAGGAAAAGATCGAACCCAAGAAGAGTTTTTCCACACCTTTGAAGCGTTCCAAAATTCCGGACGCCAGGTCGTGATTACGTCCGATAAACTCCCTCGAGAAATCGATTTGCTTGAGGATCGTTTGAAGACCCGTTTTGAAGGCGGGCTGTGCGCGGACCTTCAACCGCCTGATCTTGAAACCATGATGGCGATTTTATGGGCTAAAGCCGAGGCACTTCATCTCGATCTTCCAGACGATGTCGCGCAGTACATAGCTGGTGGTGTGAGTGGAAATATTCGTGAGCTCGAAGGCGCCCTAAATCGACTTGCGGCTGTCTCCGAGTTCTACGCCCAAACCATTACTTTGGCATTGGCTAAACGACATCTTGATCGCATCTTGATCGCAACACAAACCGTGTTGACTTCAGATCAAATCATCGAAACTGTCGCGCGGTTCCACAATATTAAACCCGCGGATATCAAAGGTGAACGCCGTTACCGGCGTCTTGCCCGCCCACGACAAATCGCGATTTATTTGATCCGTGAACACACCTCTTCCTCTCTAAAAGAAATTGGAAGAATGCTTGGTGGCCGCGATCATTCCACCATCAAATACAGCTGCGAAAAGTTGGTCAGCTTGATGGACGAAGACCCAGATTTACGTGCATTGGTAGAAACCATTGAACGTCATCTGATCCCTCAAGGACGCGGTTTATCTAGCGTTTGAAGACCCGTTGATTCAACGTCTTGCGCTGTCGACGAAAGATAGTGCCCACGTGTTTCATAGTTGCGTTCGACTGACAGGCGCTTGAGAGACGTCTGTAGACGTTCTAGGCTTTGAGCCTATGCCCGGGTTGTTCTCTGATGATTTAAACGTCTACAAATGGCGCTTGGACTAAAACGACACCTATCTATATCGATCGATAAGCCACGTTCTATGATCCATTTCGTGAATTTTTGACGTTTCAACAATCAAAGGCACTCCTTCAAAATGTGGAAAACTAGCTAGAATTGCCTGGGAAATCCGTGGTGAATTCGTGAGGAGGAGATCTAGAGAATTTTCTTTTTTAGGTGCTCAAAGATTCTTCCCAAATTCATCAACAGAGATCTACCGATCTTCATCCACACTCAGAACACCGATTAAACCACTGTAAAATCGTGGAAATTTGAGTTTTCCACATCTTCCACAGGCCCTACTAGTTCTACTGATCAAAATAAAACAAGATCTATTCTATTAGAAATCCTTATCTGTCTAAGCTGGCAGAACTCGATAGATGCCATGAGCTTGGAACCGAGGAGACTTCGGATGGATGTCTACATCACTCGCGATGAATTGACTCGAGCAGTTGGTGCTGTTCAAGGGGTCGCTGATCGACGCAGTACAAACCACATCTTGGGCCATATGCTCTTGGAGGCCTCCGAAAACGGTCTCCGTGTGACCGCGACCGATACGGAAATCACGCTCGTTTCTAACCACGCAGCGCGTGTGGAAGTTCCAGGAACCACTACAGTGAATGCCGCACACTTTCATCAAGTGGCTCGCGCTCTACCTGATGGAACGGTTCATTTGCAGATTGAAGAAGGCCAACGTCTTCGTGTTGAGGCCGGGCCAGCATTGTTTCGTTTGGTCGGATCAGATGCTTCCGATTTCCCGAAAGTTCCGGATTTTGAGCCAGCTACACAGCTGACTATTTCAAGCGCTGAACTCCGTCGCTTGATTGATCAAACGCTCTTTGCCATTCCTGTAGATGACAACCGATATGGGCTCAACGGTGGTCATTTGGAGAATCTCGAATCTGACGATGGACAGAAACTTCTTCGACTTGTCACGACAGACGGCAGTCGATTGTGTTTTGCACAGACTGCATACGAAGGCGATTTTGGAATGCAGTCTCATATGCTCATTCCGAGAAAAGCTTTGGCTGAAATTCGACGGCTATTAGAGCGTTCAGAGGGCGGGGTTACTATTGAGTTTGGAGAGCGCGCAGCACGAATAAATCTCGATGCAGCAACGCTTCATGCGCGCTTGGTAGATGGTGAATTTCCAGCGTATCGATCGGTACTCCCACCCTCGTATCAACGTCTTGTTTCCGTTCGACGAGATGACTTCTCCACAGCGCTCAAGCGCGTGTCTGTTGAAGCACAAGATCGTAGTGGCATTATGAGAATGGAAGTTGGAGCTGATGGCATGGTGCTTTCATCTCGAACGGTAGATCAAGGTGAAGCACATCACCCTGTAGAAGCTGAACTTGAAGGTGAACCGATAACCATCGGATTCAACGTTCGTTTCTTCCAAGATGTTGTAAATTGCATTGGCTCAGATGTTGTGCGTTTAGAGATGGGTACCGGATTGGCACCTTGCGTCGTAAAAGCACAGGATTCCGACAACGTGTTGTTTGTTGTAATGCCGATGCGTCTCTGATTTTGGTCTGTGCAGCTCGAACAGATATCAGTAGAAAACTGGCGTAATCTTGAGCCAGTTGAACTCTCATTATCGAGTAGTCTGACAGTCTTTTTTGGTGAAAATGCGGCGGGCAAGACCAATCTGCTTGAATCGGTAGGTTTACTGGCCACATTGAAAAGCTTTCGGGACGCGCGCTGGAAACAGCTCCCCAATTGGGAGGCTTCAAGCGCGCGAGTAGTTGGTGTAGTCACCGGTGAAACAGGCCGGCGAAAGCTTGAATGCACGGTGACGCCAGAGGGAAGGAAACTCCGTTTAGACGGCTCTAATTGTACGGACAATACGCGATGGTTTGAATGCTTGAGAGCGGTTGTTTTTACACCAAGCGACCCTGAAATCGTTCGGGGGTCACCAGACCAACGTCGTCGCTTTCTAGATCGCGCTGCGTTCAACGCCTGGCCCACACATCTACATTCTGTACGATCCTTTAAGCAGGTCCTTTCACAACGAAGCGCATTACTGCGAACTGGTCGTGCAGACGCCACACAACTCTCGATATGGGACGAGCAGCTTTTACATTGGGGTATCGAAGTCGATGAAGGCAGACGTCGACTTTTATCTGCGTTGATAGAACCTCTCGCGACGATTCACGAACAACTCGCTGGTAAAGGTCTCGCGAGTGCACATTATCGAAGTCGTCTGCAAGGCGATGATAAAGCGCAGCGTCTACAAAGTTATGCGCGTTTGTTGACCGACATACGTTCTGATGAACTTCAACAACAGCGAAATTTAGTGGGACCTCAACGAGATGATTTGGTGCTCACCATAGATGGAAGACCCGCAAGAACAGTCGCCTCTCAAGGTCAAGTTCGAACGTTAGCGCTATCGTTAAAGTTGGCGGAACTGGCGGTGGCCAAGTCCTCTGGAGAACCGCCGCTTATGTTGGTTGATGACCTTTCAAGTGAGCTCGACCAAGACCGTGTGGGACGCCTTGTAAACACCTTAAGAGCGCTTGAAGCACAGGTGCTGGTGACGACCACGGACCCTTCTCCAATCCTAAGACATGGAAAAGAAGATGCGTCGGCGTATTTTGTGTCCGGCGGAAAGGTCGACCCGAACCCTCGCCACGGTTAGGAAATTCGTATCGTAGAAGGCTTGCTGACTCCGTTGAATAATCCGGAGTTTCGCAGGCTGAATGGAGCGAATTTTATGGAAACCGAAAACCCTGATGCAGTCAGCTATGACGCTTCGAGTATTACTGTTCTCGAGGGACTTGAAGCCGTTCGCGTGCGACCCGCGATGTACATCGGGAGTACCGGGATCCGAGGACTTCATCATCTCGTCTACGAGGTCGTGGATAATGCGGTCGATGAAGCGCTGGCAGGACATTGTTCAGAGATCGTTGTTGAACTGAACAATGATGGGTCTTGTACTGTAGAAGATAACGGTCGCGGAATTCCAGTAGGCCTACATCCCAAAGAAAACCGTCCCGCTGCAGAAGTCGTTCTTACAACCCTTCACGCCGGTGGAAAGTTCGACAGTGATTCCTACAAGGTTTCAGGTGGTCTTCATGGTGTAGGCGTCAGTTGTGTCAACGCTTTGGCTGAATGGTTGAGCCTTGATGTATGGCGTGATGGGAAACATTGGCGACAACGCTTTAGTCGAGGGCACAAAACTTGTGATCTCGAGGCGGTCGGAGCCTCTGAAAAAACCGGGACGAAAATTGGGTTTTTGCCTGACCCTGAAATTTTTGAAGAGACCCAAGAATTCATTTTTGATCGGCTGGCACAACGTCTCAAAGAGATCGCATATCTGACGTCTGGTCTGAAAATTATCATTCGCGATTTTCGCGATGACCGTGAAGAGGTCTTCTTTTTTGAAGGTGGAATTCGGAGCTTTGTCACCGATCTAAACGAGCGCCGAGAGGTACTTCACGAAGAGCCCGTTTACGTAAGCGGTGGTCGTGAAGGTGTTGAGGTCGAGCTCGCGATGCAGTGGACTAAGTCCTACGACGAGCAGGTTTATAGCTTCTGCAACAACATCAATACGCTTGAGGGTGGAACGCACGTCAGTGGTTTTCGGTCTGCGTTGACTCGTACAATCAATAACTACGGTGCCTCAAACAACCTGTTGAAGGAACTGAAAGGCTCGCCGCTTTCAGGTGATGACATCCGCGAAGGGTTGACCGCTATTTTGTCTGTGAAGGTCTCTGAACCGCAGTTTGAAGGCCAGACCAAAACCAAGCTAGGCAATAGCGAAGTGAAGGGGCTGACGGACAGCGTGACAAGTGAGCAGCTGTCCATTTTCCTTGAAGAGAACCCATCGGTTGCACGCACAGTGATTCGGCGTGCTGTAGATGCCTCTCGGGCACGTGAAGCGGCCCGTCGTGCACGTGATTTGGTGCGAAGAAAGAATGTGCTTGAGGGCACGAGTTTGCCAGGCAAGTTGGCGGACTGCCAAGAGAGCGATCCGGAACTTTGCGAGTTGTACCTTGTTGAGGGAGATTCAGCGGGCGGGTCTGCAAAACAAGGACGCGATCGTCGTTATCAAGCGATTTTGCCGTTGCGCGGTAAGATCATCAACGTCGAAAAAGCACGCCTTGATCGCATGTTGGGTAACCAAGAAGTTCGAACGATCATTTCCGCACTTGGTACGGGGATCGGGCCTGAGTTTGACACCGAAAAACTCCGTTACGGCCGCATCATCATCATGACTGACGCCGATGTAGATGGAAGTCATATCCGCACGCTGCTTTTGACCTTGTTTTACCGACACATGCGTCCGCTCGTAGAACAGGGCCATCTCTACGTTGCACAACCACCACTTTATCGGGTCAAGAAAGGCAAGCGAGAGACCTACTTGTCGGATGAAAACGCACTTCGTTCCTATTTGGTGGAACAGGGGCTTCGTACGCTTGTCGTGTCGACAGATGGTGGCGATGTACAAGGGGAAGCGCTGCTTGAACTCGTGAAAGATCTCACCCGTTATCAAGCACATTTGCGACGACACGAACGCAATTATCCCCAAGACCTGCTCGATATCTGGTTGCAGACACGCGTAGATCTTCCCGACGGCTCAATCTTCGAAGAGTCTTGGCGTACAGCTTACGAAGAACGCCTTCAGGTTCTTGCTGGAAGAGGTTCTGTTTCTGTTGAGCTCGTTACGCTCGCAGACGAGACACAGCATCTGCAAGTTTCACGACTGATTGAAGGAGAACATCGAACCACGCGCTTTGGTGACGAAATGGATGGTCCGCACGCCGTTGCGATGGACACCGTCCGCGCACTTCGGAATTCTGCACCACTCCCGGCTCGAATCGGTGATGGGGAATCCATCACATCGTATCGACATCTGCATGACAGCGTGATGGCTGTTGCGCAGAAGGGTTTCGATGTACAGCGTTACAAAGGTCTCGGTGAGATGAACCCAGATCAACTCTGGGAAACCACGATGAATCCTGAGGCACGAACGTTGATTCAGGTGCGTATCGAAGACCTCATTGGCGCAGATGATGTGTTCACCGTTCTGATGGGTGATCAGGTCGAACCAAGAAGGCAATTCATCGAGCGAAACGCGTTGAACGTACGAAATCTGGACATCTAATCGCCAGGTAGAGGGCGCGGACTCAAGTCATGCTGACCGTAAAATCTTTGCTGCAAAGCAAGGTGGTTTTTGTCACCGGGAAGGGTGGCACGGGAAAAACTACCTTCGCTTCCGCGCTGGCTTCGCAGGCTGCCAGGGCTGGGCGAAAGGTTTGTTTGCTGGAGATAGACAGCCAGCGTCCCGCGCTAGACGATTTGTTCGATGTCGAGACACCCTATGAGCCGCTAGAGGTCTCTAAAGGACTGTTCGTAAGCAACGCGACGTGGATGAGCGCACTGGTGGACTGGCTGCGTGACGTGGTGCCTGTTGACCGGCTCGTACGCGTAATTCTCGACAACCCGATGGTTCGCCCGTTTCTAGAAGCTACACCCGGCGCACGAGAGGTCGTGATCCTCACGCGTCTTTTAGAACTCACAAAAGACTTCGATATGGTTGTCGTAGACCTACCTGCCTCGGGACATGCGCGCGCGGTGTTGCGTATTCCTTTGGTCGCTCTCGATGTCTTTAAATCAGGTCCTGTCTTCGATAGGTGTAAAGCGATTCAAGCGCTTTATGATGACGCCGCAACACACCTGGTGTTGGTCAGCTTGCCTGAAGAGATGGTTGTGACCGAGACACTCGAAACCCTTGAGGCCTTACGCGTAGAGGTGCCTTCTCTGACGCCCGAAATGGTGGTCTTGAATAAGGCGATGTCACCTGTTTTGAATGCCGACGAACGCACATTGCTTCGAAGACTCGTTGAATGGTCTGAAAATCAGTCTGATTTGTCCGCAGAAGCGGCAAACCTCGTGAAGGCTGGCCGCTGGGAAGCGCGTTGTGAAGTCGGTACGGCTGAAGCGCTTAAGCGGTTGGAGGAAGACGGCAGGCTGTCTGAAATTCTGTTGATTCCCCCTCATCCTGTTCAAGACAGCCCGGCGGGACGTGTTGAGCGGACCCGTGCTTGCATCGCACGAGCAGAAGTGCAGTCCCCACGGGTCAAGGGGCAAGTAGGATGATGGATAGTCTATTGCAGACCAAAAAGCTGATCGTATGCGTTGGATCGGGTGGCGTAGGTAAAACGACGACAGCCGCGGCCATGGGGCTTGCAGCTGCGCGGATGGGGCGCCGTGTATTGGTGCTGACTATTGACCCCGCGAGACGACTGGCGAATGCATTGGGCTTGGAGAGTTTTGGTAACGAAATTCGGCAAATAGAGGTCGATAATCTTCCGCCCGGTGGCGCTCTGTTCGCCGTGATGCTTGATGCAGGCAAGACTTTTCGCGCTGTTGTTGACCGTGTTTCACCTGACCAAGAGACACGAGATCGTGTCTTTGAAAACCCGGTGTTCCGGGTGATCGCAGACAATGTCGGAAGCAGCGTTGAATACATGGCGACTGAACGTCTTTACGATGTGTATTTCGACGGAGATTACGATTTGATCGTACTCGATACCCCACCCGTCAAAAATGCTTTGGATTTCTTGGATGCACCGGGTCGATTGGTTCGCTTTTTGGACCGACGCATCATGAAGTGGTTTTTGACGCCATATGACGAAAAGCGCATCTTTAGTCGAGTTGTAGCGGGTACGACGGGCGTACTATTTCGCCTGTTGGCCGTGATCTTCGGTAAAGAGTTTTTGGCTGATCTTTCTTCGTTTCTTCAGAGCTTTAGAGAACTCTATGAGGGGTTTCGAGAGCGGCATGAAGAGGTGACGAAATTGTTCTCGAGCAAACACACCAGCTTTGTCGTTGTCGCTGCACCGAACAAGCCGTCACTGGAGGTCGCCGAGTTTTTCAGAGGTGAGCTCGGTCGGCGTCGTTTGTCTATTGGTGGCGCGGTGTTCAATCAGGTGCTCGCCTGTGATGGGGGGGCTGCGTCCGCTGAGACCCTCTTAGGAGAGCTTTCTCGGTCGCGGTCAATAGACTTACCTCCGCACACCGCTGCGTCGCTCCTGGCGCGTCTGGACGCTGCTCATGGTCGGTTAGCTGCGGCGTCTGAACGTGAACAGCGTTTGCTATCTCAGTTCTTTTCAGGGAATGCGCGAGGCGCATTTCGGATTGAAATTCCCAGGTTGGATGAAGACATTACGAATCTGGAGGGTTTAAGTCTTCTCGGGAGTTTTCTTTTGCGACAGGCACCAGCGACTTCATGACTTATAGTGAGCGAGGTGTTCGGCTGGAGGGCGCTTTGTTGACTCGGGTTTTTGCGTTGTGTGCAGTGGTATTGTTGGCGTCTCCGCGCGCAGAGGCGCAGCGGATGGCACTGGATCCGTTGAATAGGGTTCATGTTGGAACCTCTATTGCGGAAGGCCCTAATGGTTTGGATACTGGGTTGACGCTCGGTCTCGATTCTCGCTTGACGCGGATCATCTTTGTAGATGTCGGGGGTTGGCTGACACCCAGTCGTTTGTCTGGTGATTTCGACTTAGATGAGAACGCGGGTTCGGATTCCACCATTTTTCTCCGACATGGCATCTATGCCACACCGGGTTTTCGGTTGCCTCACCGAACCAAAGGTACGCTCCGTTGGGACCTCATCGCGCGAGGCGGCTTCGCGGCGATATGGCTTGTCGATGTGCATCCAGACGCCCTAGTGATGGGTGACACGGAATATCGGTTGTCTACTGAACCTTCAGCTCTCGTTGGTTTGGATGGTCAACTCCGAAAAGACCGACTCGGTGCACGGTTCACATGGCGTTCACTTTGGGCCAATCCGTATATTCCAGCCGCTGGTGGCTATCAGTTCCTCCGGATTGATCAGTATGGTGTAGAGTTCCAGATTCAGTTCGGAGGCGCTCGGATATGAAACAGTGGATCGGCGTATTGTTGCTTTCTTCGCTCGTAGGTTGGTCTGCTGACGCCCAAGCAAATCAGAAAGCGCCAACAGCGAGTTTTCAGTGGACCGGCGCCGTCGTCGGTGACAACGTGGCTCGCGCAGGTTTTCGTATGGGTTTCGAACCCAACCCCATGACCGGCATAGAACTGGTGGCCAGCACGGGTGTCGACGAGATCGTTGATCTGGGCGTTTCAATGGTAGGGCGAGGCTGGTTCCTCGACACCCAGGGTGTTGGACCTTTTGCCGTGGGTCGCGCGGTTGTTGGCACGAGTTCCTACGAAGAGGACATCCTCGGTACCTGGGCGCACTTCGGTTTCGGTGTTGGTACACGCCCAGTTCCATGGCTGAACGTAGAGCTGACTTCGGGGCCGGAGTGGAGCTATGGAACCGACATGCACCTACGCACGGAGATCTCCGTGGGTGCTTTGTGGCAAGAGCCGCGGTTTAAACGCACTGGGCCCAAGAAAGGACCACACCCCAAAAAGAACAAAAAGAAGCGTCGCCGTTAGTCCGAATTTACGGAATGACGAGGTCCATACCGAGCTTCAACTGAATCCCTGATCCCAGCTTCTCGCGGTTTTGATCACGGATGCGTGTCCAAAGCGTGGGGTTGCCGTAGTAACGGCCGGCGAGCTTGTACAAGGTGTCGCCGTCTTTGACCGTGTGAAGCGTGGTTGTCTGTACTTCCGGTGTGATGACTTCTGCAGGGACTACTTCTTCAGGCGTCGTCTCTTCGATGGTCTCCACAGCAGGCAGCGAAGCAACCTGTGCAGCAACCTCTACCTCTTGTACTTCTGTTTGGAGCGCCAAGGTTTCCAGGGTCGGTTCGACATCAGCGGGGCTGATCTCGTCGCTGCCACCGAACAATTGAACGCCGAGCAATACAATCGCTATGCCCGACGTCACCGAGGCTACGATAGACCATTGGCGACTGCGTTCGGTGGATACCCGCGTGGTGCGCTCAAGATGTAGGTTTTCCGTCCGCAACTTACGCGTTTCAGCGCGAAGGGTCCGTAGTTCCGCTTGTTCTCTCGTCGCGATGCGGTTCGCTTGAGCGTCAGTTCCCCCGCGTTCTACCGACAGATTCGTCTCTACTTTTTCTTGTAAATCTGGTGGAACGTGCATCCCACAGGCGCGTGCGGCATCGAAGGCGCCAATGGCGTCTATCCAACGCCCTTGGCCTGCGAGGACTTTTCCAAGCAGTAAATGTGCGGCACCGTCGTCGGGATCTAGGCACAAAAGCATACGAAGCCGGTTGCGGGATTGAACCAAATTTCCGGCGTGAGCCAGATTCAGCGCTTCGTCAAAAAGTGCTGTCGGTGCGTCGATGCCGGCGCCTTCTAGGACGTCGGTGATGCGGTCGATGGCATCGTTTTCCCCACCGATTCGTGGGAGTTCATCAATTGGAATTTCTTGTATCGCGTGCATCGCAGACTCCGGCGGAACGACAGCCATTTTCAAGGCCGTCAAAGTCTTGTCATGTCAAGTCTAAACCTAAAGTGCTGTGTAATGCAAGTGCATGAGTGCAAGGAAGTTTCTTCCGGACCCTACAGAACTGGGGTTAGAGGGCGATCATGGATGATCGTTTTCCCATCGTTACGCCTGAGGGTTGGCTCCCAAAAGGCGAGGCATTCGCGCGCGTAGATGGACACCCTGTCTCTATTTGGCAGGGAATCCCCGGTGAGCGCGCACAGATTCATATCTATCGCAGAGGGCGGAACCGTCATGCCGCGCGTTGGGAAACTTCGCGTAATCCGCATCCCGATAGGGTTGATCCCGCGTGTCCTCGCTATTCGCGGTGTGGTGGATGTGCCTTGATGCATCTGAACCCTGATGCGCAGTCCAGGGCTTGGTTCGAAATGCTTCGTTACGAGCTGCGAACAGTCGATTTGAAAGATCTACGCATTAATCGCGTGGTGCCTTCTCCAGACGGACAAAATGATTTTCGTCACGTTGTGAAGCTCGCAGTTGGGCTCACAGATCGCGGGAGCATCCGCGTTGGCGCCTTTGGTCGCAATAGCCATGACATCGTGCCTATTCCGAAGTGCAACGTCGCCACCCCTAAAATTCGCGAGGTCATGTCGGCGCTGGCTTACCACACCGTAGGCATGGAGATTCCGCCATACGACCCCATGGAAGATCGAGGCATCCTGCGGTATTTCGTGATCCGCCAGAGCCGGTCTACTGGCAAAGTGTTGTTGACGATGATCGCCGGTCGAAATGACCAGGTGCTTCGGGATCTTTCCGAACGCGTGATGACCGATCGCCCCGATGTCGCAGGCGTTCATCTGCACATCAATCAAGAGCCAGGCAATGCTTTCTTTGTCCGATCGGAAAGCGGAGGTAGCGACGCGCGACTGCTGAACGGTGGGCCGTATATCGAAGAAGAATTGGCCGGGGTCCGGTATCGGATTGGGCCGACAGACTTCTTTCAGACCAATCCGAGTATGGCAGATAGGATCTACCGAGATGTTGTAGCTGCGCTACCCGCAGGTCGACCTTTGGTTGATCTATACAGCGGGGTAGGTGGCATCGCTCTCGCAGGAGTGCGTAAATCTGGTTGGGCGATTGGCGTAGAACAAGGCGTACATGCTGTTTCGCAGGCTAAGATGGCCGCCCAACAAAATGGGCTCAGCGTGAAGTTTCTTGCCGGCGATGTGGTTGATTGTCTTCCGGATATAACGAAACGCGTCGCAGGAAAGCGTCCTCATGTGGTGGTGAATCCTGCCCGTCGTGGTCTGGAACCCGGTGTGATTCAAGGGATCCTCGATCTTGATCCGTCGAGCATCACGTACATCTCTTGCAACCGACGTTCCTTTGCGGTGGATTTACGTCACTTCGTCGATCATAAATTTACGGTCGACAGCATTACGCCCTACGAAATGTTTCCAAACACCGCGCATTGTGAGATCGTCGCCCAGTTGACGTCTCCGCGAGCTGTCGATCGGAACACCTCTCGGGCCCCCCGGCGTAAACGGCTGCGTTGATTGCGAGTACGATTCGATGTTGCGCTTGCTACTGTCGCTTTGGTTGCTCTGCGCGTTGTTTCCTCAACGCGCAGTCGCAGAAGACGGGATTCAGTCTTCGGTATTTGTTGGACCGTTTGAGTCGAAGTCTACCGATCTGATAGCGATGGCCGAACTTGTTCGGGGCTATGTCCAAGCCGGTTTGGATAGAGACGCGCGCTTTGACCTGCTTTACGCGCAGGATGTACCCGATATCAGCGACATTTCCGCAGAGCTTTACACCGATAGCTGCCCACCAAATCAAGCGGTGGGATGTGCTTTCGTGGTGGCGGAATATGCTGGGCTTGATTTTGCGATAGCTGGTGTGGTCGATGTTTTGGACGCTCAGCCCTTTGTCCGGGTGAGCTTCATCGATGTGCCGAGTGGTCGTGAAGCGCTCTCCATCGACATTCCGCTTGAGCAGAACAGCAATGAAACGCTTTCCTCAGGAATCGCTGCGTTGTTGGCGGCTGTGGTGAAGGGTGAGCTGGGTCGAGAAGAAGATATTCGGGATTTTGATGTTGAGGATCCCGATTCGGATCGAGATCGAGAAATACGCGTCGCAGAGCTTGAAGCGCTTTCTTCACAGCTCGGTGCCTTGGCCGTAGATCCAGAGGGTCGCGTCCTTTCGCGTAGCAAATACACCATGGAAGATTTTGCTGAAGACTATGTTCAGGAAGGGATCAAGCCCTGGGAACGGTTGGGTCTGACGCCGAAGTCTTACCTGCGCTATCGAAATTCAGGACAGGACCTGCTCGTCTGGCGAACGCGCGCTTCGGGTCGCCGCGCGCAGGTTTTAGTTCGTCCAGCGGTCGGCCTTGTTCGCGGTCCCACCGATGGTTGGTATTACGGGCATTATCTGCTCGATGAGATGAACCCGGCGCTGGAATCACCGCTGGCCACATATGCCTTTGAAGCACTCAGTGGGGGTACAGGCACTACCGGCGGTTTTGATCTTGGGTTCGGGCTCTTGCCTTTCGCGGAAGTCGCCGCGGGTTGGCGCGTGATTTCCGGCGAATACGCATTTCAAATCAATGATGAGATTAGTGGTCAAACATTCATTTCTAAGGCCGCCGAAGTTTCTTCGAACCGGTCGACAGAAGTGTTCTTGGCGTTTCGTGTCGCGCCGACGCCTACAGCAGGTCTTCGACCTGTTTTTGAACTGGGAATAGCGCGTTGGCAAGGAAGCCACGTGGAAGACCACATCTTGCTTGGTGCCCTGCCGTTGCCTGTTTTCGATCGTCCAACGTTATTTGGACCCCGTATAGTCGTCGGCGGTGAGATTCGCGTCGGTGAGCGCTTCGAGCTTTTCGGTCAGCTGCCGTTGCGCGCATTTGTTTTTGGCGCGAGCGATGATCAGGCTGAAGAGAGCGCCTGGATGATCGCGTCGAGCGAGTCACCGCCTGTCGTTTCGCCCTTCGCCGTCGGTTTCGAAGCGGGATTCCAATTCCGGTTCGGGGGCGTCCGCGTCGCAGACGCGCTCGAAGCACCAAGGTTGGATGCAGAGGAGGATGCCTTCTGAAGGCATCCCCGAATACATCGTGACGGGTACGGGTCTTTTGGGTACCCGTGGGTAGGTCCCGAACAGCTCTTTGAGTAAGGCGTCCGGAATAAGGTCCGGCGACACCGCGAGTTCTAATGAGCCTTGTTCGAATTTAGAACGAAGGGTCTCAACGAACTCGCGCCGCTCACTTGAAGGTGGCGGCGCGATACGAAATGACTTTGACCTGTTGCTCATGTCTGACAGACTCCTGGGGGTTTTCTTAAACCCCGGTGTCTGTTCTAAACGGCACGTTCGAGCTTTTGCTTTAGCCGACGAACACCTTGAGAGCGAAGTTGGCAGGCGCGTGACTCGGTTACGCCGAGAATTTCTCCGATTTCGCGAAGGGTCATACCGTGGAGATAGGACAAGGTGAGTACAACGCGTTCCTTCTTGTGGAGGAAGCGGAGCGCATCAATGACCTGAGCCTTTAGCTCTTCGTTACACCACAACTCTTCGATGGACGTGTCGTCGCTCGCGATACGGTCCTCGTGGGTCAGCGTGCCGTCGGTGGTCACAGGTGCGTGCAAGGAAACAACACGACGAACGTGCGCGTCACGACGGAAGGCTTCGTACTCTTTAGGAGCCATGCCCATCGCGTCCGACATTTCGTTGCCCGTGGGGTTGCGGCCGAGTTCTTGCTGAGCGTCGTGGCGGGTTTGCTCAAGGCGAATCACCTTGCGACGAACGCTGCGAGGCGTCCAGTCGGAATCACGAAGTGCGTCAACCATGGCGCCCCGGACTCGGATTTCCGCGTATGCCTTGAAAGGTACGCCGCGAGAGGTGTCGAAACGGTCGACAGCGTCGATGAGTCCGATGACGCCCACATTTACGAGCTCTTCAACATCGACACTGGCTGGGCAGCGCTTAGCCAAACGAAAGGCAATCGTACGTACGAGGGGGTACCACTCGAGGATTGTTTGTTCGCGGGTGTTTTCTGCTGCGAGTGCTTGGGTCATGGTTGCTCCCGTTGACAAGTTGATGACAACTGAAGCAGGAAGCGTGCCAACTTGCACGGAGAACCGTAAGTCCTTGATAATCCAAGGACGCACTTTTCGTGTACACGGTTTTACCGGGTACGAACTTATACGACGGATTTATAGGTACTCGTCAAAATCGTGTCGCTATCTGTCTGCTCATGACCTTTCGGATCATTCGAGAATCCGTTTTAGCTCCGAAATGCATTTTTTTTTATTTTCTTGCTAAAACGGTGCTTAAGTCTATGAAAAATATAGAAATAAAAAAATGATTTTTTTTTCGATTTTTCTCTAAATTCAAGTCTGCAAAGTCGGCTTCTCCCTCCAAGATAGGTGGGTTAGGACGATCCTGAGGAGATTTTTCGGCCCCACTCCTCTTTTCTCCCAGCCTGATTCATCGATGAAAAGCTGGATTGCTGACATAGATCTAAGGAAGGACGGTTGACGACGTCGTCACACGAGCAGGCCGATGAGGGCCAAGCAGCCTATTCGGTGGGTTGGTTTGGTCGGTTGGCCGTATATGTGATCCGTCACTCCCGGCGTGTGCTCGGGCTTTTGTTTGCGATCACCGTTGTGGCGCTCGGTTCGGCATCGAGGCTAGACGTTGACAGCGACATTTTGAAATTACTGCCGCCAGATGAGCAGGCTGTTCGCGATTTGAGATTGCTGGACGCCGAACAGGGCCTGAATGTATTGACCATCGCGGTTTCGGGGGCCACAGCAGAGGTTCGAAACCAGTGGTTGGCGGATATTGGTCTGGCCCTAGAGAAGCTGCCTGAAGTTGAATCCGCGATGTCTACCGTGGATGTGAACTTGGCCCAGCGGCTGGGACAGCTCCAATTAGAGGTCAACGAACTAGGGGAGATCCGCGATCGCTTAAAAGGCGCGATCGCTCTGGGCGGTGCGACAAACCCTTTCATTGCGACGCAGCTGTTCGCTTTGGGACCGCTTACTGAAAAGCTTGATCGGGATGTTGAGGGGGAATTGTTAGAAGCGACACCCGATGTCGGACGTATCGTCGTTCGGGCAACGGGCAGCGCGACGGATTTACAATTCGCCCGCGCCTTTATGGCCCGTGTGGATGAGATCATCGAGGCGCATGATCCGGCAGGTCAGGATCTGAAGATCCTTTGGCAAGGCGGTGCGTATCGTCACAACGTCGAAGACTATGAAGGGATCGTTCAGGACCTCGGTCGCACGAGCGCAGGCGCGTTGCTTGCCGTCTTTTTGTTGATCTCTTTTGCCTTTAGAGACCCGAAAGCTGTGCTCTTGTTGTTCACCCCCTTAGTCATCGCAAATATCTGGACCCTTGGATTTGCGGCGGTATCTGTGGGGACCTTGAACAACTTCACATCGTGTTGCCTGGCCGTTCTGATTGGGCTGGGTGTGGATTTTGGGATTCACTTGTTCAGTCGATATCGAGAAGAGCGAATCGCTGGTGGAACGCTTGAAGAGGCCATCGCGCGTGCATGGGATCGCGTGGGTCCTCCAGCCGCAGCCGCAGCGTGTACGTCTTCACTGGGCTTCTTTTCTCTGTATCTGGCGCGCTTTCAAGGATTTCAGCAGCTTGGATTGCTCCTCGGCGTTGGTGTGTTGATTTGTTTGACTGCCGTGCTCGTCGTTTTACCGCTGCTGATCGCTTGGCGAGAAAAAGCGCCTTCGCCGGAGCCTTTGCGATTCATGCGCACCCTCAAGCGCAGAACGCCCCCGACCTATCGACTCGCGCCTCTCGGTCTGCTGCTTACGCTCCTTGTCACCCTAGCAGCCTGGTTACAGGTGCCGAACGTAAGCTATGAGTACGATCTCTCTGAGCTACGGCGGGTGGGGTTGGCTTACGCCGATCTGAATGAAACGGAACGCAAGCTTGCCAGAGACAGCTACGCTCCATTGGTCGCGAGCTTTGAAGATGAGGCGTCGCTTCGAGAGGCCTGGGAAGGTGCCCGGGATGCAGTGGATTCCGGAGCCCTAGATTCAATCGCAGAAGCCGTTTCTGTGTACTCTTTTCTTCCGCCGAACCAAGAAGACAAGTTGCAGGTATTGAGCGAAATTTCGGATCTTGCGAACCATGAAAATGCGCGATTTTTGCCGCAACCCGTACGTGAGAACCTCGAGAGCATTCGTGGTGCAGATCTGACACCGCTTACTGTCGAAGATTTGCCGAGCCCCGTAAGGAAGTTGCTGTCTTCAGATTTGGGTCAGCAGCGGATGTTGCTGTTCCCGGCTGGCAACATGTGGGATCTCCGGGAAACAGCGGAGCTATATCGGCAGATTCGAGAACGTTTCGAAGACGTCCCTGTCGCTGGGCAATACCTCGCCCTTGGTGCGCTTTACAATGTTGTTGAAGCGGACAAGCCGAAGGTCGTCTTCGCGGCCTTGTTGCTCGTCGCGTTGTCTACGGCGGTCTATATGCGGCGTAAGGTCCACGCGTTGTTGGCGACGGGTGTCTTGCTCGCTGGGATGGGATGGGCGGCCGCAATGCTAGCGGTATTGCAGATCCCCATTTCTATGGCGAGCGTGGTGGGCATCCCGATTCTTTTAGGTATCGGTATTGATGTCGTCATCCACCTACTCCACCGGATGGCTGAAGAGGGGCCAGGTCGTCTATTGAAGGCGCTCGCCACGACTGGCTGGGCATCAGGGCTTTCTGCTGCGACGACCATTTTGTCTTTTGCATCGCTTACGCTGGCGTCATCGCAAGGCGTTCAATCCTTAGGCCAACTCGTCGTTGTTGGCTTGACAGCCGTCACACTCTGCGCGCTGTTAATGCTCCCGCTTGCTTGGGCCACCGTGTGGAAGCTTGGGGGGCTGATTCCGGATGCTGATTCAGCCGAACAGCAGGCGCAGGATTAAGCGCGCAGAATTTTCCGCACGAGTGTCGCAGTGAAGTCGTGCCCTTCTAAAAACGCAAGCGCGATATCGCTGTTGGCGTTGGTGATTGTCGCGCGATGAATCTCTGGGCAGTCGCGTCCATCGGCTACTGCGCGGACGGGTCTTCTGTGACCGTCGATACACCACATCTCTACAACTGCCTCTAATGGGAGCGTAATGGGCTGTAGCTTTGGGGTATGCGGGCAGATGGGTGTGATGTGAAGGCATGGTACGCGAGGGTCTGTCGCTGCGCCTCCTGCGGAGTAGCTGTAGGCGGTAGAGCCCAGCGCGGTCGATACGATCACGCCGTCACACACCAAGCGCTCCACCACCTCGACACCATTTAGTGCGATGCGTAGGTGAGCACTCTGTCCAGAACTGCGCTCTAAGTAGACGTCATTAAGCGCGGTTTCCGAAAAGCTTTCCCCATTTGGTGTTTCGGCTTGTAGAGACAACCGAGGAAATTGCATTGTTTGCCATTGTCGCGTTTCAAGGGCTTGAACGAATCTGTCGTCGTCATCTTCGTCGTTCAGTAAAAAGCCGATACGGCCGCAGTTTAAGCCCAAATAGGTATAGTCCGGACCCATTTTCCCGATCGATTGAAGCATGAAGCCATCGCCACCCAGCACAATGCATAGATCATCGGGGAGCTCATCGAGTTTTAGCTTTGCCCGAAGTCTCTCACCGCGAGAATGCGCCACTTGATCAAGAGGGTTTAGCAGAAAGGTCGCCACGGGATTTGTTCTCCACTGTGTCGCAGGATCACGCCGATTGTATCGGAGAGTCATCAGTATGGCTCGCACGGTATCGAACCGGTACACTTACTGCAGCGCGACGGAGGGGTTTTGACGACAGTGCAGCGTCCAGAAGTGCGACTTGTGTCTTTGGCCTCCTGTCTTGCGACGGGCGCGCTAGAGTTGCGAGCGGGTAAAAAGCGCTGGGTGCTGTTTCTAGATCAGGGCGATTTGGTGCTGACGCATTCCAATTTGAAGGGCGATTCGGAGCAAGCGATACGGCTTAGATACCCGGATGTAGACGCCCAGATGCTTTCTCAACTCCAAGCGGCCTCGCGTCTAGCTGGTGTGTTGCGCGTAGAACAAGATCTCACGATGCAATGGCATGCAGGCACCACTGCACCACAGCGAATGAATCTAGATCTTGTTCGGGAGCTTTTGCGAGCGCTCCATGGTGGACTGGATGATGAGCAGGTGGCCGAGTTGCTGTCTGAAGCAGGAGTAGGTTCGCCCGCGTTCTCTCCAGATCAAATGTTTCGTTTTGAGTCGTGCGACTTGGAGGCTGAGACGCTTCAATGGCTGGCTGCGCTCGATGGGGCGGTCAGCTTAGATGACGTGTTGAACGCTTGTCCGGCTGGCTCCCGTCAGGCCTCACGGATGCTGTTGATTGCGTCCTGGTTTGGTGCGCTCTCTGTCGACGCCGAAGCCGCATCTGACCAAGAAGCGGTTTTGGATGACGATGCTATCGTCGCAGTTCAGTCAGCGGTGTCCCGCATCGCGGCCTCTGATACGCATTTTCAGGTGCTTGGGCCCGAATGGGATGCACCTAGCGATGAGTTTCGAACCGCATTTTTTGGCCTCGCGCGTTTGCTTCACCCCGATCGGTTGGGGAGTTTCCCCGCAGAACTTAGGCTTGAAGCGGAACGTGCCTTTGATCAGGCCCGCCAAGCATGGGAGGTTGTTGGGGACGCCGACAGTCGGCGTGCGTACACAGATCACGTGATCCACGGAAAGAAGACTGAAGAAGAAATAGCGCGCGAAGAGATGGAAGCGATTTTTGCTGCAGAGTCAGACTTTAAGCGGGGATTGGTCGCGTTTAATGCGGGTCAAATTCGCGTTGCTCAACGCGCATTCGACACAGCTGTTCGGCAAGATCCCGGAGAACCCGAATACAAAATGTATTTGGGCTACACCAACTTCCGCGTCAATCGAACGACGAATAACGAGGCGGCTGAGCGCGGTCGTCAGATGCTCATGGAGGTGGTCGACGGTATGAAAGAGCGTCTGGCTGCTGCTGGAGACAAGCCGCCGCCGCGTCTTACAGATCTATCTTCACGAAGCTGGATGCTGATGGGACGTGTCTATAGAGATCAGGCAGACGGCGCGTCCGGTGAAGAGGCGACTCAATACAAGGCCGCCGCGAAGCGTTGCTTTTTCCAAGCGTTGCGCGTGAATCCAGCAAACTCGGACGCGCAGCGTGAGTTGAAGCGGATGAAGGCGGAGCGTGAGCGAGAGTCAACGGGCTTTTTCGCCGGCCTTTTTGGCCGCTCGAAGAAGAAGTGACGCATGAGCGACTTGTTCGAAGCGAGTGTTCGTCACCATTTAGAACCCATTGGCCATTTACTAGATGACGCCTCCGTGAGTGAGGTGTTGATAAACGGTCCCGATGAAGTTTTCTTTGAGCGAGGCGGAAAGCTTTCGTTGGCGGAAGAGGTTCAATTCCAAGATGAGTATGCTCTAAACGCGGCTTGTGTGAACCTTGCCCAGTATGTGGGAAAGGTGTTCGACGAGCTCAACCCGAGCTTTGATGGTCGGCTGCCTGATGGGAGCCGCGTTCATGTTGTGGGTCCGCCGGCTTCACACTTTATCGTCATCGCGATTCGGAAGTTTGCGACATCTACGATCGGACCGGCCGAGCTTATTCGAAGTGGCTCTATCAGTGAATCGGCTGTGGATTTCTTGGAAGCGGCGATTCTGCTGAAACGCAACATCTTGGTCTCTGGAGGCACGGGTTCAGGAAAGACAACGCTTCTAAATATTTTGGCGACGTTCATTCCTGATAGGCAGCGTGTGGTGGTCATTGAAGACACCAGTGAGCTTCAGCTCGCCCATGATCATGTCGTCCGTTTAGAGGCCGCAGCCCCCGACAACCTCGGTAGGGGTGAGGTCACACTGCGCGATTTGCTGAAGAGTACACTGCGTTTGCGTCCTGATCGCATCATTTTGGGTGAGGTTCGGGGCGGAGAAGCGCTTGATCTGCTTGGCGCTCTCAACTCGGGTCACGGTGGGACAATGGCGACACTGCATGCAAATAGCGCAAAAGGCGCGTTGCATAAGCTTGAGACCCTCGTGCTCTTTGCGGGTGAAGACCTGCCTATCTCTGCTATTCGCAGTCAGATCGCCGGCGCTGTGCAGATCGTGGTGCAGATCAGCCGACTGCGGGATGGCTCTCGTCGGATCGAGCAGATTGCCGAACTCCACCCGGGTCTAGGGCAAGATGGAGACTATAGGCTGACGACATTGTTTCGCTTTGAAGGCATCGGCGAGCGAGAGGGTAAGATTCTCGGAGAACTCGTCGCCGAAGGCAAGATGCCTTCTTTCGCCGAAGAGGCGGAAGGAAGAGGCGTTCTGCTCGCGCCTGAATGGTTCGGTGTGGACGCGTAGTTTTCTACGCGACCTTGATATCGCTACGGCGTCGTTTCACCGGTATGTCGCTGAATGACGCGGTCGTATTGGTCGATGACGCGACGCACGTACGCCCGCTTATTGACGTAGTCATCTGGGAAGAACGAGCGCTTGAATCCGTAGATTATCGTGTTCCTGAGTTGATCTAACGTCATATCGAACGCATCTACGGCGAGGCGAAACTCATTGCAGATGGTGGTGTGTGAGACCAACCGGTTGTCTGTACACAGTGTCGCAGACAGTTTTCGTTCCAACATGTTCTTGAAAACGTGGTTTTTTATTGAGCCGATTTTGGGGTTGGTTTGTAGGTTGGATGTGATGCACACCTCAATGGTGATGCGGCGTTCGGCTATAAAGTCAGCAAGGTCTTCAGAGTATTTTTCGGAATCGAGATCTGAGCGAACCAACTCTGGCGAGAACAGATGGTAGCCATGACCTACGCGATCTGCATTTAGTGATGTGATGGCCTGAAAGATGCTCTCGGGCCCGTAGGCCTCACCAGCATGGACGGTCTTGCACATGAAGTTTTCATGCGCGTATTTATAGGCGTCGTAGTGGTCGATTGCAGGGAAGCCATCTTCTTGTCCGGCAAGGTCAAAGCCGACGATTGGGATCTCCAGTTCGTCTCTTGCGAGCACAGAGGCTCGGGCCAACTCTAGACTTGCGATGCCGTATCGCCGGGTTTCCGGCATCTCTGAGAGCGCTTCACAGAGTTTTTGGTAGTACGCGGAAAACCCGGCGAGGAACATACGAAGCGCGCAGGGGATGATTCCGTACCTGAAGCGCGGAAAACCCTGATTCTTCACCTCGGGGGTTTGTGCGTGTTCGGACTCGGCGCGCGCCAAACCGCGGTTTACAGCGATCAACACCTCTCGAATTGAGAGATCGTCGTGCGCGTGCAGTTGTGGCGCGAATCTCACTTCGATGTAGCAGACGCCCTCGTTGATACTGTCCCAAGCCAGTTCGTATGCTGCGCGCTCCAAGGATTCTGCGTCTTGCAATACAGCCGTCGTGTAGGCAAAACCTGCGAGATATTCCACGAGGCTAGCGTAGCTTTCTTTGAACACCAACTCTTTAAGACCCGCGTCGGTGTAGGCCGGGAGTTCGATTTTTCGCTCCTTTGCCATCTCGATCAGGGAATTGAGTCTCAACGACCCATCTAGGTGCACATGCAGGTCGGTTTTTGGGAGTTCGCGAAGAAGTTGGTCAGTGATCATGCTGGTTACGCTAACATGACCCTTGCGAGGTGTAGCCGGGTTCGCTATCTCTTCGTGAGTGCTTGGACGAGAGCGGCGCCCGTCACCGGTCTTGGAATTCAAAAAGTTGGGGGACGGGGATGATTGAATTGCCAAAAGAGATGCGCGATCTGATGGTCGATGCGTTGGACGAATACGTAGCGGAAGCTGATGGAGAGCTATCTTCGTCGGAGCTTGCAGAGTTCGTTGTAGAAAACCTGGTGTCCACTGCCGAAGAATGCGGCGTTGAGGAAACAGGCGAACTGCCACTAAAACTTAGTGAATCTGGCGAGCTGGAAATTCCGTTGTTGGAAGCGATGACCAACACATTGACCGACTTGGATCTTGATTCTGCGCTGGGCGAGTCCATTTTGGTGTCCATAGAAGAACTGTGTGACATCGATTGGACGGAAGGAGAAGGCTTCGGTGTCGGGTTCGATGATGAGCACGATGATGATCTGGACGATGACTATTGACGGGAAGTTTTAGGTTTCCCCTGGGTTATCTATTTGTGGTTCGCGGCCGGGGGCCTAGCTTGCGGCAAAAGAGTATTAGAGCGCTGTGCGTTTTGGGCCTTGGGCTATTTTGCGCGCAGGCTGTTGGGGCAGAGCCCGAGACTTCCGGCCTAGCGCTCCCTGAAGCATTTCAGCCGACCCCGCCTGAAGCGGTTCCTGAGATTATTGACGCGATGACCTCGCGGGCTGATCGTGCCCTTTCACGCGCGATGAAGGCGTTCGCTGAAACGGACGAGCCGCCCTATTTCATGGCGCTTCAGCTCTACGATACGACACGGTATAAAACCGTAGGTGTCGATGGCTATGCCAACGCAATTGAGCCCGCTCGTTCCGTTTCGGCTGATATTGATGTGCGTGTCGGCACACCCGAGCTGGACAACACGCATGAGCGAAATCGGTGGGGAGGTGGTGGGACGAGTAGCGCCTACCTTCCAGAAAATGGCGCGTCCTTGGCGACTGAAGTGTCGCTCTGGATGGGGATAGACAACGCCTACCGTGGGGCTGCGAAGCAGTACGAGGCCGTACTTGGCGAAGCCCAAATCGAGGTAGAGCGAGAAGACCCTTCTCCGGATTTTTCGCCTGCTCCTGTTGTCGATGACCTGGAGCAGGTCACTGTGTTTGAATTTGACGCGGTGAATTGGCGGGAGCGGGTTGCACAGCAGAGCGCGCGTTTTCTAGATCATCCTGAATTGGTCAACACCGCTGTGACGGTGGAGTTCGTACAGCAGGTGCGTACGTTCGTCAGTACTGAAGGAGCGCGCGTTCGCAATGTACGTCGTTCAGCACAGTGGCGTATAGGCGCCGAACTGATCGTCGAAGACGGTATGCGACTTTCTTTGTCTGATTCGGAGGTCGTTGCCAGCCCGTCAGACCTTCCTAACCAAGAAGCCATGGTAGCCCGTTTAGATGCGTTGGTGGAACGCCTTGAGGCCCTGGGCAAGGCGCCTATTGGTGAACCCCAAGCGGCGCCTGCTATTTTGGGAGGTCGGGCTGCAGCGGTGTTTTTTCATGAGGTGTTTGGGCACCGATCGGAGGGGCACCGCCAGAAAGATGAAGATGAAGGTCAGACCTTTACGAAAAAGGTTGGGACGCAGATTCTGCCCAAGTTTTTGTCCGTCGTGGACGATCCGACGATCGAACACCTCGAGGGTGTGGGACTTAACGGGCACTATGCATATGATGATGAAGGTGTCGCTGCGGAGCGGGTTGTCTTGGTGGAAGACGGCACTCTGCGCGGGTTTTTGCTCTCACGGTCGCCGATACTCGGGTTTGGTCACAGCAATGGCCACGGCCGCCGCGCGCCTGGGTATTCGGTGGTCGCGCGCCAAGGCAACTTGATGGTCCAAGCCGAAAGCACTCGATCTGATGCCGAACTACGAAAGCTTCTTATCGACGAGGTGCGATCTAAAGAGCTTGAATACGGCTACTTGATTGAGGAAATCGCTGGCGGGTTCACCTTTACCGGACGTGTGAACCCCAACGCATTTAATGTGCGCCCGTTGTCGGTTTGGCGCATTTATGAAGACGGTAGGCCCGATGAGCTTATTCGGGGTATCGACTTTATCGGCACGCCATTAGTCAGTTTTTCGCGCATTATCGCTGCGGGAGAGACCACAGAAGTGTTCAATGGGTTTTGTGGTGCAGAAAGCGGCTACGTGCCGGTTTCTGCATCGTCGCCCGCACTCCTTCTTTCGGAAGTTGAAGTACAGCGCAAGGAAAAGAGCAAACAGCTGCCTCCTATATTGCCTGCGCCAACCTCCAAGGATGGGCTTCTCCAATGAAATGGGTATTTGGCGCGCTACTGTTATCGGCCTCCCAGGTAGGGTTGCCCGCGTATGCTGCAACGCTGCCAGATCTTCCTAGAGATGCTTCGGTGGTCGAACGTGCGCTTTATGCCGAGATGACACGCGCCACAGAGCAGCTCATTTTACCGGGCAGTGAGCGGCCTTATTTTGTGCAGTGCGATCTTTTGGAAGGCCGGTCTGTGCGGGTGCGTCAGCGGTTCGGATCTGTGGTTGATTTTGTGGATAGGCCGTTTGTTACGGTGCGAATCGAGGTTCGCGTCGGCGATTACGACTTCGATTCGGCCGATTTCGATGGGCAAGAATACGGCGTTGTCATGCTTTCGTTACCTGAAGATGGGGATGAAGTTGCATATCGACGCAAGCTTTGGCTGGCTTTCGATAGGGCGTACAAGGATGCGCTTGAGGGATATTCGGACAAGAAGGCATCGCGTAAGAGTGATGACCGGGTGCATCCTCCGGCCATACTTCCACAGGCGCCTTTTGTGGCCGAACTCGAAAAACCGATGGACATCGGCTTGGACCTACATGCCATCGCTGGCGTTCTCACGCCGATAAAGACCGTCGGCCAGGCGGCGAGTGCGCTGGAGCAATTTGAGGTGCGGGCAAAGATTTCCGCGGGTCGACATCTGACCGTTAATTCTGAGTCGCTATGGGTCGATCGAGAGTTTGGACGGTCGATGGTCTCTTTCCAGGCGCTAAAGCGTTTGGAAGATGGAACGAGTCTCGAGACTGCTTCTGCTTGGCACGCGAGTACGCTCGAGCAGCTGCCGAGCGGCGAAGAGATAGCGCTTGAGATCGAAGGACTACTTGACACTTTAGATGCGCGCAGCGAAGCGAGTGTGCTTTCAGAGTATGTCGGTCCGGTGTTGTTTGAAGACCAAGCTGCTTTAGAACTGTTTCGACAACTGCTGCACCCGCCTATTCTCGGAACGCCGCCATCGGAAGAGCCTTTTAGAGGGCGTAAAGCGGCTGATATGCCCCGCGCGACCGGTCGTTTAGGACGACGGTTGTTGCCTGCGGGCTGGACGGTTGTAGACGTGACCCCAGATCATCCTGATCGGATGGGGCATTACCTTTACGATGATGACGGAATTTCTCCGCAGCGCGTGGTTTTGGTGGAAGATGGCTACGTTCGTCGGCTTTTGAGATCACGGATTCCAGATCTCGATCAGGCGCCGTCTACTGGGCATGGTCGCACGATAGGCGTTGGGCGCAGGTCGGCCACTCCGGGCGTTGTGGAGGTGCAGCCACATCGCGCGGTGTCGTCGCGAAAACTCGAGCGCCTCGCGGTCAAAGAGGGATCTCGAGCTGGGAAAGCAGGTGTGCTGGTTATTCGACGGCTGGAGCCGTTTTCATTGGCCGATGATTTTCGACTCTTTTTTACAGGTTCAGGCGCGCCCGCAGGGTTGACGCAACCTCAAGATGCCGTGATTCGATATTCCGATGGCCGAGAGGAACCCGTTCGAGGCTTAAGCTTTGTGGGTGTCGACACGCGCGTCCTTCGGGACATCGTCGCAGCGGGTGAAGCAGGCCCATTTGTAGATCTTCACGATGGTGGGACTGGTCCTGGACGGCATATTGAAGCCGCAGGTGGACATTCGGTGAGCTGGCGGGCGCCGAATGTGTTGATCGGTGAGGTGGAGCTGCGCGGAGACTCGGGCGGTGAATCTCGTGTATTGACCGCCGAAACCGTGGCTCCAACCGAACTGTAATCGTTATGCATTTCGCTTGGACTGGTCGGTCGGTCCAAGTTGAAAAGCCGCGGTCTCCGCTAGTCTGGCGCGGTGGAGCGAACCACTTCTTCGAGTGAGGTTTGCCCAGTCGCCAGTTTGTTCAGCGCGCTCATTCTGAGCGTTTTCATGCCTGCGCGGATGGCTTCTCTCTTCAACTCGAGCGTCGATGCGCCGTTCAGGATGAATTCGCGTAGCTCGTCCCCGATAG
>Ga0163179_10000094_pt1 | contig 62730 bp, 21 predicted proteins | sample AtlANTMetagenome_FD_109643 | JGI IMG/M metagenome (GOLD analysis project Ga0163179, IMG submission 109643) | Marine eukaryotic phytoplankton communities from the Atlantic Ocean - Atlantic ANT 2 Metagenome | ecosystem: Environmental > Aquatic > Marine > Oceanic | place: North Atlantic Ocean...
CCTGCTTGAGGTCTTAAATTATCAACCCAACTAGCTTGATTCCCACCAGTAGCACTAAGATCAATAGTATAATTAATTGCACCAAAACCAGTACAGTCATCATAATTTTTAGGAAGTATTATCGCTCTAGAGTAAGCTTCACAACCTTCAGGCGAAGTTCCTTTTATAACTATTGATAAAGCAGTCAAGTCAGACCCAACAGTACCAGTAGCTGCAGCCCAAGCTGTAAGTTCACTATGATTTGCTGCACCAGTTGAGAATGTAACTCTTAAATGTGGCGCACCCACATTAGCAAATGAAGGATAATATAATTCAGCAGTACCCAAAGAATTACCATTGAGATCTGTTGGCTGACTAACAATTTCATAAGTAAAGGAACTGTCTGTGCCTCCTGGTACTGAACCATTGTAAGCAAAAGCATTATTCACTGCATAATTGTATGGATCGCTAGAGTTTTCCTGTTCCCAAACTGAAGATTGAGTAATATCAAATACTACTACAGGTATATAAGGTCCTGCTTCTTCTATGCTGAAACCATCAGTATCTGGTATTGAACTGCCTAATACAGTAGTAAATATATCTTCACAACTAGGAGCTGTCATAGGCTGAATAAGCAACGTTAAGCAATCTGTACTTACATAACCTAACTCTTGGTATGGGTAAGTACTACTTGGTCCACCATAACCATTATTGTATTGCCAAAGCTCATAAACATCAGATACTACTTCTGCTTGAGACTGCCATAAGTAATATATAGTAGGTATACTTGTATCTGGGGGGTTACTATTAAACCAAGTTAAAACAGCAGGATTCCAATTATCAGTTTCTGAAGAATTGCCAACATTGTCTTGGTAAAAATTAGGAACTAAATCATAGCTAACTACTGGGTCTCCATCTGCTCCATTTGAAGCAGGTCGTGCAAATATAGCTGTACCAGATTCATCAATCCAAGCATCACCAGCAACATCACCATCTGTTACTAAATCAGTATTACTGCTACCGTACTGATTGTTACTATTGCTAGTACTGCTATCATAAAGCGGCATTGTAAAAACATTTAAATAATGTACACCAGGCGACGAGGTATCGTCTTTTCTTGCACCTACAAAACGTGAGGTAGCTTCTACAGCGTAAATATCTGTACCAGCTAATCCATTTGGATCGTAAGCCAAATCATTTGAAAGTAAATCTAAATTTGCATCTACTGAAGAATCAACTGCTAAACTATGTGTCGTTGTATTTGATACAGCATCTTGAGTAATAACATTTGATCTATAAACTATAGCGTTTCCGCTATAATCAGGATACAAAGGTAATATGCCATTTGGTATGTATTCTAATGTTTCTGTTGTATCTGTATCTGAGTTGCCAGTTCCATATCCTGGCAATTGATCACACCTACCTGAAACATTAACTGAAATACGAAATTCTGAAAAACATTCCTGCAAACTATAAGTACTGAAATCTTCCCAGGAAGCTCTATAAGAAAAACCCACAACCATTTTTCCAGTTTTAAAACAAACTTGAGAAATATAATTGTTTGACAAATCGCTATTATTCGGATTAGCCAACACAACTGGCTCTAAGAATCCTGTATAAAGTGGATAATCATTCCACAAAGAGATTCCGTTTGAATTCTGGCTTTCTCTTAATTCGAATTCTGCTTGCCACCAGTTGGGCGTAATACGATACTGTCCTTCAGTTAATGATACGGAATCTTCAGGAGCAGTACTGCAAAAAAGAACATAATCGGTCCTATGATCATCTATTCTAGTACCGTTACTAAGGAAAAACGGAAAACCATCGTTAGAGTATAAGTCGCTACTGGCTACTTCTATTTGCGTTCCCCATTCATCAGTAACAACAAACGGATAGCCTGAAGATCCATAAGGGCTTTGCAAATTAAATGTAAAACTACCATTTGTGTAGAGGCTGTTCCCATTAGAGTCTAAGAGCGTTGTAACGTCAACATAGAAATTGGACTCGTCAACGATGAAAGAAGTTAAACCATTTGAACCACATGGAGAACGTTTTACATCATTAGCAGAAATTTCAAATTCTTCAGCTTCATCGTAAAGGACAGGATCGTTGTTAGTTCCTACACCAGGCTTATTACTTGCATTAGGAAATACATTGTCACAGAAATCGCTCGAATCATCTGCAGAGTCTCTAAAAAGCAAATGGGTAGGCACTTGCTCTATTTTCTTTTTAAAATCATCCATATTGTCTTCTTTGTCTGCTATCTTGCTTCCTAGTAAATGTCTAGTACCAGTGTTTAATATATCTGGATCTGTACACTTTTGCCAATAATCATTTTCACCTTCAATTACAGGCAACATTGGTCCCAGTACAGGTAAATAAGGCTTTCCTACCCATTCTAAATAACTGTATATAGAGTAAGGTAAGTTTGTTTCTGGACCTGGAGTACATGATCCTTGTATTTGAACGTATGGCGGACCTGCTTCTAAAACATAATCGCCTCCACTGAGAAAAGGCTCTCTCCAAAAAAAGCCAGTATGAGGATAAGTAACTTCCCAACCGCCTGTATTGGAGCCTCCATTTTCTATCTCTTCACTTTTTTCAAGAGACCTACTAGCTATAGAAATTTTTCTTTGTAAATAAACTCCATAGTAAAACGGATTTAATAATTCTCCATTTTTCCAGTTATCTGCAGGAGTAGAAAGTCCATTACCAGCCTTACCAATAACTACGTATTCTATGTCTTGCTTAGCAAGCCAACATATAGGAGCTGAACTTGCTGCAGTTCCATCAGACCAAATAATACTTCCTGCAGGATATTTAACTTTATATATTTTGGTATTTAAATAATTCTCATACTGAAGTTTGTTTTCATTTCCAGGCTCTCCTTCACCTTGTGAACCATCTTGCACTTCTTGCCAAGTATTTACTACGTACTCTCCCTCTCCGTGAGCTTGTTGCATTTCATGTAAAGTGTTAGGTATAAATGCTGCAACTTCACCATACAAGTCTTGCAAACTATCAAAAGTACTTACATTCAATCCTAAAGAATTTGCAAAAATAGTTCTCCATTTATAAGCATCACTATTTGGATCTCCTAAATAAACAGAGTTTCTACTCAAAACACTGTTATTCCAAATATCTGTAATAATTTCTTTTTTACAAAACAATCCGGTGCTTTCTGTAAAAACAGGCTCAACTACTCCAGTATTAGGATTCAAAAGATTTTGCTCTCTCATGCTTGTAATAGGCTCTTCAAAAATACCTCCACCTTCCATGTACAAATCAGCATACCTAATAGGTAAAGGAGTATTGCTTTCAAGTGAAGGAACTCTTATCACTGGCTTCCTTATACTTTGTCTTAAATACTCTGGGCTAATTGTCTCTTGTATTGTTCTACTTATTACACCTACAGTCTCACCTTCACCTGATACAAATTCATTATTCTCCAAGTCCCATTCATCAGAGAAACCTATTTGATAATTTCTCTCCAAAAATCTTTTGGAAAGTTTTAATTCAGAGTAACAATCGCTACAAGCTCCTGAAGAAAGAATACTATTCCTAACTGATTCACCAAAATAAGTATCTTGCGAAGATTGTCCTTCTGGTCTAGCAAAACTAGGCAAATTATACACTGGGCTTCCATCATTGCCTAACCAGCTTATATCATAAGGATCATTAGAGCTATCATTTGCATCAACAGATCTTTCGAACCAGTTCCTCCCCGTAGAGGACGATAATGTAGATAAATGAGATAGATAAGTTGATGTAACATCTATTTGTGAAGAGGCGACAAACTCATTCACTGTTTCTCCTTCGGCATTTTCACCTTGAGAAAATGTACCAAGAGAAGGGAAGGTCATTGCAATTTTTTCTCCCATAGCACCTTTAACGCCCATACCAGCACCAGTATCTGAATCAGCTATTGCCAAACCTGTTTCAGGTTCTACGAATACATATCCACCCATTTGTGGTAAATCAAAACTTGTTCCCCATTTTGTATCTTCACCTTCACCTTCACCTTCATCTGTGCTTGGATTTATTGCAACCCAATTTGTTTCTCCTTCTCCATAAGTATTCTCTGCCTCTGCAGTTTCTTCTGCGTTAGGAGTGTAAACTGCATAAGGGTCGGTTGGCACTTCTCTATAGTACTCTGGATAATCAGACCTAGTATCAGAAATTCTTTCACTAAAAACTATTTTTGTACAGCCCCACTTAATATCCCAAACTTCGTCTTGAGGTGAAAAGTTAGGAAAAGAAGTAGAACCAGAAATAGAATACCAAATATGCCCTCCTGCATTATCAAAAATGCCTGCAACACCATTTGCAACACCATCTGCAGTAGGATAAGCTACCCTGTAATTAAAATCTGCTTTAAGTTCAAAACATAATTCTATAGCTAAGCCACCTCCAGGGTTGGCTATTTTCATCCAATGTAAACTTCCAGCAGGGAACGTTTTACTTTTTTCATCTATTAAAGCAAGATCATCTTCTCTTACCCAACCAATATGATTTTGAGGTAAAGGAGTGTTTCCCCATTCTTGCCCATTGGGCAATGTATCAGGCAACCCTTGATGAGATTTTACCAATATATTTAAACTAGTACCATCTAAATTTTGTTGAAACAGAGGATACATTAAGCCATCCTCTAAGTCATCATAAGAACAACAACAATCAGTAGCTAAGCTCCATTTTCTAAAATTGTTTATACCTGCCACTCCTTCAATGTGAGCAAGGAATGGATTTGGACCATAAATTAATACAAGGGGAGTAGTTTGGTTTACATCTATATCAGCATAATAGTGGTTATCCCAATCGATCTTATATACAGCTCTACCTGTAGCCTTCCAGCAAAATTGATCATTATTTGGAGGGCAACTTTCGGTAAGAGTTGTTGCAGCTTTCCTAGGTTTTTCTGGGTTGAAACCATCATACTTATTGCTAAACCTATCAAGTACGTTTCCAAAAAGTCTTGGATCGATCTTTCTGTAATTTAGCCGACTTATTGCTGGAGAATCCCAGTTAGAAATTATCCCTTCTGAAGAAAAGTATTCGCTTCTAAAGTTATCTTTAAAATTTAAAGAATCCCTATACGTTTGATTCCCAAAAGAAGCTGTTCCTGGTCTTGTAACAGCTTCATGGTATTTCCCAGTTGAAGGAGAAGAAGCTGTTTTCATTGAAGGTAAACCATTAATACCCTGGACATTACAAATGTCATACCATGCACAATCACCCTCTTCATAAGTTTTGATTGTTTGCAATCCAGTTGCATTGGCTGGGCTTAACAATTGTATGGCTAAATTTTTTGGAATAAAAATAGCATAATCTACAGGATGGAAATCTCCAGGTAAGATACTTACGCCTCCTTCTGGACCTACTTGATCAATGCTAAAAACAGGTAAAGCTGCACCTAAAGATGGATTAGCTATTACTGGGTAAAGAAAATGCTGACTATTATTTGTAAAATCACAACAACAATCTTTTAATTCTGGTTCATCTGAAGGGCACTGATCTCTCATTTGCACGGAGAAGTATCTATTGTCTTCGTAAACTTCTGAAGAATTTATACCATCTGCTAAGTTTTTATCGTAATTTGCTGAACCTTCTATTTGCGATTTTGAAGTATCTGTACTAGCAAAAAATGGTTCATAATATATATCTTTTAAAAATCCAGCGTCCCAATAAGAAACAAAAGGATCTACAAAATCTTCTTTAGGGTTAAGCCATAATGTTCCTAAACCAGGATCGGATCCAACTCTATCAAGATCAATTTTACCGCCATCTTTCTTGCCAGCTCCGTCTTTATCGAAATCATATGCATCTTGTAAATTTCCTGCATTATTACCACCAGTGCCAGCACAATTTGATAAGCGCCAGATAGATCCATCTCCTGGCATTCTGTAGTAAAGATGGTCTAACTCTAAGTCATTTCCGCAAGCATCCTGAATTACATCTGTACCTTCAGAAATCCAAATTGCTCCTTCTTCCCTGCAAGTAACTCCATGTTCAGGAGAACTATTTGTGCTTCCTGTTTGAGGATTAGTGCTAGAAAGCAATCCTGCTGTATGAGGAACGAAATACCTGTTATCATATACATTGCCTTTTAAATTAGGTATTCTACCCATATACAAAACAGAATCTTCTGTGTGAACTATTTTATGAGTAGACCAAGGACCACTACTTCTTGGAGTAAAACTTCCTTCTCCCTCTCCACCTGACCAAAAATCAGACCAAACTTTTGTAGCCCAATGATCTCCTACAGAAAAATAAGCTTCGTTTGGTTCTCTGTAATCTTTAATTGTATCTGTTTCTGGATTTATTAAAGTATTACCATTAGAATCTTCTGCAGAAGTTATAGAGAATAATTTTGCTTCAACAGGTTGTGAACTGTCAATTATTTGAATTCCACCTCCAGGCTTTGGCCTGCAGGAAGTTGCCCAATCAAAGTCATTAGCAAAATCATTGTTTAAAGCAATTACACCTAAAGCAAAAGGAGTATCAATAATATTGTTAAATTTATAACGGTAGGCTTCGTTTAAATTGTTATGTCTTTCATCTGGAAAATCTATTGGCGAAACAGAAATCTTAAGCTCTTCCATTCCTCCTTCGCCTTCACCTGGATCAAAGCCTTCTAGAGTAATTCCATCTCCTGCTATGATTTTTAGAGTGTCATGTTTCTCATCAGCTACTAACTGGTTGTCACCTTGTACGATTCCTGTCCCGTCACTGTTTAGGTAAATCGTTCTCCAAGCATATTTAGTTCTTAAGCATACTTCATGAGCAACCATGCCCAACATATCTTCTAGGGGTAGGTCTGCGCCTTCTGGAGGAAGCCAATCAAAACAGTCTAAATTTACGAAAAGATTTTGTTCACTATCAATAACTATATTTCTATAATTTGGACGATCTTCAGGACAAAGAGCTCCTACAAAGCTCCTTAGCCTTTGCAAATCACCAACTAAAGTATCCTGTCCATCATCTAAACAGCCACCAATTTTAATTGGGTCTAGCAAACATCCATCCACCCAAATAAAATCTTCACAAGGATTAACCTTTATACTCAATTCAGGGTATTGATGATCAGGTTCACATGGATCATTAAAAGCAGGTATGTCTCCAATATCTACACCTTCAATTATACCTTGAGCAAAAAATTCATATATATGTCTTGAAAGTGGCCATTTCTGCGTAGGTGTATCTGTACAATTAAGAATAAAGCTGCAACCGAAAACATCATAAACGGTTCTCTTTATATCATTTTCCAAACAAAGTAATTTTTCATAAATATCAGACAGGTCTTGCTCTTGAGTTTCAACTAAAACTTCTTGATTGTTTATCATTGCTATGATGCAATCCAGAGTTTCTTTTATAGATGCAGGGCGACCACCCTGCAATCCATCTTTAACCCAATAACATTCTGGTCCGTAATAATTACCAGTTCCATAAGGTGGTTCTGGATCTGTTTGCAATGTTTGAGCAGATATGCCAGACTGTTGTATATCCCATTCCCATTTGGGTCCATAAGTACCTGTTAAGAAAATTGGATAAGCAATGTCATTTATGTAATGAGCTATATTAGCGAGATCTTCTTTGACATTGTTAAAACCAATATTGATTGAATTCAAATCACTGATATTGACAGTTCCAGCTGTCTTCAATACTATTCTGGCAGCACTGTGTAATTGATTAAAATATTCTTTTGATGTTTTTGTTTCTGCCATTATATCACCCTGACTTGTATTTTATTTATATTCGGTGTAATAGAAGTATCTCTTGTTCTAAGAAGAGCTTTTACATATAGTGTGTTAGTATTTTCAAGTCTTAGCATGTATCTAACTTCTACTTTTTCGTCTTTCCAAGAAGCATCATTTTCGTCTGTTTTTATTTTAAAAAAAATGTTTCCATTGTTTTCTTCTATTGTGTATATATTAAGATCTCTGTCTGAACTACTATCATTAAAACGCTCTGGTGTTACATATTTTAACAAACTGCCAAAGTATTCGCTACCCAATCCGTTATAAATTCTGTCTCCAGTAAAATTTGACAAATAATTATATCCCTCTATTATTAATTTATGATTATAAGGGTATAAAGGGTCACTATCTTTTAGTTCTTGCACATTGTTTAAGCCGCTAGGAACTTCTACCCAGTTTCCAGGACTTGTTGCAAAAGTATGAAATCCTTTTGGCAAATAAACTGATCCAGTAACTAGCTTTTCATTTAAATAAGCTGACGTGCTTCCTAAGTCTAATACGACTCCTTCAAAAGATTCTACGCGGACAGTTGTTTTATACATTAAACTTTCTTTTTCTCTGAACCAGCCACTAGAAATACCATACAATTTTTTGCCAAACTGAGGCAAGTTTCTCTTAATAGAGGTATTCTGTAACACAAATCTGTCAGAATAGTCACTGTTTATATAAACATTGGTATAAACTTCTTTGCCAAAATCATAACTTAAGTCATAGTTTTGAATTACATCTGGATCAAAAATTAAAGAATTTTTTGAAGATTCTTCCGAATTAATCAGATTCCAACTACCTAAAGAGTTTATGCTGTTAAACTGAACTGTAGACAAGGAATCCCCTCTAAATGAAACAGGGTACCAAGTTTCATTATCTTTACTTAACCAAAATTGAACTGAAGTTTTTTCTGGTATGATACAACAGGTTCCGTGAGACAGGTTTGCTAAAGAAAAATTAATATCATTTCCAGAATCATCTACTGCAAAATAAGGGCCTGCATAAAGAACAGACTCCTTATGAACAGAGTATTTTCCATTAACGATTTCAATAGAATCTAAAGAAAATAAATAAGTGTATTCATCTTCAGAATATTCGTAGTCACAAGCTCTTTTGCTTAAAATTATTCTTAAACTTTTTACTCCATTCTTACCTATAGAAATTAAATTTTCACCTTCTTCAAATTTTCTTATCTTTGGTTGAATTTCATTAAAAAATTCACCATTAGTAGAGTAGTAAATACTGAAAAACATTTCAGAATTTAAATTCGAAGGCATACCAGTTAATCTTAAGTCACCAATTTCTATACCATCTTTTTCTTCAAATTGAATTGTTATTATACAGTTAACTCTACCTATTTTACTTTTAGTATGTACAAAATGCTTCCATTCTATACCGTCTTCTTCTAAAGTATTTTTTAAACTTCCAGATGAAACGCTTCCAGTAAAGCCTCCTTGAGGTGCAGTAACATTCAAACTAAACTTGCTGTTACTGATATCCTTCTTTATATGCTTTCCTCTTCTTAATGTAACGTAACCTGGGTTTATCTGTACTGTTGAGTTTTCAAGATCAATAGAATCGGAATTATCAAATGTCTCTTCTATTCCGTGAACAAAGACGTCTGTTCTTCCAGAAAGCATAAGCAAGTTGTTCAACTTGGCTTCAATCATAGAATTAATTTTTTTACATCTATTAGCTGTACAAAGAAATGAGCGATGATTTCCTTCTAAAAGTTCAATCATATCTGAAAGTTTCTGTCCGATAACTACTATGTCATCATGAAAAGCACTTCGATTTTTATTATACATTTCACTTGAAGAAATATCCCTGAAAGAAGGAACTTCAACGTCATAAGATGAAAAACCACCTCTAGATATACCTGGCTTTGCATTTGCTTCATTTATTAATGAATCAAATATCTGTTCTCTTGAAGGAGATCTTTTGTTCTCTTTTATATAATCTAATATTATTCTTCTTTTTACTGCATCTGTATATCTTGTTGCCATTATTGAAACCTAAATCCTAGTGAATGAATAATAGGAGAAAAGTAATCCTTTAAAGCTAGTAAGCTTTTATCTCCAGGAGATTTTGCCCATATTATTTTTGCTTGATTGTTAAATTCATTTTTTAAATTTTCTGTTCTTATCGAAACAGAATTATTCTCTGGAATATAATCATACTTATTGTACTCTTCACATATATTGTATGAAGCAGTGTATGAAGAAGATTGATATTCTACAATCTGCTCTTTTGTATGATCTATATCTTCTGATAAATATAAAATTCCATTTTCATAGTCTACAGAATACCTATTTCTTGAATCAAAACTAGGATTTGAATAAAAATATCTCAAAGAAATTCCAGCTTGTAGATAACCTTTATTAAAACCATTATTAAATAAGTAAACAACGCCTTCATTGGTGACTGCAAAATCTCCTGTATCGTTAGCTTTTTCTAAAAATACGTCATAATCTTGAGCAGGGATTTCATTAATAAATGAAATATTATTTGAAGAAAAATGCATTCCTCCTTTTTTGAACCAAGAATTACCAGCAGCAAGATTGAAAACTACAATTCCATTGTTATCTTCTGCAAGGTAAGCAGTCATTTCTGTTTCCATAGGAATTAATCCTAAGAATTCAGTTTTGCCATCTAAGTGAGGCATCTCTATTGGCTTTGGCCAATCTTTATAACCAAATATTTCAGAATTAATTTTAATAGTATTTTTAATTATTTTATTGTGCGATAAAACAAAAGAGTTTTTATTATTACTAGTAAATTGTCCTCTTACTAAATAGTCACTTGTTTTTATATCAAAAATTTTCTGAGGTTTACCCAATATGTCTACTGTATCTATTGTTGCCATAGAATCACTATCTAATATAAACCCATTTGGTTTTGAGTTTTGAAACCAAATTTTATATTTAGAATCTTCAATTTTGTTTATATCGTAATATTCAAATGTAATTTTTATAGTTTCGTCTATAGCCTTTGAAAATAAGATAACTCCATTTTTAGCATCAAGGTGATATCGATTTTGTATTAAAACTTCTTCACCTTCTCCACCTTCAAATTGTTCCACTACTTTATTTTTATTAGTTTTAATAAATTCTTTTGTTTCACAAGATAAGGTAAAGCTTTCTTCATTAATATTTTTGCTACCAAGAAAAACTCGCTTTCTGCCTTTTGGCAAAAAAAAGCTTTTTGAAGACTCTCTGTATGGCAAATAATTTACTTCAATGTTCTCCTTATCGGGATCAAAAAGAAGTTTAGTCTTAGCATAATATCCATCCGTTCTTTTTTCAAAAAGAAGTTCTTCTTCATCTATTAAGTATCTTACAAGACTTCCTAAGCTAGATTCTCCTTTTAAATCAATTACAACGTTCTTGTAATCATCTGTAAAAGTAAACTTTCCTTTTGCTAGCTCTTCTTCTGTTTCAACAAATTGCCATTCACTTCTCCCTATAAATACTTTTACTTCTTCAGGATCAAGCAAGCTTTCCTCTAAAGAAAACGGAAGAGGTAAAACGTTTCTATCGCTAGATGTTAAGTAGCCTAGTTTCAATGCATCTTTAACCAAAGAGCTTCTTCTAGCTACTTTAGGTTGCATTACAAAAACTTTCTTATCAAAAGGTTTTGATTTCAAAGGTATCGTGATGGGAGAAACTTTTGAAGAAACAACAGTTAGTAAACTATCGTGCTCAGTAGAAGTCTCTTCATCGGTAAAAGAGGTAGCATCACTAAAAGCATTTTCTTTTTTTGCTAATTCTAAATTCCAAACTAAATTAAAAGCATCTCCAGGGCAAAGTATTGTTCTTCCTTCTTGGTCATCGATTTTATAAATATTATTTTGCCAATTTTCTCCACCATCAACAGAAACATTAGCTGACATATCAAACAACTTATTACTTCTAGGCCAAACCTTAATATCGCAAGCTGAAGTATATAATCCATCAGGAATTGAAATTAGAATACTATTTATTCCACCTGAAGTAGCATATTTCTTTCTATAAAATTCTACTTTCCTTATAGCTATGCAATACCTAGGTCTAGAAACAACTCTATTGTCATAAGATCTAGTTTTTATATAGTAATGATGGTCTTGTACAATTTTTATTGTTACGCTTGTACAAACAACTGGAAGAAAACTTGCTTCCCAGTAAGTAGAGTTTCCAACAGTCTTAACTGTGTAAAAATCATCAGGAAGTCCAGGGTAACTTAAATCTTTTATTGAAACAGAATCTTCAGATGATATATTAAATATCACATCATCAATTTTATAATTTAAACTATTGCCTATATTAACAGCTTCAATTCTTAAGCAGTTTACAATCTCACTATTTCTAAATTCGCTTCTAAGATTTAAATATAATGGACCTGAATCAAGTCTTTCGTATTCAAACCAAGTTTCATTTGATCCATCAATAGCAAAACCTGGAAGCCTGTTGTTAATTGAAATTGAATCTAAATTAGAATCCCCAGGTCTTCCGTTTGATCCAGAAGAAACTTTTACCCTTCTAGGAGCCACTTTCTTTTCTTCTGTAATCGGAAGTGTGCAAATACCTGAATCTGTATCAATATTTGCTGTTGATAGTTTTGTATAGTTTAGCTCCAGATTATCCCAATTCAAAAATGATTCTGATATAACCCATTTATCTTCTCCTCTGTTCCAAAGCTTAAGAGTTGAAAGCTTCTGCCTAGATCTTTTTAGAGACCCTATTAATGAAGAGATATGATCTTGCTGAGAGTTAAAATAAGCTATATATTGATTTGCAAGAGCTCTAATTTGATGTAACTTAGCCTTCCAAGTCCACCCTAGCTTACTATATTCTTTTTGCAAGCTATTGCCTTCAGGGTGAACAAGTGGACTCATTTCTTCGAACGAATGAGAGAAGTTAATAACTTCTTCAAACATTTGTATAAGTTGATGTTCAACAATAAATCTTTTTTCTAAAGTAGGAGCTCGCTTCCATTCATCTAATGAAGCTTCAATCATTTTTTGGAAAGCTGTTACAGCAGGTAAGTATTCAAGTGAAATAATATTATTAACTGACATTGTAGTTGCTCCTTCTTCTCTTCACATTTAATCTTTCTTCTTTTAATTTACCAGAATGTTTAATTGCTGAATCTACCTCTTGTATTCTCAAGCTATAGTCTCTTAGTAAAGGAGTTACATATGGGTTTAAACTATTTGTTCTTGCTAGAATTACTGTATGAAAAAATCCAGAAGTATTTCTAAGTATATCATTGCAAACAATTCTGCCATTCTTTAGGCTTATGTAGCCAGTTTCAGAAAGGGATTGATTTTTTGCAACTCTATATTTTGTCCAATATATTTTAGATGGGTCTCTTCTTTTCAATTTAATTACAAAGTTTCCTGCTTTTGCATTTTTCCAAAAAGAAGAATAGCTACTATTTGTAGGGTAAAATCCTAATAAATCTGCGCCTTCGTTGAAACTTATATAATAATCTTCTCCAATAGTTAACTTAACATCATTTTCAAAAACATCTAGGGGGTTAGGCTGGTATCCTACTTTATAGCATCTTAAAGATCTTAATTCGCTACCACCTATCTTCAAGCCTAGCATTATTGATTTAAGAATATCATTGTTGTAAAGATTAACACTGCTTCCATTAAAATTCATAATAGGAAATCCTACATCCCCTTTTAATAAAGCAAGGAAAAGGTAATCAGCTTTTTCTCTTTCGATTGAATCAATAGAAGCTAAAGCTAAATCTTCTACCAAGCTCGATAAACTCCAGTCTAGCGAGCTTATCATTGGGTTAAATGATTTAACCCAATTTTCAAGCCATTCCCAAAGTAATTCTCCACCTGCAACAGCTGTAGGATTCTTAAAACTTTCGTATTTTTTTTCATTAAATTTTTCACTTCCAACTCCACCTAAATAAAAATCAGGTTCTGACGGAAGCATAAAATCAATATTTTGTTTACTTAGATTTATACTAAATGTTTTGTTATCAATTATTGCGTTTATATAATAATCGCCAGTAAGGATATTGTATGGCTTTGAGTTAAAAGATATTATATCACCTGGTGCTAAATTATGATTAACCTTTGTTTTAAATTTCCAGCAAGGGTTTGGTATGCTACCTAATAATACCATCTTCCTAATAGCTTCTGAAGCATAATTTTGCCCAGAAGGAGACTCAAACCAGTTTTCCCACCACTCTTTATTAGAATTAAATAGTCTATGAGTAACACAAATTTTGTCTCTGTATTTAGCTACCAACTCTTCCCAATCAGAATTATTTGCTAACTTAGCAATAAATGAATTTGGACCATTTATAAGTCTAAAGTAAGTAGCATTTTGAGTGTCAAAATCATTTCTTGAGAATACATTGTTTAACAACTTACTCTCGTTTATCTTTTCTCCAATAACGAAGTTGTTCAAATTCTTTCTTAAAATATTTATATTAAAATTTTTCCAACTTGAGATATTATTTGCAGCAAATTTAGCAGGACCAAACTCAGAACTTCCTTTTGGACCAGTTATGCTTATCCAAGAAGCATAATCGATATTTCTTGTTTTAAAAATACCAAATCCAAATTTTGGAACCTTGTATAAAGAGACAGCATTTATATCAAGTGATGCAAAAAATTCAGCATAGGCTTTATTACGCTCATTATAAAATTTCTTTAACCATGTTATTCCGCCTCCACTACTACCTTCAAAATTACTTGGCCAGTTAAGACCATGTTCATCTTCATATTCTTTTATTACTGAAATTTCTGATCTTAAATCTTTTGCCAAAGCTGTTGCTTTAGAATGTATAAGGCTTGTAGCTTTAAGCTGATCTTGATGCTTAATACTTAAATGAGAAACATCTACTAAATCTTCAGGTTTTTTAACAACTCTCAAGGAACAAGTTACTGATTCGAAATCTACTGGATTGTTGTTAATTAAATCTAACTTTCTTACAGCTAAATTTAAATCATTTTCATTTCTTTTTATTTCTTCATTTAATAAATCTTCTATTTCTAAATATGAGTAACCTCTGCTTTTTAATTCATGAATTTCAATCCATTCTTCCTCATCCTCATTATTGTTAATTTCTTCGCCTTCGCCTACTATGTAGAGGATTTCTGAATTCAGGTAGTCTCTTAAATTTTTTAATTTTAGAATTTCATTTTCTAGATTTTCTATAATAAGTTCTTGATTTTTCAAATCTGACGAATCAATGCTTTCTATATCAAGGGCCACTATAAAAGTGTCTTGAATAGATCTGTGAAGCAACCCATACTCTCTGTTTAGAGGCAATCTCCTAACTCTGGCAAAGATACTAGCAGTTTTTTTGCCAGAGTTGTTCTTCCAGTATTTGTTGGTCCCCCATATAATATCTTCGTTCAAGAATAAGTAATCTTTTACATTATAAGTCATATCAAGCTTTAAGCTTTCATCAGCTTTATGCCAATCCGATCCAAAGATATATTCTAAATCTTTTTCATCTGGATTCTTTAACAACCATTCCAACGTTTTGTTAAAATCTGGTCTATTTGAAGAAACAGTTTCTTTTATAGCTTTCTCTAATAAAGCTCTTGACTTCGCATGAACTGAATTGCTTGCATCAAATTTTTGATCAAAATTTTCTTGTGTAAGAACTGTTGGCAAAAATTCTTCTTGCATAGAAATATCTTCCATGAAAGACCATTCTTCTGCTTGATTTAAACCAAGCTTAAGTGCTGAATAAATATTCTCAAAATTTACATTAAAATTTATTAAGTTTGTTTCGTTAATAAGTATATTAGAAATATCATATACACCATTTGTCATGTAGTAAGACTCATCGACTTCACTTCCAAGTCCACGATAATTCAAGCCTTTTAAAGTTACATTTTCTACTATTAATGAATTTAAATTCCAGGTTGTATCTGGATATAGTTTTACTTTTGCATTATCTATTATAGGCTCAAGGAATTCTTTTTGAATGGGATAACTATCAGGTATTGGAATAACTTCATCTAAAATTAAGGTCTCTTTTTTTGAATCATTCTTTAATGTAAGAGCGTTTCCCTTGGAAAAAGCATCTATGTTTGTTCCACCGTACAATTTTGCATATATATAGTTTTCAAACATTACAGAACCGTCAGGCATAATTGAATTCTTTAGATAAGTGTCAAATTTTTCAACAGGTTCTATATATTCTGCGCTCCATAAAAAGTCGAAACCAATTGGATTGTCAACTTTTACTGGAGTTCCACTTCTAAAAATACCTTTGTTTTCAAATATTTGAAGACCTACACTTATATCTGATAAAGAGAAATCGTAAACTCTTCCCATTACTTTATCAGATTTATACGGCAACCTAGCATGCCATCCAGCATTTTTTAGCAGTTCATTGATTTTGCCTTCTTTTTGGTTTTGAACAATCATTTCTTTTCTTCCAACAGTACCTGTTTGTTCAAATTTGATTCTCAAGTATTTACAATGTATCGGTTGAAATAAAAGTGTAGTACTAGTTTCGCTAGGTATGGAAATACTATTTAGAGATATTTCTTCTCCACCTTCATTTTTGTAAGTAAGTCCATCGTTTTCAGAAATTCTAATTGTAGAATCACCTACAGGAGTGAATGATAAATAATTAACCATAACAAGGTTTGGCATTTCTAACTCAATAGTTAAGGTAGAAACACAATTATATGGATATTCATCGAAACTAGTTTTAGGTTTAAACAATCTTGAAGTGTGATCACCTTCCATTCTTATAATTGAATATCTAAATAACTTGTTATTACGTATTAAGTTTTTAGGATCACCATTTTGCAATAATACTTGAGTATCTCCAGCATCTGTATACTCATCTACTATATAAGCGTCTAGTATTGGTATTTCGTGCTTACCTTTAACTGGTAAAGTTAGCCCTGCGTTATTCAGGACTTCCATTAAGTATTTCTGATTAAAACCAAATCCAGTTTTATAGTCTTTTAATGCTTTTTGATCCTCATACCCTAGGGGCATATCTATAGATCTCGTAAAAGAATTAAAATGAACCTTAGAATACTTCCCTAGTATTTTTGTTTCTTCTTCTATTACTTCAGACAAAAGCCCAACTAATTCTCTTTGCATCTCCTTTATAGTAGAAGACACATCAATTGTATTTCGGTTAATTGTGTGCTCAAGAGCATTAGTTTTTAAATTAAGTAAATTAACATGGTACTTAAAATCTTTTAAATAAGTTTGCTCTTCTACTGAATTTAATATATCTCCAGGACGCAATTCAGGAGCTTTTAAGCTATCGCCATGTAGCTTTAAATAAGCTATTGCTTCTTTTTGTATTTCTGCATTAGTAATTGATACAGTTTTGTTGTCTTTGACTCTAGCTAAACTAGCTTCTAACAAATGCTGATTAAAGCTAAAGCCTTTTCTTCTTTTGTACTTCATTAGCCCACCACTATATCTATATAAAGTCTTCTTGAATCAACTCCTTCAGGGACTTCAAATTCTATTTTTACTGAAGTGCTGTTGTTCTGGGGAAGCGCACCCACTTTTATTCTATTCAAAAATGTAGAGCCGTTATGTCTAGTAACATATTGATAATCATCAGAAAAAGGATCCGTAAATATTTTTAGTCCACCTAACTCTCCAGTAGCTTCCGACTTGCTACCCCACGTTAAAAGATCTTGATAATCAGTTCCTGGCGGACTATCAGCAGGATAGTCCCAAGGTCCTAAATTCGTAGAAGGTCTTATAAAGACTCCTAGATTAGTATAAGCATTGTTTCCCAAGTTATTTATCTTAAATATAGTCGAACCATTTTCATCTATTTCAGATTTTATTCTTAAAGCTGAATAAATTGTTTGACCTTCTTCATCAACAAAACTAATCTCATTTATAATATTTTCGTAAGCCATTTATTTCACCATAATACTAACAGTATCTCCATGTGGGAGTTCTGTTCCGTTTTCTATAACTCTAATGCTGTAATAATATACATAACCAGATAACAATTCGTTACTTTCTGAAATTATATCTGAGTATTCAACATCTTTTCTGCTTCCAGACCCTATTGATTTTATTAATTTAAATTTATCAGCAGGGTTAACTTTTCTGTATAAATTGTAAGTTAGATCTGGCCCTTCCCAACTAAATTTGAAATCGACTTGTCCAGGAGTTAAAGATCTTGCTGTTATTTCTGGCTTTATATATTCCCAATCCACAATCATATTATTTGCAGCTGGAAGATAAACGCTTAGCAATTCTTGAGCTCTTTCTGGAGATAAAACTCCTCCAAATTCAGCAAGAAGTGTTACAGGAATTCTTGTCAACATAATGTTGTTCTCAGGAACAACTTGGCCATTAATTCCATAGCCTAACTTTGATTGCAAAATTCTTGCATTTGCTTTAATAGCATCTTCAAAATATTCTTCTTTTATTGAAGCCCCTTTTCTTCTTACATCAATGACTGTGCAATCTTTTTCATCTCCAATATCCATAACTAAAGTTTCAGCTAATATGTAGTACTGGTAATCGTTAACATAAGGAATACAAAAAGTATTTTTGAAATTATCAGAATCTATCATAGAGGTATATTTCATACCAATGACAGTGTTTTCATTATAGCTTCCATCTTTGTTAAATAATTGAAAGTTAGGATGCCTTCTTCCTTCGTTTTGAGAAGCTTCGATTATATATCCATTCTGATCAACACCAATATAATGTATAGCTTTATCATTTGGATGAGTATCAGGTATTATATAGAACACCCACATATTCGAAAGAGAACTTCTGTTTTGTATTGGATTTAAAGTTAACTGTTTGTATTCGTAATCTTTCGCTTCGTAAAAATACGAAGCTTGGTAATCATAGTTAGGATCTAAGTAAACACTTAGTGTGACAAAGCCGTTTCGGTTATCGTAAGAAAGTATTTTGTCTGCTTCGTAAAAAACATTTGTATTTGAATATCTTTTATTATGTAAAGATATATCTGTGGTATACAAATTTTGTAAAATTCCATCAGCATCGTAAACAAATAAAGTAAAATGTTTTGCTTCTGAAGGATCGGTTGAAAGATATCTTCTTGTTGCACAGACAGTATTGCTATTCACCCTGAGCATAGATCTGTAAGGTGAGTATATGTAGGGTTTTGTTGGGGAGAATGGTTGCTGGTGAAACTCTGGTATCCAAAATTTTCTGATTTTACCAAGTAAGTTCTCGTAAAAAAAACCATTACTAAATTTAATGCACCAAGGGTCTTCAGGTGTTTTACCAGAAGGCATTAAAGGTTTTATTGCTGAAGTCTCTAGTGGCTTTATAAAGAATCCAGAAACTTGCGTTTGCATACCTTGTGGATCAAACTCGTCGCATCTATCTTTTTCATCTTGATGTATTGTAAAAGTAAAGCCAGCACTACTTGGCTCCATAGACCAAGACAGATTTTCTATCTTTCCTGTATCTGGGTTAACATCTTCCCAAGTTGCTTGGTGTATAGTTGGTGTACAGTTTAATAACTCGTGTTTAGAATTTCCTTCTGAATCAGAGCTGGTAACATAATACAGTCTGTAAGCTCCTGTATCTGGATTATAATAATTTTGATAATTAGTGTATATTGCTTTTTCTTCAATATCTATTACCATGCCTACATCAATATCAAATTTATTACCATTCTCTAAGACTTCTACAAAAGCATCCACAACATTGTTTTGCAAAACATGCTTATAGAATAAAGGTTTTTTCTTTCCATAAGAATCTAAATAGATTTTATTGGTAATTGCTATACTGCTGTATTTGCTTGTGTAACTATTGCTTGTTATATATTCCCAATTTTTTTCATTAGCTACAAGTTCCAAATTGTTAGCTGCTATAACATAAGTTTGATCTAGCAGCTGAATATTTTTCCAAGCATCTAATTGTTCGGATTCAAAATAACAAATAGGAATTGAGCTATCTTTAATTTTATTTACATAAGTAAAATTTTCAGTATATTTTTTTACATACGAAGATATAGGTATACTTTGTTTTTGTTGGCTTCCGTGAGCAATTAATTCTAAATTAAATCTTGGGAAATCCATCTTTAAACCTATTTAATTCCTATAGCGCAAAGAACTGTGTTCTTATGGGAATTCATAGTTTCCCAACAAGTTCCAATTGCTTTCTTATAATCTGTAAAATCACACTCTTCTTTAGGGATGCCATATACGTCTCTACCATTTTTACTTGGAATTAAAAGATCTCCACTCCTAACCTTACCAGTAACTCTTACAGGTACCTGACCGATAAAAGAGACTAGCTCGTAAGGTGTCCCACTAAATTCTGCTCTAGCATTACCTACAACTGCAGCTCTATTAGTAATGATCATAGGAGTTTCATTTCCAGTATCAGGGTACTTCCAAATCTTTCCTTCTTTTATCCAGACTAAAAGACCTTCAGGAAGCCCAAAGCTTGGACTATCTTCAGATTTCCCTGACTCCCAATTAAACATACTAGGATCTTTATCTAAAGCCCATTCTTCTGGCTCACCTATTTGTATATATTCTGCATAATCAGCAGCACCAGATACGTAAGCTACGTCACCTTTGCAAGCCAAAACATTGTTTTTTGGAGTATTTTCAATTTCGACAATATTCCATACTTGACAATTTTCAAATTCTTTTAGGATATCATCAGCGATGAAACCACCTCCGACTCCCATCCCAATAGCAGCGACACCACCTGCTATGCTACCCCATAGGATACCAGCACCAAGCCCTGCCCAACCGCCAATAGCAGTCCCAACACCAAATAGAACTCCAGCTCCAACTCCTGATGCAACCAAAACTACAGCAACCACAACCAAAACTACAGCAATGAGAACTTTCCACCATGGAACCTTCTTCTTACATGCTGCATCTATTGGGTCATATGCACCTCCATAATGTCCATGCTGAAGAATGTAAGGACCCATATTCCAATTAAAATTCTGCACTTCAAGTATTAAATCGTTTATCATGCTACGAGACCAGTAACCATAATAATTTGCGCTATTAGCAATGAAGTCAAAAAGCTGGTCTTTGCTAGGATTTTCTATTCCAATTATATTCCTAAGTAAAAATCTTAACTTATCCAATCGTTCTTCTTCAGAAAAACTCATATACTCAATTCCAGTATGAGCAGTTGTTTCTGAATATTGTCCAACAGCCCATTCTCCATGAGCTTGCTGCCATAAGTTAGTTAATATTTGAGCATTGACGAATCTATTTGGAGCTCTTCCATATAAAAGCTCAATTTTTAGATCCTCTGATTTTATTAGTTCTGGATAATCGTCATGCCTAGGCCTAATAACTCCATTTTCGTATAAAACATCAACAGGGGGCTGGATCATTGAACGCCTGAAGATGTTATCAGGATGCCAAGCCAATGACTTTGAATAAGTATAGTTTGAAGGATAGAGTCTAGTACTAGAAGTTTGTCCACCATCACTTATATCTACTGTTTTATATTGATCTGGATAGCTAATCCAGTCTACTTTATGGGAAGGAACTTCAATATCTACTTTGTCCCCTATTACATCACCATCACCATCCTTTTCCCACATTGGTCCATCTTGATCTACAGCTTGAATTGGCGCACCATTCTCATCTAATACATTATCACCATTAGAATCTTTCTCATATATAGGATTGGTTGGTTTAACAGTTTCTATTGTTGTCAATACTATTTCTTTTTCATAAGCACCTTTAGACTGAATTTTACCTACAGATCTATTTGCTGCTCTAAAACACATCCAGGTGTATCTTACATGAGCGCATTCTACGTCCATTAAGTTGGGTGCTCCTATCAAAACTCCTCTTCCTGCACCATTTCTACCTGGCTCATACTTTAGTGAGCCACCTTGCCAAGCACTTGCAAGGTAATGCATTGATGGGATATATCTGACGTGAGGGTCATCATTTTCATCTAATTTAAAAGCATCACAAATTGGAGAATCAGCAGGAATTCCACTCCATTGATAATCAGAAGCATTCCATCTTCCAAATTTTCTATTAAAAAATGCACCAGGATTCTGGTCTTTGTTCTGCACATCCATTTCTTCAGATCGGCCTTCGTAACCTTCTCTAACGTATCCGTAAGAATTGTCAAATACTGCAGTCCATTCATCGGCGTGTAAAGATCTATTTCTTACCCATAGCTCTGCTCTTTTCGGCTTTGTAGCTCCTGCTGAAAGTGTTCCTGCCCTATCGTTAAGCCAATCAGGTGTGAAACCTAATGCAGTTGCATCGGTTTGACTATGAATATAATCTTCTGGTTCTGAAATAAAAGCCCCATTTAGGTCCCACCCTCCAAGCCAAAACGACCTGCATGGTATCCCAGCATCTAACATTTTGTTTGTGGGCAAAGTTCTTTGAGTGTGAAAAGCACTTGGATACGAAACACCATCTAATCCACCCATTTCTAAAATGTTATCTTCATCTAATGGTATAAAATTACCATTAGCATCAGTTGCTAAATTTTGGTAACCTTTTAGTCCACTCGTTATCTTGTGAGCATAATGTAGTTCGTTAATATTTTGCCAACCATCAGCTATACCATTTGTAGTTACAGCTAAAAAGTTATTGTAGTCATCTGAATGAGGCATAGTTGGACCCCATGGAGGGGTCTCATTGCTCTCTTCAGCGTCATTCGTCTCATTATCTTTTGCCCAAAAACTAGACATTATTAATGTACCAGCTGAACTATAGCTATACTTGCTGTCAAAAAGTCCCATAAGGTCTTCTTGTGTTCCAAGCATTTCTACAGGATTACTTTCACCATGTTCATTTAGTTTCATTCCTCCATGTCCAATTAAATGAATTGAGAAATCTAGATATCTTGAAATGGTTTTTTTGCCTGCGTAAGCTCCAGTCCATGAATTCCAAGGATATGTATTTGGTTCAGTACCTTCACCCCCTGTGTAAAGGACTGGATTTTCCCATCTCTTAAAAGGAAAAGAACTTTCACCTTCAGCGCCAGGTCCAAAAAGTGAAGAGCGATCTTCATATTTATAACCGTATCCACCAACTAAATCTGCAGTTCCTTTAAAAGCATGAGGACCTGTTCTTATTACAATTCTATTGCTAGGATTTCTAGGCTCATGAGGGCCTTGAGATAAAATATTAATGCCTCTAAATCTTTTTCTCCAAGACTGATCTTCTACATCAGTCGCAGGATTCCTAGCTGTTAAGCAAATAGATCCAGCTTGCTGATTCATGAAACTGTCTTCATGAGCAGCTAAGTTTTGGTAAAATGGAGGATGTTCTCCTTCTCCACCAGATTTTCCTCCTGCATCATCTAAAGTTTTAGTTTTTTCATTAAACTCAACTCCAACGCTACCAGCAGATATGCATATGTCTTTCCATGCGTGGAGACCAATATCTCCACCTACATATTCTTGCTCAGATACAGCATTACTATTACAAGACAAATCTTGTTCGCCTTCATCAGCACCTAATGTGTGGTAAGCATCCCACTTGTTTACAACGTCTCCTGTACTCTGAAGAACTATATTGTTCCCAGATTGTAAGGCAATGTTATTTCTAGCAGTAGCAGTGAAATTACCTGCATCAGGATGAAACTTAGGCAATAATGTTTCATCACCAATATTTCCAACTAATCCTGCAGCTGAAAAATTAATATTAGTTCTAGCGTAACATTTTAATGCTAAGTTAGCAGACATTTTGATATAGTCTAAAGACTTTAAAACTATATCTTTTCCTCTTGAAGGTGGAGTCGGGTTATATATTGTTCCATCTGGAGTTTGAGGTACCCAATAAGTATTTTTTGTATCAGCATAAGTTGTATTGTCCAACCTGACTTCTGAATCTGCAAATATCTGAACTGGATAGCCTTTTTGTCCTTCAATCCTTAAAGCACCATTCCAGAAGCTTTTATTGCTCCACACTGGATCTTGTGAGGACTCACCTAAATATTCTAACCATTCTTTGTCGAGTAGATTCGAATCAGTAAAATTTGGTCTATCCCCAGTATTGCTAACTATATCTTCAACTAAGCGTCCAGAACTACTTGAATTCAATCTTAAACAAGAAGTAATTCTCCCAGTACTGCCTATGGGAAATACTTCTACACTCCCTTTAAATGGCCAGGTATCTGGCTCATCTGTAACTGTAGTATTTAAAGTTTCTTTATATCTGTAGATTTGTGGTCCACTGGTATTCAGAGTAGCTTTAAAAGGGATGTTTCCTCTTCCAATTCTGGAAAGCAATATACTTATTATATCGTCTAAATCTTCACCACTTTCTGTAGGCAAAGAACCACTTGTAGGTCCAAGATCTTTTATACTGTCCCCGCCAGAAGGAAGTCCACCGAAAACTATTCTGTTGCTTTCTCCTATCCAATGGTTTTTATTAGTCCAAAGTTTTGGTTTATTGTCTTCATAAAATGTTTCCGATAAGTAAGTAGGAACTGTTCCGCTATGATCTGTATCAGAAACATCTGAATACTCACCTTCAGCCCCCTCAATTGACCCATCTTTACGAGTAGAGGTTTTAATATTAAAACCTTGAATGTCTTTCAAGCCTACTAGTAAAGAGCCTCTTAAAACTGGGAAATCACCTGCTGAATATTCAGGGTGATCATTTCTATAGCCATCTTTATGCAAGTACTGGCTTGCAAAATCGCCTCCAATTCTACTTGGAGGATAATAACCTGAAATACTTTGATATTTGTTTATTTCATCTATGTCCCATATGCTTACTAGAGGTTCTCCAAATTCTCTGTTGTGGGAATGCTTATATAGCTTATTCCTTAAATCATCAACAGAAGTAGTCAGGTCTGTACCAACAGTTACTAAATAATAAGTTCTATCAATTTGAGCACCACTTTCAGGGTCACTCATATCGCAAAGTTCGATATTATCTATATATAAAGTTGTTGGACTATCATAAATATATATAGCTTCTCTAAATACTTCATTTGTTTCATAACATTTTAGAACTATTAAACCTGCTGGGATAACTTCACCAATTGTAAAGTTGTCTGTCAAATATTTAGGTAGAGTTAGTTGTTCACTGGAATTTAAATCTAACTCATCTGTAAGTGCTGTAGAAGTGTGATTGTAATTTAATTGTTGATGAGTAATCTCAGGAAGTCGAACTAAATATTTTCCATCGTTAATTTGTCCATCACCATCAATAATAAGTTTTGGCGCTCCTGCTCCTGACTGAACAACTTGATGCCAATCAGGTATAGTATTAAAAGTTGCACCTTGGTAATTTGGTCCTCCAGCATAAGTTGTTGGATCAGTATTATACGTAACTCTTATGCCTGAAGGAAGCCCGTTATCTTTTGGTGCCCACCAGTAGAGAATTCCATCTTCATGTGCCCAGTCTCCCTTTTTCTCTATAAAGGATTTGTTTGCTTTTGGAAGAAAGTGGAAATAGTCTTCAACATTAATGTCAGCTTCATTTGTTTTAAAATAAACATTAGCATTTTCTGTAAAATCTCCAGGTTGCGGGGGGTATCTCAAACTATATTGAGAACCCCCTGAAGGAATAAGTTCTTCCCTTATGGTTTTGAAGCCACCCACAGCACTTGGATTTAAATTTCCAGAAGGACCAATAATTCTAGCTAAGTTAATTATATCTAAAGGTCTTCCTGCACTAGTAGCATTGTCAACTTTAATATCAGCATTTTTTCTTCTTCCGTAAGGAATAGTCAAATACGTAAAAGATTCATTTGGTGGGTTAGTAGTATAGGGCCAGTTTTGGCTTAGTATATCTCCAATTGCATATTCGTATGTTCTGGTAGCCCCCCTAATCTGAGCTATCAAAGCATTGAATTTGGCTGCACTTGGTCTTTCGCCATCTACGAAAGTCAAAAAAGCACTAATAGTTTGTTGTAATTTATCTGCCATTGTTATATTCCAGTGTTAACATTTATGCTAAAAGAATCTACACCTTCAGCTACAGGGTTAATTGTTAGGAAATTTGCTCCTCCAAGCCCTGTACCTATATTAAATTCTTCAGTAACAAAGCCAAATCCATAAGGTATCGGCAAGCTTCCAGTTTGGTGAACTCCTTGTAAGTAAGGAGGTATATCTAATCTTATTTTAATTTCATTTGAAACAATTTGTCTTCCAGAAACAGGATCTTTACAGTAAGCGTAAAATTTTACCATATCAGAACATACAGCTAAATAACCACCTAGGTTTTTATCTCTGTTATATGGTTCTGGCAATGGCAATAATTTATTCATAAATATTAATTCTTTTTTTGAAACAATATCTGGTCTTACTGGGTGATAAGCACCAATCTCTCCTGTTACTGGATGTAATACATCTTCATTCCACTCATATAATACAACAGGCACTCCATCTAAAAATTTTGCGTTCCAATCAAATGAATCTCTGTCTACTGCCCAAACGTCTTTGGGAGACCATCCGTTGTCAAGTTCGACTATACTAGCATTAAATATAAGTCTAGTTCCATTCAATTTGCCAGAATTGATAGGATCGTTTTCATTCCAGCCATGCACATCCATTCCATGTATTATTTTTCTTGTTACCCATTTTATTTGACCATCTTCATTAGTTAGCAATATAACTGCATAAGAATTACCATAGTTTGCTCCAGGGCAAACAGATGCGTGAGGGATCTCATGAAAAGGAACTACTTCTAGTGGGTCCATTGGGAATCTTTGCAAAGATTCCCATCTTGAAGTACTATCATTAAAAATACCTCTAACGTCTATATAAGAGCTTCCGTACTCTTTTCCTTCTGAAGTAATTAAGCCACCATCACTCCAATTAAACGGCTGCAATTTATCCCCTACAGTTCCATAGAATCTGTCATGTTTTAAAACTTGATAAAGTTGAACATCTTTACCAACAACACCTGGTGGTATTTCTTCTGATAATTTTATTAAGGTGTTTCCTGCTTTATGGGTAATCTCTGATATATCTTTTTTTATGGATTCCCAATCGTATGGTGCATTATAAAATGCATAAATTTCACCTAGTGAATTAGATCTTGCAGTATATGAGCTAAAACTGCTATTTAAATATCCAACTGGACTGTCTAAAACAATTGTTATATCTACAGCTTCTACTGGATTTCCATTCGAATCAGTAGCTCTTGCAGTTAATTTTGAATGATCTGTTCCATAAAAAAGTGGACCATACAAATTGCCTCCAATTAAAGGACTGTCTGTTTCTAAAACTAAATTGCTTACGTGTATTTCTGTTGGATTGATTTGAACAATATTGTTTGTGACTGCGTTGCTAATAGCTTTTACGTCTAAAAATGGTGCTCTATTTGCGGTTCTTGTTTTAGATTCTGTTACTTCGTATTCAATTCTTGGTATGGCTTTATACCCAATATAGATACTGTTCTCTTTTCTAGTTCCTTTTCCATGCTGAGTATCTTCTATAATACTTCCTATTTCGTGAGAAACTGCCTTTGTATTATTATAGCCTCTTACACAATCCTGAAATTTATTATAGCCTTTATTGTGATAAAGAATTTCTTCGTTTTCAATTTTTATGATTCCTTGACTAGCATACGACCCTAATGAATTAATTTCATTAAAACATGATATTTCATCATCAATTGAATCTAAACTTTCAGCTAATACTAAATTTTTTGCTTTGTATCCTCCAAGCCTTATTATGCCTAGATCATAATCAACTGAATAGTGATAGTCGTTTTCATTTGAAAACTTTAGCGATTCAACTTCTTTTAATTCTGCATATTCTCCTTTAGGAGTAACTTCAAAAACTCTTAAAGAACCTTTTTCAACTGGAAAATATTTTAAGAAACAATCTCTTCCCTCTATATTACCATTTCCCAAATTTTCAAAAGAACAAAGAATTTCTTCTAAATCTATTTCATCATAGATTTTGCCTACAATGACAGAAGCATCATCATTTAGTATTACTTTTCTTTTACTATCTTCTTCTCTAACTATGTACTCTTTATGTCTGTCTGAAAGATTATTTTTTATAATCTTTCCATTTTCTTCAGTAGGTAACCTAACTAGATCTTCTGTAAGTTTACCTGTAAATGAGTTTTTAAATTTATATTTTATGCATGGCCAGTTTATAAAAAAGTCATCTCTTTCGTAAATACAAATAGAAAGACTATCTATTCTTCCGTCTTCTCTAACAAAGAAGCTTGCAAAACCTTCTTTGTCTAAGCTTTTTATTTTATCTGTAAAAGAGTAATCAGAGTAAAGAAATTTATCTTCAAAATATACAGAATATATACCAGTCCCCACGACTGGAGTCCAAGAAAGAAACTCATCCTTTACTTTAAATCCATTTAGAGATAAAAAATCTGTTCTTAGAATACTTCCAGATTGCCAAAATTCAAGTTTAGTTCCATCTTTTAATCCGTGCTCATGTCCACCTATTCTATGATCGTAATAACTAAAAGGAATATCGTTATTTTCCAATAACCTTTGATCCCATTTCCAGCCTTCTAATTCACTATCCAAGGAATAGATTCCAGTAAGAGGTCTGTACTTATGTGTATTAACTACATGACTAGATATATTCAAATCTGTTGATACACAGATTTCTTTTTTAAGATTATCAGTCATATTCTATTTACCCCATTGTAGAGAGTGAATTGCTAAAATTTCGTTATTTATTTTAGCACCATAGCTATTCAAGAGCAATCTTTCTGGCAATCCTTCTTTGCCAATCATGTTATTTTTAATAATATGATCTATATCTGTGTCATTAACAGGTAAGCTTTTTATATATTGCCATTCTATACTAAATGGGAACTTTCTATAACTGTAGCTTATCTCTCCTCCTCCAACCATTGAAGAAAATAATATTCCGTTCACTTTATCTAAATGGTAATCTCCGTCTTCTCTTTCTATTTGCTGATGTATTCTGTAACCTACGTCAACGATATATCTGAAAGCAGAAGTAAACATTGCATTTTTTATATATTGGTTTGGCAACTCATTCATCTTTACCCCATCTAATGGGTAGTTATATGTGTAACCGTCTGAATTTGAATATGCTAAATTTTTAGATTTATTATAAAATAATTTTTGATCCCAATTTATTTCTTCGACAATAATAAAATCTAAGGTTTTTAATTTGTCGTAAACATCTTTTAAAAAATAACTTCCATCTTTGTTGAATATATCTAAATCCAAATCGGGAGTATCTTTTGTTTCATCATAATTTTGCCATACTCTTAAAAAAGAACTTGTAATTTCTATTCTTGGATCTTTTGCAATTGGCACATTGTTTTCATTTTTTACTAAATCAATTTTAAATAATTCTATATTTTTTTCACCAATCAATATACTGAGCTTTTTTAAAAAGCTTTCTTGATTGCTTTTAGGAAGGTTGTGAACATGTGTAATCAATCTTCCTCTGTACGCTTCTATATCTTCATTCTTGAATCTAAGTAGACCAGATTTTAAACCTATCTCATCTAGCCATGTCGGATTTAGTATTTTAGGCATTACTCAATCTCCTCTATCTCTTCATTAAGATTACTAATTTCTTCTTCAAGATTAGTTATACTTTCTTCTAATAAGGCAATTTCCTGCTGAAGTGTTACAATAGATTCTTGAAAACTTGCTATTTCTAGAATCTTTTCATCTACTTCTTCTTCAGCTGAAGATTTTTCATTGTTAAGCCCTTCTGCATTGCTTTGAGCTAACGATAATGCGTTAAATGCGTCTTGCTTTGCAGTAATAGCATCATTCCAAGTTGCAAGTGTGTTGTTAAGAGTTTGAGCTGCTAGGTCTCTTACTTGTTCAGCAGCTTCAAGAGCAGTTTGAGCAGCTTCAAGAGCAGTTTGAGCTTCCTCAAGGATAATTTCAGCAGCAAGAATATCTTCTTGAAGTCCAGGAAGGAGTGCATCGACTTCAGCCTTTTCTTCTATTTTAGCATCAATTAAATCCTGAATTATCTCGCCTTCAGCTTCGTCTTGTTCGTCTGCAAGTTGGAGAAGTAGTTGTCCCAGTTCTTCAGCTATTAATAAGCTTGCTTCCAAGTTAGCATTTACTGCATCGGCTGCATCGTTAACTGCTTCTTGTGCATCATCAGCAGTTTCTTGTGCATTGCTGACTGTTATCTCTGCTTCGTCAACTACACCTTCTGCTTCATCCAAAGCGCTTTCAGCTAATTCTTTAGCTGCCTGTGCTACATCTTCTTCTAATGAAGCATTTACGCTTGTAGGCATAAAATTGTTTTCAATTTCATTCAGAGCATTTTCATATGCTTCACTTGCCAATTCATAAGCTTGCTGAAGCTCTTCAAGCTCAGCTCCTAATACTTCTTCTTGAGCTAACAGCTGATCAAGCTCCGCTTCTTTTACTGGTAATTGCCCTTGTAAAGATTGAAGCTGAACTTCTAGGTTTTGAACTTGAACCATTAGATTTATTTCTGTTCCTGACCAAACATCTTCATCACTATCTGGATTGTAGACACTGACAACTTCTTCTCCATTTATACCTTTTGTAGTGATCCTCACTTGTTCATAGTCTTCTCTAAACCAAATTCGATTATTTATACTATCTGGTAAATAAAGATCTTGTTTAAAATCAATTGTATATCTAGCATCAGAAAGTTGATTGTAATGAAGGAAATTAGGTATAGATGGAAAATTTACTGGGGCTTGATCCCCATAGGCAGCTTCGTATGCTGCCATTGCTTCTTCTTCATCTATACTAAACGTTATAACTAACTTATCGTCTCTCTCCCAATATACAGATTTTATCCAAAATAAATCATCGAATACATATTTATTAATATTAAGCCCTTCTGGGTAGGGTCCTGATTCCGCACCATTCAAATGTTGAAATGGTGCAAAATCGCAATTAAGAAATTTTGTTGCTGGGTCTTTACTATTACTAAAATTAATTGTATTCATAGGGATTTTAATTGTTTTTTTAGCTTGTAGGTATTCGCAAGAAATAGCAGTACAGCTTCTAAACAATTCATCGTTATTTTTATCTTTTAACAATTCTTGCTTTATGTTTGAGTATTCACATAAAGTAATTTCTCCATTCATGAATTGAACTTCTAGCTTCTCTAGTTCCTTGAAAGTATTTCTTTCTGTTATTGTCTCGCAATAAAAGTTCCATTGCCCTAACTCGTCTAAAATTCCAGAATTAAATTTTATATCAGTCCAACTATCTTCTGGAAAGTCAGTTGACTTGCCAGAAAACCAATAAGGATCTGGACCCCATGTTAAATCTGCTTGTAACCAATCGCCATAGAAAGTGGTATTAGGGCATTCATCTTCAAACTCGCCATTAATCTGACTAGGTTTTTCTCTTTTAAAACAAACAAGTTTTACCGAACTTCTCATAATTTTATGAAAAGACCACATCGGTATCTGCTCTCCAAAACTTCCTCTATGTGTCATAGGTTCTATGTCAATCGCTATTTGTCTCGTCCTTGGGAATTTCCATGGAATAAACTTGTAAGGCGAAAGTTGAAAAATATTTATTGCTAAATTTTTTGCAGACTCGTATTCTATTACTCCTGTTTCTCCTCCCCAATCAATTGTTTCTGTTCCAACAACATTTTCAATATGAAAGCTATACAAAAGAGAATCCATCGGATTTATAATTAAGTTGCTAGTTACAAAAGGCTGGCCATTTTCATCAATCAACCATTGACTGCAAAGTAATTCTTTAACATCTTCTTCGTTATCAATAATAACTTTCTTTCTTCTGTAATCTTGTCCATTCAGATATAAATTAAACCATGAATTCAGGTAAGTTCCCTGAAGTTCGCCTTCTGTCACAGTATCTATAGTTAGCTCTAAAGGAGCTTCATAAAAAGCTTCAGGAACTGGGGTCTCTTGAGACCCATCATCAGGGCTAAACGGAGAGAGTAGAAGGTTGTTCGCTTCTTCTTCATCAGCAAGTAAAGTATTAGTAGCTTCTGCATGCACAGCTAAGTGATATGGAGAAACAATTTTATAAAAGTTTTCGTATTCTTTTGAAGAGTGTATATTAGGTGTTTCTGGATACAGTTTAATATTACCATTAAAACCACTGGATACGACACTTATGATAGTTCTAAATTTATTTTTAGTAATATAATATCCATCATCTAGTATTGTTAGGGTCTCTGAAAAAGGTTCGTTTCCTCCTTCTAGCAGTCCAGTTATAACAACTTTATGCTCTCCTTGAAAATTGATATCTGTCGTTTCTTGTTGTCCACAAAAAGGCCAATTAGGCCCACCTTCCATACAGTATCTTTGATAATGGGTGGTTTCTGAAACCACAATACAAGCTTTACGATTGAAAAATGCTACACCAAGATCTTCTTCAATTGAAAATTGATCTATGTTGCCAACATGCTCAAAATACAAATCCGACCCTGAGAGTTCTGCATAATTGTCTTTCATGAAATTTTCATCTTGCTTAAAAGCAACATATGCTTCATCTGGTGAACTATAAAGAAAAGCAAATATGCCTTTAAGATCTGTGCTTTCTCCAGCTCTTTGAACTGGCTTCCAAGTTCCTCCAACTAGCCCTTCAACAAGTAATGGCCATATATCATCACCTTCAAACTCAGGGTAACTGAATAATGGCAACATACCTTCAGGCGCAGTTAAACCATTTTCAAATTCATATAAGCCAGGCCACCCACCTATCTCATATATCTTAGGTATATCTAATATTGATCCAGTTATATTAAGAGAATGCAAACGAATTTGGTTTATGGTTTCTATTTCAGTTTCATGCCCAATAGCTTCTAAATATCTATACCCCATAGACGAAGGATCTTTTCTAACCTTGCTCCACAAAGGAAAACCATTAGCATGTCTTTGGGTAAAATATGACATTAGATATCTGCCTCAAATTTTATATTTAAATTTCCCAAGCCACAAAACTCTTCTTCTTCTAGTGAGAAGAAAGGTTGAATAACCTTGCTTCTGTCACCATTGTAGCCAGGGCTATCTGCATAATACTTTGTTACATAAACAGCTTCAAAGTTTGGAGCAGAAACATCTGTTGAAAGCATGCTAATTATATCTGTATTTTCTTCTGTAAGCTCTATAGCTATTTTTCCCAATGGAATTATTTTTGAAGATTCGTAAGATTTTAATTTATCATATAATTGTTTTTTAGTTTTTCTAACAAAAGCGTCTCTTTCTATTTTATTAAATGGTCTCTCTGTTCTAACTCTTATATCAAAGTCAAATCTAACCTTTATCCCTGGCATTGCCAAAACTTTCAAACCTGGAGTTTGATTGTCCATTAAGTTATTTTGTACTGCTTCAGTTAAAGCTTTTGTTGATTCACCATCAGCTCCAAAAACAAAAACAGCTACAGTGCCTATTCCAAAGTATCCAGGAATTATTCTTAAATCTAAAACACCAGGAATTATTAACGCAGACATACGAATACTTTCTATATTGTTTTGTACAATACTTGGAATTCTCTGACTTATTCTATACCTGTAGCTTTCGTCTGATTCTGTATTCCTCCCATTTAAAACAGGATACCTATTTGTAGATCTAATTAAGAATTCATTACTTCTTGCGTAGCCAGTAAAGTTATGGTTTGTTAAAACGTTAGACCCAATATTGCTTCCCGTTCCCATGTTTAGCGCTTTAGCTGAACAATAGTATTTGTCTTCATACCAAGGCACTACATAGTCTTGCAATATTTGATATTTAACTCCAATTGCTTCTGAAGTATTTTCTGAAGAAACAATAGTTCCAGCAGGAATAGTTACATCATTCCCACCATTAGCGTCTCCAAAATTTCCACTTACTGAATAAAACATTAAGTTTTTATGCGAGTTTTCTATTCTTGCAAAAGTTGGGCTAAGTCTATTGACCCCTCCCATTTCTTCTCCTAAGCTATCTAAATCTCCACCAATAGCTTTTGCTAATTGATAGCTATTGAAAGCATCGGAGGTTAATGCTTGAGCAACACCAATTTCTTTTGCAATGTTATCGCTTATGATTCTTGTCACTCCATCGTAAGCCCAATGATTGACACCTGCTCTTTCTGTAAACTGACTTTTTAGATTTTTTAAAGCAGTTAAATCTCCTCTTAAATTTGGTACTCTTGCCATTACTTAGACTCCCACCATTCTCGGTATCATTCTGTTATCTCTCATATCATAAGTGAAACCAATTAAGATCTCATCTCCTTCCAAAGTCGCTTCCAAAGCTTTTACTTCCAGTAAGATTAAAATCTTATTAGTAGCAATTGGCACAACGTCTACATTTAAATCTGATCCCTTAACCAAATCGTCTGCGGTTAAGCTAGAAATTATTCTATCTGTAATCAAAGCAGCTGTTTCTGCAGTGTTTGGCATTCCCATGAATTCGCTTAAGTTGCAACCTATCTCTGGCTGATCTCTCCAGTCTCCAATATTACTTTGGAGCCTTCTCATTATGCTTCCTTCTAAAATAGCATTCTGATCAGCATCAGCAAGACCAACATCTGCGTCTTCATCCTTAAAGAAAAGGTCTCCGTCAACAGTCCAATATAAATCAACTGAATCATTGGTTAAATTCATAATTAAATCCTTTTATTTACAAAATCACTTATCATAAATTGGCCTTTTTTAGCCATTAGATTCCAAATAGGCTTTGCCAACAATCTTACTATCTTATACTTTTTAACCCATTTACTCCATTTTTTGCCATGCTTTATATAGAGTTTTGTAAAAATATTGTCATTAGTTAAAGTCCAAAATCTTGCAAGATGAGTTTTAGGATCGTTAGGTCCATAAAGCTCTACTGCTACCCAACAAGCTATAGCAGTTAAATTTGCCATTTGAGCTACTAATTCAGGCATCTTAGTTACAAGTGATCCATAAGGAATATCAAATCTTTGACTAGGGCAAGGAAAGCCAACAAAAGATGGTAAAAATTTAAGTGGCCAAAACATTTCAGCTCTAGCTGGTCCTTTTTGATGAAGTGTCATTAGATTAATTGACCCTCCTGGAGCAGTAGATATAGTACAACCAGGATCTTCTCCACCAACAGCTTCAAAGTGATTGAATTTGTCTCCAGCTATAACAGCAGTATTGTTTCCTACAGAGACGAAACCTTTTGCATTTTCACCATAACCATTTCTGATTGATATTCTTTTATCTGCAAAAAAAGCATCTTTAAGATACTGGTTTACTTCTTCGTTTTCTTCTTTTAAGCGCTCGACAATAAGGCTGTTTCTTTCAAAAATCCTTTTCATATTTTTTCTCCTTTAGAGAAAGAAAAATTAGGTGCTAGAAGTCTGCTTCCGATTTCATCTTCAGCAATTAATGCTCCAGACATTCCTGCTACACTTATTGGTTGGCTGCATAAAGCTTCAAATTGTTTTGAAGCCGCTTGAGTTAAAAAAGTTAACTTTCCTCTTCCTGATGCTAGAGCTATATCTCTTTCTCCTATGTATTCTATTCTACATTTTTTTCCTATCATATTTCCAGGTGTGCCAATAGTTCCAGCATAATGTGAGATATCTTCTTCAGTATTATATCTTATGATATCTCCTTCATCACTTTGTATAATAAATGTAATCCCAATTTCATTGCCTTCTAAAGTTTTTCCAGATACTTCATATCCAGCTATGTCTGAGATTGTTCCATAGACAAACCTTTTTTGAGTTTGGTTATCAATGTTTATCAACATTTGATTTAACTCTTGATTTAGCCCATAAAAGAAAGATCCTTTTCTATTCTCTTTTAACATGATATTCCTACTTACTGCTCATTGGTTTAAAACTTCTGTCTCGCTTAGTTTCAGGATCGTGAAATAATCCCTTATCCCAATAGGTTTCTATAAACTTGTAGATACCAAAACCTTCGCTCTTCATATCTGTCCATACTTCCTCAGTCCCTTGCAGGGTATCTGTGACTGCATTAACAACTTCTCCCATTAGGTTTCTCCAAATCAAGAAAGGATCTTTGTACCCTAACCCAGAAATTATTGGTCTTCCGTCCTTCATCAAAGGAACCACTATTACAGTTTCTTCTCTAAGAGCTTTCATCATTACAGCATGTCCACCGACATAATAAGAAAGAATAGAATTGCCTCTATAAAAATCTTCTAAATTGAAAAAACTGCTAGCATAATCAGAACCCATACTGCCGCCTGCTATCGCCCCTGCAGAGTATCCAGCAATTTTAGCTCCTTTTCTTACAAAACCTGTATTTGCTTTAGCTCCTAATCCTGTTGTAGAGTTAGCGACTGCACTAGATCCTGACTTAAGAAATTTTTCACTAATTCTCCCATAAACAGAAAAGCCTACTTTTTTCGATAGAGCTACAGCTCCCAACCCTAAGCCTACACCTCCTAAAGCCCCAACATATCTTACTACAGAAGAACTTCCAGTACGCCTATAGCCGCTTTCACCATATTTCTTTGCCTGTCCGTCTTCTACGTAAGCGCCAGGTCCTCCAGTAATGTGATTCCACAATCCACTGGTATTTGGGAAACCTTCACGAACACTGTCCCACCTTTCATTAAGATATTCTTGCCATAAAGCTTCATCTTCTTGCTTTGCTCCCATATCTAAGAAGTCAGCCCACATACTATTATATTTAAATAAATCTGCACTAGGAGTGAACTCTTTCCCTTCTTGCAAGAAGTTCATTCCTAGTTGAATAACTTTAAGTCCTTCTAAAACTGGCCAAGAAGATATTTCATTACCTATCGTAACTGCATTAGGTTTGATTTCTGTTAAAAAGCCAGTTTCGTGTGAGAACATATGTGTTACTGCTTCAACTTCAACTGGACCCGCCATATCATTGTAATAATCTTCAATTATACATATATCCCACGGTCTTATCCTTGGGTTTCCAAGCAAAAGAAGCTCTCCTCTATACATTTCTTTCATGGAATGAATTAAGTAACCCATTCCATATCTCAATGCATTTCTATACCCTCTGCAATTTGGCAAATTTAAACTTCCCATCTTGATCATTTCTTCGGGAATACTAGAGTGAGCTTTAAATTGAACTGTTTGCTTAGGAGTAGGTATATCTTTGTTTGCTGAATGATAAGTAACAGAAACAGCATTAACTACATTATGATCACTCGATATTATATTATTTGAGACTAAATCTATTTCTGAACTTACATGATGGTACCTTCTGTAAGGTACGAACCTAGCTTCTAAACCCTTTAAGTATTCACTGAGAGCTTTTGCAGTCATTAATATTTTCAATTCTTTGTTAGCTTTTGAATTGCTAGTTACTTTACTTTTATCTATTTTATATTTATCTGCAGTCCTACCTAACAATTTCTTGTATTCATTCAATCCATAAAGTTGAACAAAGTTAGCTTTACTAACTGAAGCTGAGTCTGCATTGTTTCCAAATTTCTTTCTTATATCATTCATTCTTGCTACAAAACCGTTTGACACTGGTTTCGACCACCATCTTTGCGATGGAACACCAAAAAACATTCTGTACTCAAATTTTTTGCCATACGGTTTGCATCCATAAATCCATCCAGGATGTCTCAAACTCATTTCATGAAAAATCTCCCAAATAGTATTATTTCTTATGATATACTTAGCTTCTTCTGGGAATATTCTTTTATCCATTAAAACTACAGCAGGATATCTAATCATATTCCACATTCCTTTTAAGCCTTCTGCTGCTGAAGTACCTGTAGACCCGCTCCAAGTAAATGTTGATATAATTGCTCCAGCTCCAGTTGTAAGAGCTTCTATAACTGACTCTTCCCAACCAAATTGAATTTTCATATAAGAAGAAGGGTTAGGCGGAAACAAGTTGTCATCTTGTGGTGACAACATGTAGTGAACCTTACCTCTTGTGTAAGCTCTTTTAAGCTTTCCATATGTAGTGTCATAAAGTGGGTTTATTATATACTTCTTCATTCCTGCCATAGCTACAGCACCTGCACCAAATACCATAGCAGTTCTTATAGGCATCAATCCAAAAGCCTTACCTAGTAAGCCATATTTAAGTCCAAATACACTATGAAAGCCCATCCTTGCTGCACCTGCACCTGCACCAACAAGTCCAGTTCCACCTCCTGCTGCTAGCCCACCGATATAACCGTATGCTCTAACCATTGTATTTGCATGAAACATATTTGCTGTTTTCGTTAAGAAGGTTATACCAGCTTCTCCTGCAGGAACACCATGTCGCATTAGCTGAACAAGATTTTTCATTATTAACTTTTTGTATGCTGGTAATACTGCTTTTGTAGCTCCTGCTCCAACATTTCTAAGTATTGCTGCATAGATGGCTCTAGCTTGAGCACCACCCGCTACAGTTGTAGTCTTAAGTATTGTTTCCACAGCAGCTCTTCCAAGTACATGTTCTCCGAAAGCTTTCGCTATTGCTAAGCGTTGAGCAACTGCACCTTCTACAGCTATAGCAGACTTTAATGCTGTTGCTAATGCATCATCTGCAGCTGGAGCAATAGTCCTATAACCGCCACCACTTGCAGCCCATTTGAATACATTCGAACCAGATACTCCTCCTATCCAAGGGATGTTTCTTCCACCCCAAGCTACAACACTGCTAGGCAATACTTTGCCTGCAGTCCAAGCACCCATTCTTCCCATACCACCGAGCAACTTACCAGTTGCCCAAAAAGGCAGCTTAGCTGCTCCCATTACTCCCCACTTTCCTATGGCAGGGACAGAATATAATCTGCCTCCCACAGCAGTAGCTCTTGAAGCAAGACCTGTTGGTGGGAATACACTTAGCAATAAAACACCAGTAGCAAGCAAACTCATTGTTACTGGATTTTCCATAACCCATCTAGTCCAGCCTGTTATTGCTCCAATTGCCCAAGGCTGATCTTTCGTATAAGAGAAGAAGTCCAACCTATAGTCTTTTGACTCTCCTATTTGAGTTAAATTTCCGTGCTCCCACCTACCAAAATGTTTAAGTTCTGGAGAGTTAAGCATTAAGGAACCTAATAGATGGTGTGTTGCTTTGAAAGAAGTTTTTCCTGATTTAAAAGTGTTATCCATACCTTTTCTAACTTGAGCAAGTTCAGCACCAAAAGATTGCACTACAATTTCTGCCATATCACCACGGCTATTCCAGCTAACATCAGTTACTCTTCCGCTAATCAAAACTTCTAAATTGTCAGGGTTGTTTGCATAACCAGCTCTAAGCTGAACATTTAGTCCAGTTCTCAAAACAATTGCACCGAAAGGCTTGCTCTTTGAGGACTCTGCAATTCTGTCGCCAGAGTAAGTATCATCAGAGGTAATTGGTGTGTTTGCACCTCCTTTCTGCTCTTTGTCTCCGTCTTCTTTTCCTCTTCCAGAAATATAATAATCTAAATCAGTTATTACATGTCTTTTAGTTCCATCAAGAGTACCAGCTACATTTTGTAATGTAATTGTCGCTGTTGTGGCAGGCTGCTTTCTACTGCTGTGAACAGTAAATTCTTTGACACCATTGAAAGAATAAAAGTCGTCTAGATTTAGCCATCTACTTTCAAATTCGTCTTCTTCAACAAAAAACAATTTGAAAGTAGGAAAAGCTCTTCTCATACAAATCTTTTCAGCTGTTATATCTCTTGAAGAATCAATACATAATTTTTCAATTTCTTTCTCTCCATATACATGGGTATATGAGTCTAAAGTTGCTACTGCAGTATCAGAAAGTTCTTTACCTAAGTCTGACTTAGTTCTAATTAGCTCTCCTTGATAACCAGCTTTAGAGCCAAACATTTGCTCAATTGATCTTATTTTAGTTCTTAGCTGTTTATAATCATCAAGTTCTGCTCTTGAAGAGTATTGAGGATTTGTATCATAATTTGAAAAAGGTGTTGTTATCTCAATATCTTTATTGTTTTGGTTAAGCTCTACCCTTCGTATTTGTGAAAGATCATTTTTCGAAACTCCGCTATTTGAAAGCCCTCCATAATACTTAGCCATTTCTTCAAATGCTTTATGCTTAACAGCTTTTTTAGGATCTTTCTCATCATTTGCTTGCCTGAAAGCTTCACCAGTTGGACCTAAAGATATCCAATGTTTTTTTGGTGTATGAGAAAGTTTCCCACCACCCTTAGAAATAGTTCCTCCTACTACTTTATCATTCTTGCTAGTAGATTTTATAAGATCTAAATCGTCAGTTCCTTCCCAATGTGAAGTTATTGCACTTCCCTTCATCATGCTAGTGCCACTTTCTCCACTTTGAAGTGCAGATATAGTTATTCTTCCTGTACCACTTTCTCCTTGCTTCTCTTTTCCTGGATGCCCAAATATATCATTTAAATCATGGATTCCATCTTTTTGCATTTTCTTTAAAAAGTCTCTTGGAGCTGTAATATACTTTTTCAAACTTTTAGCGTATGATGCTTCAAAAGCTTTTTTTCTTTCTAAGTTTGCATCTTGATATATATTCCAAAAATAAAAATCTGGATTAGTTACATTCATGTCAGACGGATAGTAAGGATGGTGAGGCAAATCCATATCTGGATAAGCACCTAGCCCAGGGTAATCATGAACACCATACCCTGCGTCATACAATTCCATTAGCTTATATTTTTGCAAGAACTCTATATTGCTTAACATGTTATCTGCTAATTCCATTAGCATCTTTTTAATATGAGATACTTTATTGTTCTCCCATTCTCCGTTCACTTTCAATGCATTTAAAAATGCACTAGGTTCTAAATTTTTACCCTTATTCATTTGATCACTTCTTGAATTAGGTTCAGTTCTGAATGCTAAGTTGGTTCCCTTTGCTTTGCTTTTTGCTTCTCCTGAAATTTTTCTATCTGTTTCATCATAATAATCAGTAGGAGCTACTAGCCAGTAAAATGTGTCGTCTAGTTGTGGGTAAATCCCAAACCTTTTTACATTTGGCTCAGTCATATAAGAAGGTCTTCCAGCTACACCTTCTTCGTTTCTTGGCCTTAGATAATCACTTAAAAACTGTAAATGCTCATTAATTACTTGTTCGGTAAGTCCGAAATCAGCTACTACGAAAGTTTGCATATAATGATTTGTACATATTTGTATCTGTGCTCTTATTATTTCTTTGTATTCGTTTGCAGCTTTTATAAAATCTTTTTCTATGTTTGATTTAATTCTTTCGTTAAATCGATTAAACCATTTCCAATCTACAGACCCATCTACATCATTAATGCCTCCACCGTTTTCTATCCAAACTTTATCTGTATTTCTGCCTTCTTGGAATAGGGAAAAAACATCATTATTTGCCCAATGGCTTTCTGCTGTTTCCCATTTGTCTCCTCCCTTTGGTACCCAGTTGTAATCTAAGTTTAAATTATCGTTCCAAGCCTCTGGCGTATCGGTCATAGAAGTAAAATTTCCTCGTCTCAGTACATTAAATTGTCCAAAACCCCAAGCATGTTTGTTGAATTCAAACCGCATTGTTCTTTGGTCTATAGTTTTTGCTTTGTTTGGATCTGCAGGAGAAAACAATCCGCTTCTTATAGTTTTCTTTTTAAATTTTGGATCATTCATTATTGCGTTTGCTTCTTTAGCATCGCCTATAATAAATTCGTTTAACTGTTTAGCATCCATTGCTCCAACAGTATCCCTAAACCAATTGCCAGCCCATTGGTTTACAAATAAGTTCGCAAGCCAAAGGTACATCCAGTATAGATAATTAGAATACATCTTCCCTTCAATTGGAAGATCGTAAAGTTTTTCCGTTACAAATTTTTTATCAAAAGCTCCAGGCAAATTGGTGTCATGTTCAGCTAAAGCATATCTTGAGAATCTAATTATATTCTCCAACATATCAAAGTATGCCTTCTCCTTTTTTCTAAAGGGAGTCATACCTGTTAAGCCTTCTGAAGTTAATGTATCAATTGGCCATTTATAATGCTCAAATATTCCTGTAACATCAATTACTACAGCGCTAGGAGTACTTGATCCATCTGCTGAATATCCACCCATATTTTGGGCAGTACTTCCTAGCTCGCTAACATTATCTATTTTTAAACCTGGAGCAGCCAATTCTTTTGAAGCCCAACTAGTGTGAGCTCTTTTACTGTTAAAATCTTTGAAATATTTTCTTATCCCTTCTATTGGAATTCCGTATTTTTCTCTTCTGTATTTATCTCTTATATGCCCACCACGAGGTCTTTCAGCTGCATCAGGAGTTTTAACTCCTGAAAAAACTTCAGGAGATTTTTGATAGCCTGGTTCCATTCCAGTTCTTTTAGCAAATTCTAAAGCAAATTGACTTTTATCAAAATCGGAATCTGCAGCAGTGTATACTTTTCCTCCCTCTACAAACTCTCCAGCAAAACTTACAATTATACGCTTTTCTCCTTTTTTAAGTCCTTTCTGTATTGCTTCTACTTTATCATCCCAATTCTCTATTGGTGAATTAGAATAGATATTCATGGTTCTCTTATTCTGATCTTTAAAATTACCTAAATTATCTGTATCTGTTACATCTCCATCGTCATTTTTTGTTACTATATGAGTTTTTCCAAAAGTATCTATAAGAGTTCTTAGATTCTGCTGATTAGCTTCTCTTTCTGTTAGCTTTCCGGTTTCTAATAATTTGTGTAATACTATTTTTCTTTTTTCTTCTTGCGAAGGTCCAGTACTTCCTGACATAACTATATTTTCAGTAACAAACGGGTTTGTTTCAGAAGATAATAATTGAATGATATTGGTTCCAGGGGAACCTTCTCTTGTAGCATTTGTTGTAGAAGTAATTGCAGATCTTTTATTCAAATCTACATGTGTGTTTGATTTTCCATTACTGCTCATTTCAGAATTATCAGATGTTTCTTTTGTAAAAGTAACATCGTTTGATTTAAATGTTCCAAATAGTCGTGTAATAAAAGAATCTATTGAACAAGTCCAACTATCGGGAATACTTCTAAAGCTTCTTGAGTTTTGCTGAAGCAGTGAGCGAACTGATTCTATCATTGTACCTGTTGTGCCAAGCCCATCTAGCATACCAGAAGGACCTTGCGCATCTGCAAAGCTAACAATCTCAAAATTGTATTCAGGTTCTATTGAACCTAAATGCTGGTGAGTTGGAAACTCATGAGATAGTATAGGTATAGTTGCAACTATGTGCCTGAGTCCGCCAGAGACTCCTGTAACTACTCCTCTTTCTTTTACAAGCAACCCATGTGCTTTATTTGGATCATTTAGAAGGGAAGGGTCCATTCCTAAGATTTGGAAATGGTTTCTAACTCCGTCATAATTAAAATTTGAATTTTGTATATAAACTGCATAGCTTTTTTTCCATACGTTAGTAATCATTTCGTTACTTTCGTAAGGAGTCCACCCGTCACTTCTCAATGTAGTTATAGTTGCTATTATTCCTTTTTCATCTTCACTTAATTTATCCCAGTCACTATTTGGTATACCATGTTTTTTGTAAGGAATCTTTGCATCTTCTGGTAAGATTGCTTTCTTTTTATTCAGATCTTTTTCACAAAGGTTTTTATCCGTAACTCTTCTTTTCAGTAACAGCTCATTGAAATTCACCTCTTCCTCTTCTTCTCTTATTACTTCTTCATCTGTAGCATCTTCTTCAGCTGTAGGAGATCTAGTTTTTCTTGCTTGAGATATCGGGTGATTATTATAAGCGTATTTTTTAGAATATTGATCTTGATGTAAAAATAAAACTACCCTTTTTGCTTCTCCTTCACTTACAAAATTGGTTACATTAAAATGTCTACCATGAGCATAAACCCAATACTCATCTTCTGGAACTGGATCTCCAATTTTAATTGTTGGTTCTCCACCACCAGCAGGTGGAGTATAATCTTTATGTGCTGGATCTAAGTGGGTTTCATATTCAAATACATTAGTTTTAAATCCAGCAAAATTTGCTTTTTGAAATTTCTTCCATTTGCTTTTGCTACACCATATCCATCTTCTATACACACCACTTACGTCATAATGTACTGAACCGCCAGCATAAGTTCCTAGTCCGCCTTGAGGTATTGCGTTCGCTTTAATGAGCTTAACTATTGTTGCATAAATTTGCCACATTGGGACATGAGTACCGTCATCAGCTCTAGCTTGTATATCTGCAGCCATGCCAGTACAATGGTGACTGCATTCTCTTGTTTTAGATAGATATATTTCTTTTCCGTTATTTAATTTTTTCTGTATATGTAGCGGAAGCCTTAAACCTCCATTCGGTGAAATTAATATAGAGACACTACCTCCATACTGTCTTGATAATTCAGCTTTTATTATTTCTAAGCTATCTGCTAAGTCTTTTAAATTCTTAGCTACTTTCAATCTTTCGGGATCATATTTATATTTGTTGTAAAAGTAATTGTCTTTTGGAGTATTTCCTTTTCCGCAGCCATCATTTTTAGAATCTTCTGCCGTCGCATATTTATCTTTTTCTATAACCAACTTTGTAGCTTGAATTGGAATATTTCTTCCTCCAGTTCTACCCCATCCTTCGAATTCTCTGTGAGAAAAGTTTTTAGTATATCTTCCTTCTTTTACTTCTTCTTTTGCTTTTGGAGCAGGATCTGTACAAATAACTTCAGACATTGATCTTTGAAGTTCTTCCCAAGGGTCTCTTCTTTCTGATCCATAAAGAATTTCAAAATGTAAATGAGGTATTTGTTTATCGTTATTTGTACTTGTTCCTCCAACGAATCCAATAACTTCCCCTCGCTCTACGATCTGTCCTTTTCCAACCAACAAATCTGTTGCATGCAGCCCAGAATAAACACTGCTTATACTATGCTTAAACTCAATGCCCCAAGTTTCAGCTAAAGTATCTCCTTTTCTATGTTCTATAACTACGGTAGTTCTCTCATCATTTATATTCCTTACATATCCTCTCTCTATAGCAAATACAGGCGCTCCATCTGTAACGGTACCTTCCTCATTACTTATATCTATCCCGCTGTGAATGGTTTTTGTGCCATGAGCTTTCCACGCATCCGTATTAACCCCCTTACCATGTGTTGAATGGTCTAAGTCTGCATCTTCGAAAGTTCCGTATGCATTTATCAACTCCGCCGCTCTGAGAGGTGGATGCCATTGATATGCTAACATCTCATCCTCTCCCCTTAAAGAGCCACTCCAGGAGGTATGTCTGTGCTCTAGCGGAGTAACTGTTATTGTTCCTTCTACTGGGGGCACCATTGATTGTGAATATGCATCTGTTGATGGGTTGTATAATTCATAACCAATTTCACCTAGTGACTTCTTACCAGTGACTCTATTGCTTATGCACCACAAGTAACTTGGAATATCTGGTTCTATTTTTGTGTTTACATCAAAAGGGTCAGCTATAGCTTTATCAATTATTAAGTGTTCTTCTGCTCTTAAAGTTTCTGTAGAAACTTCATCAACTCTTATTGGAACTTTATCAACATAGGTAGAAAGCTTTCTTGATTCTTTTGCTTTTGGTTTATTCTTGTAAGTCTTTTTAGCCTTATCTAATTTCTTTTCTCTATTTATATTTTTAGGATCTAATAGAGTGGCTTTTTTATAGTCAGGTTCTAAGCTTTTCTTTCTTGCCTTTAGTATTTTGTTTAATTTTGGAGAGTAATTTAAAGCTCTGTAATCATCATAGTATAAGTAGGTGCCATGCCCATAACTTAACATTTTGCTAATTATTTTATCTCTAACGTCACTTGGCAAATTGCCAGTATGTAGTCCCTGTACTAGGCCTCTGCCTGCTTCTTTTCCATAAGTAAAATCCCACCAAAGTGGTTGCTTTCCAAAACCAGTTTTAACTTCTCTTCCTTCACAAAAAGCAGCAACGTCTATTCCGAAAGACAAGAATAATTCTCTTTGCTGAATAGTATTTATATATCTTACATAAATATTAGAAAGAGATGGATCGTGAACAAATTGTGATGGCTCCATCATGTCTGGTAATGGAGCCAAATCAAATACCTGCCCATAGTGGGTCTTATATAATTGATCTAAAGTATAAGTAGATTGACTTTTTTGCTTTTTAGTAACTTGATTAAATCTTTGGTAACGCTTTCCTTGCTGAAGTTTTCCCATCCCTGTTATTCTATTTTTTTTATAGAATTTTTCTAAATCATACTTAGTCCAAGGCAGATCCATGTCTTGAGACTCAAATCTTGGTCCGAAAGTTTCAATTGTTTTTTGTGTAGCTTTTCGTTTTCCAGGCCTTACTTCTCCTTTGGGTTGTTGTATTTTTATATCTCTTGCTTGTTCGTTTCCGCCTTCTACAAAGAGAGGTCTAGTCTTCCATTCTTTTCGAAAGTAAAAATTTACATTATACGGAAAGTAATTGAACCATCTTAATTCTATTTCAGCTATAAAAGATCCAGGGTGTCCTTTCATAGAAGACACATTGAGAGAAGTCATAGTGTATGCCATTTTTTGCCATACAGGCCAATTAGGAACAATAGATTCTCTTAAGAATTGATTTTCAATCCAGCAAAAAGGTGAGTGTCTAAATTGAACTACAAGTCTATGCAAGTGCAGCAAAAGGTCTGGAGTAAAAACAACATTTAAAGAAACATGACAAACACCATGTCCGCTAGGAACTTTTGTAGAAGCTTTTGTTCTCAATGTCTTCCAAGACCAAACCATGTCTTCTTTAACGACTGTTATTTGAGAAGGTGGTATGTGAAGGATTACATCATTTATTTTAAAAACAAAGTTAGGATCAGTTGCACCTGCAAGTTGATTCCATTCTTTTGAAGATGGATCAAAGTTTGGTACGCTTTCCCAACTTTTATCTAATACACTCATTATTCACCAATAATTCTATCTATATAGTTAGGCGTTATAGGCCTTCTTGTATCGTTAAGTATAACCGAAGACCTACCTCCCATGCTAGCTATAAAGTTTGACATTTCTGATCCCCCAGACAATGACATTGCTTGTCCTCGTATTTGGTAAGAGTTTCTTTTCTCAAGGTAAGTGCTTCCAATTGAAATAGGTCTATCAACCATATTTATTTGTTCAGACCTTCTATGCAATTCAGGCTCTTGTCCCACTTGCCTGTTTAAATTGCCCTCGGCAATTGCTGAAGAAACTCTCCAGTCGCTAATTTCACCTGGTTGCAAAAACGGAGTATCGCTATAACCTTTTTCTCCTATTGCACTTCCTAAAGCTATTGTCCCAAGTGCACCTAACATTAAAGGACCTAAAAGTTTACTATCCATTCTTGCAGCAGCAGAATCTACTCTTCTTGTTATAGCTGAGATGCTGTCTTGTACTTGTCGTACTTTAGAAAAATCATCTCTCATCATAGAGCCTCTAATGCTTTCTCCATCTCTAACTATTTGATTCCAAATTTTAAGACTATTTCCTGAATCTAAATTTGCTACCCCCATCATTTGTCTATGACTTTTCATTTTGTCTAAACCTAAATCGCTAGCAGCTGCTATCCCCTTTTTTAAGGCTCCCATTGCTTCTTTTCTTTGAGTGCTTGTTCCTTCTGCGAATATTTTTCTCACATTTTCTTGCATTTCTCTGCTTGGTAAACCTGAAACATTGACTGAGCTTACAACTCCTGCTTCACTTCTAAAAACAGATTGTTTAAATAATGCTTCTATTAAACTAGTGTCGCCTTTATTTCTGAAAGCATGAGCAAATGCTGTTTCAAATTTATGTGCAAATTCTATTGCAACAGGAGTTTTCTTAGACTTTATAGCTGCAACTTCTTCTACAACTGCTAGTAAAGCTAAAGCAGATTGACCAGCTTTCTTACCTTCTACACCTTCTACACTATGCATTATTCCTAGTCTTGCAGAATCTAATGCAATATCCAAAGAACCTATTTCTTTTGCATAAAACTCTTTTAACGCTCCTTCTAAAATAAACTGTTTGCCACTCATTCCTCCTGCTGCTATATCCTTAGCCATTACATTGAGCCCTGCTTTAGCTTCCTCCATCATCACTGCAGTTTTTGCAGAGAACGCTAAGTCTTCATATCTCATTCTAGATTTGACAGAAGCATCTTTTAACATTTCACCTTGCCTTTTGTTAGAAACAAATAGCTGGTAAAAATCACCGTCAAAGTCTCCAATCATGCCAGCTGCTTTTGAAAAGTTTATTTTTAAACTTTTGTCACTATGAGTATAGTGAACTTCCGCAACCATATCTGGAAAAATCATTCTTCCTTTACCTTGTCCTGCATAATGAGAAATATGCTCAGCCATTTGTCCAAAGAAGTTTAACCTTGCCCCTCTTATTGCACTTGTAGTTGGTAGTTCTGCCATTGCTGCAAAACCACCAACTCTTTCCACTCTACTCCTGAAATGAGATTTGTCTTTTATATTTCTTTCTAAATTTTCTAAAGCTCTACTTCCTACTGCAGTTTCTGTAAATCTTTTAAAAAATTTATCTTCTTGCCCAAAGTCATATCTGTAAACAGATGATATTGCTGTATGTCCAGGACCAAGAATAGGATCTCTTTTGATTATTCCTTCTACTCCACCAAACTTTCCTATTGTTTGCGCTAGCTTTCCTTGATGCCCAGTTGCACCACCTTCCATTCCCAAAAAGAAAGATTCAAATAATTTAGCAGTTTCTCTTCTTGCTGCTCTCGATGCTTCTTTTGGAGCCATTGAACTTCTTGTTGAACTACCAGCAAGCATTTCATTCTTAGCTCCACCCATATATTCTCTCATTGCATCTAAGAAGCCTTGTCCAGTTGCATATACAGCTCCTCCTTTTGAAAATTGATTTGCAGCTCTTAAAACATTTCCCTTTTGTTTTGAAATTCCTGCCGTCAAGTTACTTCCTGGACCTTCATATAAACTGATACCAGCTCCTGTCATGTAAGTCGAACCACTTAGCTTGCCAGCTAAAGATGCTTTCCATGTGGAAGTAAATACGTCAGCTATTGCTGTTCTGAAAGAACCAGCTTGCCTTTGTGCTGCTGCTAGTTCAGAAGTTTGCATAAACTGTGCACTTTGTATAGTCTGTAAATTAGCAGAAAACTCTGCCACTCTTCTTATGTATTCATGTTGGACTCTTATTGTTTCTCCACTCTTTCTTATTTCTGCACCTCTTAGTCCTTCAACTAAATCTCCTCCTCCTACAAACACTTGGTTTGCTCCAGCAAAATTTCTTGAAACTCCACCTACTCCAGTTGCTCTATCTCCTAAATCTAGCATGAATCCATTTTTAAATTTACTTAAAAATTCTCTAGCTTTAGCTTCACTTCCACCGACTTGATCAGTAAAAGTTCTCCAATCTACTAGTGCACCTTTTCCACCTTCAGAAACAGGGCTAACTAACTCCCTGTAGAATTTGTCTGTGAATATACCTCTAACGCCAGCCATTGATTCTGAGCTCATACCTAAAGTTTTTAATGCTTCGATTTGATCAGTAGCCATTCCTTTTCTTGCCATAATACTTGTCATAAAGTCCGATGTAGCTTCGACTGAAAGCCCTAAAGTATTTCTTAATTTATGAGACAGGAATTGAAAAAATCTAGGCTCCATTGAGCCTAAAGTAGATCTGTATGTAGAGGTTGGAGTTCCTGAAACAAAAGTACCCGCTCCCAAAGCAATCCCTTGCTCTGCCTGTCTAAATAAATTGCCAAAGAATCTTTCTCCTTTGTCTCCGTAACCTTCTCTAATTGCTTTTTCAACAGAAGCTCTATTTAGTCCATATTTACCTTCTACCCCCATTTGCATTACTCCCCCAAACACATAGCCTCCTGCTTGAGCAGATACACCTGACATATTTCCCAATGCTTTCGCAGATTCTCTAGCTACAGATAAAAGAAATTTGCTTTGTTGTCCAAGCGCTGTAGCTTCTGCTCCTATATTTTGTGCACCTACACCTCTTGAAATTCTTCCATATAAGCCTTCCATTCCACCTATTGCTTCCATTCCTCTTTTAGTTCCAACAAGTCCAACACCAGACACCATTTGATTACCTAAAAAGCCTGCTGCTTTGTTAAGCATAGCTCCTTCACTAATCATCATTTGACTTGGAGATAATCCTGTTTGCCTGAAAAACTTACTTGAATCCAACCCCATTCTTCCCATTAAATCTCCAGCCATACCTTGACTTAAAGGCATTGTTGTAACCTTGCCCATCTGTCCAAACAGTTTTTCTTGCTGACCCCCTCTCGTCATATAGCCAGATATATGATATCTTTTTCTACCCATAGCCATGGTCTCTTCGACTAATTCAAAATTTAAAGATTTAAGATCACTATATCTTGGTATCTCCACCATTTTCCTATCTAATTCTCCAAGAATGGCTCCTCCACTTACACCTCTATATTTATTGAAAAATTCAGAAATAGCTTTTTCTCCTTCTATATTAATTGAAGCTCTACCTTGCCCACTCATTGAAAGTCTTTTTCTTTCAATTAGATCATTAAGCAATGAGGTGGAAGCTCCTTTTATATCTGAAGGATTTAAGACTGTTTTTGTGAATTGCGTTGTAATATTTGTTTTAGGTCCAAAGTATGCCATACCCTCACTTAAGCCTAATCTTTCCGCTCCACCTTTTAGATCCATTAAGACTGCAGTGTTTATTCCACCAGTAACCATGTTCCCAGTAAAACCTAAATTAGACCTATACATATCTATCGCTCTTCCCCTTCCTAAAGTACTTGAAACTGGATTTATAGCAGTTAATAATTCTGGACGCCCTGTAAGCTGTCTAAGCCTTGCTGTTGCTGGATATATTACTTCGTTTTTAAATCCCAAATCTCTAGCCATAGTAAAAGGATCACTAGCTCCTATATTCGTAGATATAGTTCCGAAAGATAAGCTTCCCATCCTTGTCAGCTCTGGGCTTGCTTGCCCAGTAAAAACTGATCCTTCCATTATTGCAAGTCTTGCTGCAAATTGTTTTTGATCGTTTCTGCTTAATGTTTCGAAACCTGACATTCTTGAAACAGAAGATTGTACCTCTGCAGAATTCATTAAATGTCTATTCATTTCAGGATTTAAATGAGCAACTGTTCCAGGTCTAGAACCCCTTTCCATTCCCACTGCTCCTTTTCTACCAAATTCGTCTATTCTTCTTACATGTCTTGAAGAAATATTATCAACACCTCTAAGTTCTTTTTCTATAAACCTTAAATTGTATTCTTCTACTGGCATAAAAGCTGAAGATATAGAATTGCTTCTCAAAGAAGCGCTTACCTTTTCTCTTGTTGGAGAAATGCCTAAATCTAAAAATTGTTGTTTTACTCTTTGAGCGTCTCCATAAACTTTTGATCCAAAATAAGTTGTACTTAAATCTGAACCAAACCGCAGTATTGGTGTTCCAAATTCTCCTCCAAATCTGGCACTATGTAAATTGTAAGTTAACCACTGATTTCCAACTTTAGTTCTTGCATATAGAGAAGTTCCCCTTTGCCCTCCGTGCTCAACTAAACTTCCTAACTCTACAGCTTTCCCAGGACCTACAGCTTTTTTAAATCTTTCCAATCTACTTTGTGCTAAATTTCTATCAGCTCCCGCTAATTGACTAAATACTCCTTCTTCTACTTTGTTATATTTGATTCCTGAACCAACTAAAGGTTCTACTGGTGCTGCAAGTTGTTTAGAGGATCCAAGGTATTCACTGTTAAAAAGCTTTTCAAAAGTTTGCCTTTCTTGCCCGTTCATATTTTCAAAAGAAGTTCTAACAGCTTCAGAAAGTCTTCTCATATCATCTTGAGCTAAATCATCTACACTTCCCAACATGTTCGCTAACTGGTTTCTTATATTTGAAACATCTGTATTGTCATCCATAGTTGCTAGAACTGAAGCTATCATCGCTTTTCTTTGCTCTACATTTCCTTGTAAAGCCATTTGCAAACTACCACCTGACATAATCATATTTGCTAATTCTGTTTGCCTTCTTTGAGCAGCAACAGCTTGCAATTCTTTTAAATGTCTTAATCTTGTTCCAACATCTTTTCCTGTAGAAGCTAAGTCGTTTGTTGCTCCTGCAGTAACTATTCCTCCAGCATCTCTTACCTGCTTGATACCAACTGCTGCTCCAATTCCTAATGGAGTTAATGTTCCAACAGTTGCTGCGATAGACATAGCTGAATCAATCGGACCTGTGTTCGGGTTGCCATCACTATCTCTAAATATTTTATTCCAAAAAGGTGGAAAAGCCATAATTAATTATCTCCTATTCCTACAAAATCTGCCCATTTATCAATAGCTCTGTGTATATCTATTTCTCTATTGTCATTGTAATACATTCTTGCATGACTTGGAGAGTAATTTCCACTTGTGGAGTGCCCATAGAATTCTAATGGAGCACTATGTGAATCGCCTCTAGATAACCTGTTTAACTGGTGAACAATCCCTGCTCTATGAGGTCCGATCCCATTAAATTGAGCAGAGCCTTCTAAGTAAGGCTTTCTAGTCAACATCCTTGCTTGCTTTTGCCAATGATCGTATTCATGGATATCCTTACCTAAATTATCTACATATTTTAGTTGAATATCATTGACGTCTACATCTTCATGCCAACCAATCCAGTCTTTGGGAGGCTTCATTTGAGTATCCATCATCCCGCCAAGATTTCTATTTTGTGCAGCTAAATATTCTTCGCTAACGTTATTTGTGTTCCTTCCATAAAGACTCGGATCTTGATTATCAACTCTTTTCCAAATAGCCTCATATAGCTGAGTTTGATCTTCTGGAATCATCTCAAGAATTCTTTTTCTTTCGTCACCAATAGCATATGCAAAAGCATCAAAAAATTTCTTTTCACTATCGGGTAGACTCATATAGATGCTCATTGCATCACCTTGAGGATTCACTCCATATCTAGTTCCTTGAGCTTTTCTTAAATATTCTTTTCTAGCTCTTGGGTCATCAGTACTGTCAGCCAGTCTCATCCATTTCGCAAATTCCATTTTATCGAAATAGCCTGAAATTTTATCTGCATCTTCTCTCCATCCTGGCTTTCCGTCAAATCCCATCATATGCGCTGCACTATAAAGAGACGGTCTAAACCAATCTCTCCATGGCTTGTCCCAGAAAGCTAAAGGTGTGCCGTAGAGTCTTTCATACTCATATTGCTCTACCATATCTCTGTCAGGCAATAATTTCTGAACTGGTCTAAACCCCATGGGAACCATGTATTCTACTGGAGCAACAACATCTCTTAGTATGTTTTGTGCTCCAGAATAAGCTGCTTGAGTTAATTTCGAACCTGGTAGCTCTATTGCATTTTCATGAGTATGAACAAACTCCCTTTTGACCATAACTTTGTTTCGCATATAATCAATTTGGTCCATATATCTATTTTCAGATTCGCTTGTAATACCCTGAGCTCTTCTACCAAATAATTGCTCTTGCAACTGGCGGAACTTGCTTGAGTTGGGTGCAACATCACTGAGTATTGAATATTTATATATTAGTGGATAAGATTCTGGATCTACATCTTTTAATTCAGGATGAAGTGCTGCATAACCAGCTCCAGGCAATCTTGCAGATCCACTTGGAAGATTCCTATACGGATCTCCCCATTTAAACCTGTCAGGCATCCAGCTTGGCATTCTGTTAACAATTGGATTGTATTCTTCTATTCCACTTCTTGGTCTTGGAAGAATACGTCTTAATGGCTCAGACAAAAAGAAAGCTCCACCTACTTCTAGATCCCAAAACCTATCAACAGCTGAAGTCATTGAGCCAGCATTAGAGAATACAGGTGCCATTTGTCCAAGAGTTTCTACACCAGTTGTACCTTTTTGAATCATATTTTTTGCCCAACCAGTCATACCTTCAATTTCTCTAAATTTATATTGAAGTTCTCCTGCAACAAAAGAAGATGAGAAAGGAGAAGTAGGAACACCTAGAGGTTTTCCTCCAAGTTCCATATTAGGCCCTTTGTATTCTGGCTTATGAGCAAACTCTATTTCTCCGTTTTGCCCAACTCTCATGTATTCACTTGTATGCATTAGTTTTGGAGGCTTTATAAGCTTTCCAATTGTGCTTGCTAATATTCCACCTATTATTGGAACATCTTGGAAAGCAGCACTTGTCATAGTGTATGGCCTGTCTTCGTAAGTTCTTCTTTCTAATTCATAAGTAAAATTCTTATAGAAAAACTGCATTAAGGGACTTGGAAGATCATCACCCCAAACTGCTTTATCTTTTGCTTTAGTCATAAACAAATGGTAAGCATGAGGTCTATAATAAGTTTCTTCTCCACCTTCATAAGGAGTACCTCCAGCCTCCCACCATCTACCTGCTTTCACAGGTATAAGTTTTTTACCAGAGTATATATTTGAAAGATCTTCTGCAGTATCTAAACTGCCTAAAAGTCCGCCTGTTAGAAGTTGATGAACTCCTAATGTTCCAAAGAATATTGTTCCCCATCTACCTAAATTAGGTTTTGCATTTGCTGCTTCAAGTTTTTCTAAAAGGGGACCTCCCTTCAAGGAGGCTCCTAGCATTGAATGGTAAAACTGAGAACCAAAAATCTCAGCTCTTCTAGCTAATCTAGTAAACGGAGATAAAGATCTTTTTGCTTCATTGGCTGCAAAATCCCCATAATAACGCCTATTTATTTGTTCCACTCTTCTCAAGTGTGATTCATTTAGTGGGTTATCTATAGTGTACTGTTCTCTAGTTCTTGCTATTGCTCTTTGATGGCGAGCATAAGATTCATCTTCAAGCCAATTTGCAACATCGACTGGATTTTGTCCTGAACGCAATGCATTGTCCCATACACTTCTTCTTAGAGCTATTCTTTCAAGCTTTGTTGCTTTAGACCAGTCTTTACCTTTTAGAATTTCATCAACTTTATCTCTGCCTATTCTCCAAGGTGGTATCTTCTCTCCCTTTCCTTGAAGTATAAAACCGTCTCCCTTTATGTGATCATATTTTTTAACTAAAGTCTTTCCTAGCTCACCTTCTCCAGTTGCCATTGCAACAACTTCTTGGAAGTAGTTCATTCCTAAATTTCTTGGAATTGTTTTACCATCTAAAGCGCTACTTACTATTCCTGTTCTCCCCCTCAGTCCAGTGCTTGGTGCTAACAATTCTTTTTCGATCATTCTGTTTCTGTAATTGCTTGCAGAAAGACCTAAAGCTGCAACACCAAATAGTGAGCCTGTTTGCCAATCAGTGAAACCAGGTAAGAAGCCATCTATAGTTCTTCTGTAAAAATTCATTCCAGTGATTCCGCCAATAAAGGCAGACGCTGTATGAATTTTAGTTCCTGCAGTAGCTATACCCTCTATTGTTCCTTGATCAAATCCAGGGAGTATCATTTGCCCAAAGAATGATGCCACACCTACCATGGGTGCAGATATGACTCCTTTTCCTTTAAAGACTTTTCTTGTTAAAGCAGCAGCACCTAAAGAGATGGCTCCTGAACCTGCAACTTCTCCTGCTAGCCCATAATCTCTTTTAATATGATCTACTGTTCTTAATGCAAGGTAAGCTCCTCCTACTTTTGCTGCTCCTATACCAAAACGTGCAAACATTTTGTGTGCTTTATCTGGAGTAGTGTTAAAATTGAGCCCTAATACATTACCTGCCGTTGCTCCTAGCTTGCCTAAAAAGGGTATTTGTTCTGAAGCTGCTTCTAAAAGTTTTGGGAACCTACTCATTGAGAAAGAAAGCATACCACCTAAAAATGTTGCTCTTCTTCCTAATTCTGCTGTTGAGCCTATTCCCCCTATTGTGCTTGGGACAAAACCATATCTTGATCTATTGATAATTTTTCCTTGATTATCAACTTCAGACCATATTCTATCTAAATTTGCTTCACCTACATTTTCCACAACTCCCATTTGAGCTAATTGCCCTGTATAGATAGGGTTTGTTCTGTGTGTCTCAAGCTTGTTCGTAGCTATATCAAATATATCTGCATTACCCCTTGTTGGGGTAAGCATCAGATTCTCACCTAATACCTTCCAGTTTCCTTTAGCTCCAACTTTTCCTTCATCTGCAAGAAACCCGACTTCTCTTGCAAACAACCTTCCCCTTGAAGAAGTGTCAGTTCTTTCATATCTGAGCTCAAATTGGTCTACTAAGTCTAGTCCTGCTTTGGTGTAAGCATTTCCTACTGCCCCTCTTAATGCTGCTCTAGATTCAATAGTGCTTGCTTGACTTGCTCCAATACCGTATTCAAAAATATTTTTTCCATTTAATACAGAAATGCCTCTTTCCAAACCTTGTGCTTGGGGAGACATGAAAGGAGTCATTATTTCAGGAATTCTAAATGTGTTTGCTAATCCGAAAGGGGTAATTGCAGAAACATTTCTTATTGTTTTCTGAACTAAATCAAAAGCAGTAAAACCTTCTGTACCAACTTTCATTTTAGTCATACCTGCAGCAGCGCCTAGAGGAATCCCCAAACCCAAAGTAAGCCCAGCAACTTGTTGTGCTGGGCTTATCCAGGAAGTTGGAGGTGCAGATGACCAGGTTACATTATTTCTATCATCGTAACTACTCATTCATCCTTCTCTTTTGTAATTCTCTTAACTGCTTATTAGTTAGCTTTGCTGGCTTAGGTTTTTCAGGTTGGTTAGCTCTTTTTGCTTTGCTTTCTGCTATTTCTTGATCTTCTATATTGCTGCTTCCAACGGCTCTTACTATGGCTCTGTTTTCTTTAGCGAAATCAATTCCATGAGTTTGTTTCGTTGATTTTGTTGGTTCACTTTGCTTAGCTACTTCACTTAAGTTTAATTCTTCATATTCAGGATTTTGTTTTGCAATTACATTTTCTGATATAGTAAATTTATTTATAAACTGATTCCTTGTAAGACTTTCTAGTTCTTCAATAGTAGTTGTTGGAAATGCAGCTACTATAGCTCCTCTCATATATTCAAATACAGTGTCTCTTGGGTTTAGCTTTCTTGAAAAAGCAATATCGTTTAACAATGTCTCGGAGTCACAATCTCCAGAAAGCCACATTATTAAGTTTCCTACAGTAATGCCAACTCCTGCTAATTGTGAATCTGGAATTAATTTATACTCACCCAGATAGCATCTTTCAAAAACTTTTTCTGAAAGAATAAAGGGTGAGACAATGCCTGAATCTCTTAAAGATTTAAAAACTCTATATTCTTTTAAAGAAAGCAATCTATATGATAAAGATATTCCTAAATCTGGAAAAGAAGTCCTATATAAGCTGCCGTCAGCATTGATAATTGCATCGATATCCATATCATAATTCTAAAGCTGTGTAGTTAGCAACATAGCTTGCTGTGGAGTTAAGAAATATGAATTCAAAAGTATCACTTGGTAAAGACTATCTACCACACCAGCTCTTGAAGTATAGAAAAATTCAACGGGTAAACTAGGGTATAGTATGCAATATTGGCAAACTTTTTCTTTAAGTGAATCTTCCATATCTGTGTCACCTATTTCCTGCGCTTTAGCTGCCAACTCTTGAATTTTTTTCCATTGCCCTCTTTGCAAATGTGTAAAAACATAAACATCATTTTCTCCGAAAGCCATAGCATGAACAGCATTTTCGCCAAATTTAGCTTTCCAGTTTGCAATATCTTGTTCTGTAGGTCCGTCTTTAATGCCATTTAGTAAATCTAAAATTTGAGATCTCATATCTGTTCCAGCAGCTTCTGGATTCCCTTCATTTATCTTTTCGTTTAACTCGGAATCCATTGCTTCCAGTTCTTCATCAAAGTTCATATTTGCTTCCTTTTGCTTTTCTTTTCTTTTTCTTCTTCTTTTAGCAGCTGTACTTTTTGGAACAGTTGCTTTTGGAAGAGTTTTTGTTTCTGTAGCAGTTTCTTCTGTAGTAGTTTCTTCTAGTTCACTATTTAAATCTTCTATATTATTCAGTATATCGCTTGCGGTAGGTGTTCTATCTCTTAACAACTCCAACTGGTCAATAGTCAATTCTTGACCCACTTGAATTTTTCCGTCAGTTGTTTGCTTCATTTTTTATCTCCTGATTAGTTATTAATAATGTCTCTTGCAAAGAAATTGTATTCTTCAACAATGGTATTCTCATCTATTTGTATAGCACTTCCATGCCCAACAATAAAAGCAGAATATATAGTTTGGCTATATCCACCTTTGTCTATTCCACCATACCTAATATCTATATCAAAAGGTCCAGCTAATGTTACGTCTCTTGAAAAGGAAGTTGGATTATCGCTATTATCTTTGAGTATAGTCGTTCTTGCATAACCAGTTAATTCATCATTTTTATCAAAATGGTATTTTTCTTTTAACGATTCTTTAACTCGGTTAAACAGCTTGTCTTCTTTTCCTTTACCTTTAAATTTTTTTAAATTTCCGGTTGCGAATTGTGTTTGCAAACTGTCCAAGTCTGCTTGTGATAAACCATCTCCTGCTAATTTTTTTATTTCCCTTTGAGCTCTATCTACTTCTTGTGCATATGCGTAGGCACTTTCTTTTCCTTGTTTTATAACTTGGTAAAGATAATTTGGTCCTACAAAGTTAACTACCATTGATCCTTGAACTATTTTTTGCCCTGGAGCTACTGCATCAAAAAGGCTTGAACAGTAACCATATATAGGTGCTTGTGAATTCATTACTGAATAACTTATTCCTACTGCTTCTTCTAACCAGAAGTCATTTAAAGTTACTGATATATTAGCTCCACAAAAATATTGATAACCTGGCATTACTCTTCCTTATTCATTATCTTTTCCGTTAAACCATGCATTCTTTGTAAAAAAACCTACAAAGTCATTTGCCCACCAACTCTTAAAACCTTCAATGGATTTTGATGAGTTTATGTTAGAATTTATTTGATCAATAACAGCACCTGTACGTGAGCTAATTTCTTGCGCAGTAGCGTTTTTCTTAGCTAGCAAACTTTGTTTTGCTTTTGCTTCTGCTTCAGCCTTTTGCGCTTGCAGTTCTTGCTGAGTAGGTACTTGATTAAATTTAATGTTATTTATAATTTCACCCTTAAATCCAAGATTTGTAGCAACTTCCATTGCTCTACTTTGTACATCACTGTAGCTTTGTAAAGTTCTTGAATTGAAAGGAACCATATCGCCAGCAATAAACTGAAAACTTATTTCTGTAACCATATCATTCACTGAGCTTGTTATGCCTTCTGAAAGTATTGTTATGTCTAGTAAGGCATAGGAAGCACCCGAACTGGTGACTTCAGCAGCAGTTATCTGTTGGTAATCAGCCGATTTCGTACTATTAGGGAATTCTGTTTTATAATCTACATATAAATTAAAGGGGCTTATTCCTGTAGCTAATCTCATTCCACTGCTATCAGCTAATGGAACATTTGTTGTGCTAACGTTAGAATTATGAAGAATTCCAGTCCAATCACCAGCCCAGTCTGTTCTTGGTTGTCTTGTTCCTTTTTGTTGATCAAAAGTCCATTCGAATAATCTTCTAGCAGTAGCTTTCTGGTAAATTGGATCTTTTGTGATCAACTTTGCTAATGGGTGATCATTTACTACTACACAAATCATTGTCCCAGCTATTGTTCTGACTGATCTTGAAACACCACATATATCTTTATGCCCTAGCTTCCTTACAAATCCTTTTGGTTCATGGACTGATACAGATAGTGTCGCTACACTATCAATCCGAATTGGTAAAGCAGGGTTTAAAGTGTTTGAAAGAGTATCAATTTTATTAATATGTTTTTCTACAAGTTTTATTGCCTCGTCATATGGTTCTCCAGTAATCGTTATAAGTTGACGTAATTCATCATTAGTAAACTTTCCGTCTGGAGCTTTTGCTTTTACCTTTACAGTTTGAGTCTGTTTTCCAATCCCATACTTTACCTCAATTACATTATTTTTACCCTTTCCACCTTCAACTTTTGCATGCTTATTTACTTTAGCCTGTAAGCTTGCCAATGCCTTTTGTTTCTCTTCTTCGATTTTTTCCTTTTGCTTTTCAAGTCTTGCTTTCACTTTATTAATTTTTTTCTCTTGTGCCTTATAAGCTTGTAGAGATCCTTGATCTGTAAACCAAGCCCAAACTTCACAATCAGCACCCGAGAAAGAATAGTTAAACATATTAAACCTTTATAACAATTGCTGGCCCCTTTTACAGGGCCAGCAATTATTATCAAACAAATTAAGTAGCTGCCTTGAACGCACTCAACTTTCCATTGGTTGCATCTACAGCCCATTCTCCCATTTTCTTCCATGGCATGACGGTTCTACAAACGTAAGTCATTTGGTTTTCAATGACAATATCATCAATTGAAAAACCTGAACCTTCGTTTAGTATTTCACAACCATAGATTCTCATAGCAGAAGCTTGCCCATACTCATTAGCTGCAACAATTGTAACATCAAATGGTAATATTTGGTCTACATATTGAGGGCTCTGAGGCGAGTGAGAGCCGCCGAATATATCGGTGTTCAAAGCGCTTGCGTCCCCGCCTTCAAAACTGTTAGCGAAAGCATCTGCCTTAGCATCTATTTTCATACCAGTCATAACCTCGCCCTTATCAGCAACGAATTGGCTTGCTTTCCAACCTTCATGAGTGTGCAGTAAATGATTATCAAGTAACAACGAAATCATTGTACCAGCAATACCTCTCTTTCCTCTTGAGAAAGAAATCGGGTCTACCTTACCCATGACATATATAGGGGCTTTCTCTCTTTGTATAGCGTAGGATATAGCTTGCATTTCACCAACTACAGTCCCAGCCATAACAACTTTTATATCAACTCCAGCGTAACTTGAATAAGTTCTTTGTAAGTCTAATGCGGTTGCCATTTTCTATATCTCCTTGTATTATGCTTACAGACCTGATTCATCAGCTGCAAGAGTTGTTTCTATTGTAATAGCTTCAATAGCAAAAGGAGGTACCATCTTCAATTTGATAGTTAACCTACCCATAATCTTGTCTCTTTGAGAGAAAGAAATTGAAGCAATAGCTCCTTGATTGAAACCCATTTCCTGCTCTGTCTTAAGATAACCATCCATGGTTGCTTGCATTTGAGCTAACATCGGTGCAGAGAATTCTTTACCAATATATTGTTTACAAATATCTCTTAATCCAGTTACAGTTCTGTTCACACTTCTAATTGTAGAAAGCTTACTATAATCTGAAGTAGGGTGAGCAGCAGTTCTGCAGCTAACTATGATATGTCCAAAACCTTCTTCTCTTCTTGTAGTTACAAAACGTAACTTCGCCAAAGAGTTAACAAGAGGCATCCTCATTCTAGGTGGTCTTCTTACTGAAAGCAGCAGACCGCCTAAACCGATTGGCTCTTCTTTAGCTGGAGTAACTGAAAGCTTACCAGCCATTGTAGCACACAATGGAGCCCTGTACTGGCTTCCACCATCAAATCCATTGCTTACGATAGGCCAAGTTGCACTTACAAGTAAGTGTTTCCCTAAATCAACTGGACGACCTAATGCGTCTGTTGCTTCATCATCATCTGATATACCGTAAGGCTCATCAGATGCTAAAGAAGCTCCATTAGTTTTTATGTAGCCACCAAAAGCTAAACCTTCGTCTACAACGCCAGATGAAACTTGTCCGCTTCTGTAATCATAAGCTCCTGAATGGAATTTAAGACCTAAGAGTCCTTCACCTTCTGAAGCTTGATCAGCTACAACTAAGTCAGATCCTGCAAAACTATAGTCTGGTTCTTGTCCGACCCATTCAGCAATTGCAGCTCTTGAGTAAGAAGAAGGCTCTAGCACTGAAGCAAAGCCTATCATTGTTGACCAAGTTGTCGATGCTCTTTCACAAGCACTTGCTAACTGGTGTCCAAAATTGACTTCTCTTATTTCAGCAGCTTCACCTTCATCCAAACTTTCCCAAACAGCGTCAGGAATAGGATCTCCAGTTAACTCTTCATGAGTCACTAGTACCAAACTAACTCTTCTAGGTGCTTGATCTTCAGCTGCAGCATCAGGGATGGCACCTGATGAACCGCCATCATGGATATCTTCGATATCAATAAGTGCTGATGCTGAAGCATCAGCATCTAACTCAGTTAAGATATTCTCAAGAGTATGCTCTTCGAAAGAATAACTTAAAGTGATAGTAGTTTCTCCATTCGCTTCCACAATAGTGAAACTTGGATCAGCATTTGGTTCTGCAGGTAAAGCAGCTACAGGAATAATCTCTACATTAACTAGAGCAGCTGGATCTGGTTGGAAAGCAGCAGCGTCAAATACACCATTCTGGTCTGCTACTAACGGAGCACCTTGGTCATCCAAAGGAATACCATCAGCGTCAACAAGCAAAACTTGCTGATCTCCATCAGCGTCAAGCACAGGCTGTCCATCTGCCCCAACAAGTACTAAATAAGGTCCAGGAGCATTCAAATCACCATTTACAATAGGAGCATTATTTTCATCTATAAAGACTAAAACACCATTTCCATCGTCTGCTGAATTTGAAATTGAAGGCTGAGGTATCGGCCCTCCGTCACCTGTATCTGCATGCTGTACAAATACAGGTCCATTTCTGAAGCTTAATGCAGAAATGCGATAACTTGTATCAGGGTGAATAACATCTATAAATCCAGGTGGGTTTCCTAATGGAAGTGCATCTGCATCATCGAAGAAGAAAACGTAAGGCTTTCCTCTGTAATCGGTTTTCCAACAAAGCCCAAGTCCATCAACAGCACCTAACGCAGGGTCAGCATTGCCAACGATAATAGCAGCATTGCCTGCTGTAAAGTCTAAATCAGTGTCTTCATCTGCTTCATTCGGTATGTTAACAAAAGCACCCATTGGTACCAACATATCAGCATCCTGATAATCTAAGAACTGATAAGCATCACATAGTGCAGTATAGCGCTCCATGTTTGTCATATTCTGTCCATCAGAAGGCACTCTTGTTACTTCAAGAGTTACAGCTATATCAATATCTGCATTTTCAAGATCGGTTAATCTTGGGCTAGCATCATCATCATCGATTTGAGCTAAATCACCACAAATGAAGTTTGCTATTCCTCCATCTATGACTTCTACTAAGCCAGTGTCTAGCACAAGCTCTTCTGTTGAGTCATAAAGGAATATTTCTCTCTCTGCATCATAAATAACGATTCTTTGCTCTCCGTCAACTACTTCGCCAATAAGCTTTAGTCTTTGCAGGGCATCATTATCTCTGTGCTCGGTTCTTATTACTAATGAGCCAGACGCATTATTAGTAATAGTAAGTTCACCAATTCTTCCTCCAATTCTCATGATAGCAATGTTGTCTGCACCTTGAGCTAAAGCTTCGTGTACACCTTTCATTACTTCGGAAGAAGAACCAAATTCGTTTTCAGCATCTTGAACATC
>Ga0163179_10000095_pt1 | contig 61722 bp, 44 predicted proteins | sample AtlANTMetagenome_FD_109643 | JGI IMG/M metagenome (GOLD analysis project Ga0163179, IMG submission 109643) | Marine eukaryotic phytoplankton communities from the Atlantic Ocean - Atlantic ANT 2 Metagenome | ecosystem: Environmental > Aquatic > Marine > Oceanic | place: North Atlantic Ocean...
CCCGTAGGTGTCTGGACCGTGTCTCAGTTCCAGTGAGGCTGATCGTCCTCTCAGACCAGCTACCCGTCATAGCCTTGGTGAGCCGTTACCTCACCAACAAGCTGATAGGCCGCGAGCCCATCCAGGAGCGGTAGCCGAAGCCACCTTTGATCCGAAGATCTACATGCGGTATTAGCCCTCCTTTCGAAGAGTTGTCCCCCACTCCAGGGTAGGTTGCTCACGTGTTACGCACCCGTCCGCCACTTTCACTCCTGCTAGCAAGCTAGCTGGAGATCTCGTTCGACTTGCATGTCTTATCCACGCCGCCAGCGTTCGTTCTGAGCCAGAATCAAACTCTCCGTAGAAATTTTGATTGGCTTGATCGCTGTTCAAAGCAATTGCCAAAATTGACCTGCCGGCGAGTCGTGAAACCCCCCGGCTCTGCGCATTGGTGAACCAATCACGCAGCACACAATTTAGCTTTATCTTTCCATCCCGCGAACCTGGTCGAGGGTGACGCAAAACGTGCAACCTTCGACGTGCGCAGACGCGCGGGACCAACACTGTAAAAGAGCTTTTCTTCGTGGGGACGAAAAAGCCGACCGGACTTGCGTCGCGATCGACCTTTCAGTTGTCTCTCACGTGCCGCTTCGCGCGGCGGGCGGGACAATAACGGGATTCCCAACGCCGTCAACAGGTTTCCAAACTTTTTTCGGGATTTTTCCCGGGGCCCGGGAGATCCCACTTCCGCCCCTGATTCTAAGGCTTAAATGGGTGTTTGGACCAGCGCAGATTCTCTCCTCCTTCTATTAATCCGCATGAAGCTTCCCGCAACAGCTGGGTCGTCCGGAGACCGGTGCACGAATCCAAAACGGTGCCTTCTCACCCTTGAGTTGGCACCCGGCAGGGCCCCACATGCAGCCGGACAATCCGTTTCCGGCCTGCCACTGGGGCCAAACCCCCTTCAATTGCGCGGGGAAAATTGAACAGGCGCGTTCTACAGTGTAGTAAGTTAATCGAATGCAGGAGCCCAGTGGACAGGCGGACGATTCGCCGCGGTCGTTTGCGGCGCCCGGATGCGCCGAGTTGAACGAACTCCTGCCCTCCTTTCGATTCCGGGAATTGATCGCATGCGGGGGTATGGGAGCAGTCTACCTCGCCAAACAAGTCTCCCTGAGCCGCGACGTCGCCATCAAGATCCTCCCACCGGCTCTCTCTGCCGTCGAGGAGTTCGCACAGGGATTCAAGGTTGAGGCCCGGGCCATGGCCAGGCTGATCCACCCCAACCTGATCGCAATCTATGATTTCGGAGAGATCGCCGGAATGCTCTACATCGTCATGGAGTATGTGGATGGCAATGCCCTGAATCGCTCCATCAAGGGTAACCGCATTCAACCGGTCCAGGCCGCTGAAATCGTGGAAGGAGTCGCAGACGGCCTCGGCGAAGCGCATCGGCACGGCCTTGTGCACCGCGACATCAAGCCGGCCAACATTCTTATCGACCGGAAGCTGAAACCAGTGCTCGGTGACTTCGGCCTGGCCGTGCGTGCCGACAACGTCAGCGCGGGTATGAACATGGGAACTCCCGGGTATGTCGCTCCCGAGGTTCTGCGCAGCTTCGAATCTGCCAGTCCAGCTTCCGACATCTACTCACTCGGCATGATCCTGCACGAACTGGTCACCGGTGTTGCTCCCGACCCCGACGAACCCGTCGACCTCTCCCTCGTTCCCGACACCCGCGGTCTGCCCGAACTGGTCGGCCGCGCGCTGGCTCCTGAACCCGCGGACCGCCCCGCAGATGGCAGGGCCTTTGCCGACGAATTGGCAACGTGGCTGGAGGCCGCCCGCAAAACCAACACTCCACTCCTTACCGCGCCTTCCAGCAGCATTACCACTCTGCCCGGAACACGCCCTTCCGCCGCCAGCCCTGTTCGCCGCGGGATCACAGCCCCCCTCCTCGCGGGGGTGGCCATCCTCATCGTCGCCGCAGTGGTCTACGCCCTCTCCCGGGGGAACGGCCCCGGAGATCCTTCCCCCGGGGCCTCCGGAGGCCCCGGCACCGGAAACCCGCCATCTCCGTTCAACGGGACCTCCCCCTCCTCCAACACGCCTTCCTTCAACCTGCAGGCACACAAGTCCGAGATGCGCAACGCCCTGATCCGGGCCCGCAATGACCTCGTCAGCGCCCGGCAGCGCAACGTCGTGCAGTTCCAGCGCGAAGTCATCGGCCGGGAGCGGGACTGGCAACCCTACCTCGCCCTCATTGATCACGGCCGCGGCATCCTCCCCCGTTTTCTCCCTGCCCGGGCTGACCTCGCCCTCGACGCTACCATGGTCGACCTGCTCAACCGCTACGCCATCGATCACCAGAAGCAGCTGGAATACCGGCATGCCAACGTCGTGAAGAAACTTCAACAGCAGGCGGTGGATACCCTGCGCAGCGCCAATGCCCTCCCCGGAAGCCGGCTCTTTGAAAGTGAGACCCATTGGATTGAGTGGCTCGGGGCGAGCCCGTTCGACATCCTCGCCCGCCCCCCTGATGGAGAGTGGGTCCTGCGATTCGGCCCGGAGGGCTCCCTTCCCATTCGCCTGATCTTCGACAGCCCGCCGAAGGCCGAAGTGATTGAGGGCAACTACCGTGAGAAAGGCGAACTCTCCATCACCGGGGACGGAGAACTGCGCATTGTCCGCGAAGGCGATTCCGGAAGCTTCACCCTGCGCTGGAGGGAACCCTGGCTGGAGGGGCGGGACCAGGATGGCCGCAAGGTTCGCTTTCAACGAAGGAACTTTCAATTCGCAGTCGGGGCAGCCCGCCAGCCCTCCTCACGCCGCTCCTTGCCCGAAAAGGACGAGACCCCGGCCACATTATCTCCTGCTCCACCGGAAAACCAACCCCGGGATCCACAGCTCGCCCGACTCCAGAAGCAGTATCGTCAGAACATCGAGATCCGCCTCGGTTCCTGGTTTCGCTCTTACGACAGACGCATCGGCGAGCTCCTCGAAAAGTTCGAGGCAGACCAGAGTTCCACCGCGGTAGAACTCCTCAAGCAGGAACGATCCCGCATCGCAGAACTCCAGTGGACCAAGGGCTACCTCGGACCTCTCGCCATCATGAGCAGGAACTTCGTCCCACCCGAACTACGAAGCGCCAGGTCCCGGCTCGAGGCCCATGTCGCTTCCACGCTTTTGGAGCTCCAGGACACCTACCGTATCCACTTGCTGAAACTACGGCGCCTTCGCCGGACTGCCGGAAGCCACACCAGAGAGATTGATGAAGAAGTCGCTCCCTTCCTCATCCGGCGAATGATCGATCTCTCGGACTTCTACAATGCCGACCCCGGATCCGGGACCTGGTCCGGCTATTCCGCTGCCCTGATCAAGCCCGCCTTCGAGGCCATCAGGTCGAAAGAAGGCATCCGCTATACTGCCGGAGGAATCCTGCAACTGAATTCAGGCATCTTCGACCGGTCCGCCGGATCCCGCATGCGCGGCAAGGATCTCAATACCTACTACGGCCGCAAGTGGCCCCGCAGGGTGAATGACATCCCCGTCTACCAGAAGGCAGAAGAAATCTACATGGTGGGCGGCGTGCTCTGGGGAGTCGAGGAGCCGGGGACTGAAATGGCCCGCGTCACGATCACTTATCTTGACGGCAGCGAAGCCAAGCCCGTTCCACTCATCTTCCTCCACAACACCGGTGACTGGTGGACATCAAGACGGATCCCCGGCGCGGCCCTCGTCTGGTCTGGCAGGCGCCGGGAAACCGGCGGGCAACCCGGCCTTTACGAAACCAAGCTTGCCAATCCACATCCCGAGAGGCCCATCAAGTCACTCACCATTGAGTCGAGGGAACGCATGGGAGGCCCCTTCGTCCTCGCAATCAGCCTGGACGGCGCCTCCGCAACGGCTCAATGAAATCATGCGATCCTCCGTCCCCGGAACAGAAACAGGACCGATCGTCATGCTGAGCACTCCGCCCGGCGCTCTCTCTTCCCCGCTCCCCGCATGGCTCTCCCGTTTGCATCATCCATCCGGGCCGCGATCCGGGCCTATTCGGGTTGCCAAGCTTCCCACCTCCCCCTATCACCACTCCCCTATGAAACTGCTCAGCACAATCGCACTCGCGCTCGCGCTGCCCGGCGCAGCCCTTGCCGATCACCACAAGTCCAAGGACAAGGATGGCTTCTACGAACTGTTCAACGGGAAGAGCCTCGACGGATGGACCATCAATGAATCCCCCGACTCCTGGAAGGTGAATGATGGAAAGATCATCATCAAAGGGCCGCGTTCCCACCTCTTCTACAGCGGCAAGGTCAACAAGGCCAACTTCAAGAACTTCGAGGTCAAGCTCCAGGTCCTCACCAAGAAGGGCGCCAACGCCGGATTCTATTTTCATACCAAGTTCCAAAAGGACGGCTGGCCGAAAAAGGGATTCGAAGCCCAGATCAACGCCACCCAGAATGACCCCAAGAAGACGGGCAGCCTCTACGGAGTGCGCAATGTCATGAACAATGCGCCCCACAAGGACGACGAGTGGTTCGACTACCACATCTCCGTGAAGGGCCAGACCATCACCCTCAAGGTCAACGGTAAAACGACAATCGAGTATACGCAGCCCGAGGGTGGACCCACCAAGGCAGAGCGGGGCGGCTTCGACCGCTTTCTCGATAGTGGCACCTTTGCCATCCAATGCCACGACCCCGGCAGTGAAGTTCACATCCGGAGTATCAAGGTCAAACCGCTCGACTAACCGCAGATCCGCACACCCCGAGTCATCAGGACGAGAATCCAGAGACTCCCTGCAACGCTCCCTGGCCCTTGCCCGGGAGCGTTTTGTATCAAGCCTTACGAGAGCATAAAGGCGGGGTGAGGCCCAAAGATGGGGAGAAGCGTTCCGTTCCAACCTGTCCCGGAGCGGGCTCACCCCGCCCAGAACACCCCAAAGCGGTTAAGGATCGGCAGGGGCTTTTGGGGAATCCGGTGATCGATTTTCCAGTAAGATCCGCGTAAGCTGGTCGCGGGGACGATTGCAACCTGCACCCACCGGGCCTGCTGCTTCCTCCTCCGCTACTCATGGCAAATCACGACAGGGCGAATACCGACGGGTTCAAGGCTCCGGAACCAGGGGAACTCAATTCCCTTCTGCCTGCCTACGAGGTCAAACAGCTCATTGCCTGTGGAGGAATGGGGGCGGTCTATCTCGCCCGGCAGAAATCTCTCGACCGCAGTATCGCACTCAAGGTCCTGCCCCGGGAGTTTGGAAAGGACGACGTCTTCCGCAAACGCTTCGCAGCGGAAGCCAAGGCCATGGCCAGGCTGCGCCACCCCAATCTCATCGGCGTGCACGACTTTGGAGAGGCCGGAGGCTACCTCTACCTCACCATGGACTTCGTGGACGGCAAGTCGCTCTTCCACTCGGCCCGGGGAAAGGCCATCGCACAGCGCACAGCCGCGCGGGTCGTCCTCGGTATTTGCGAAGGTCTGGCCCATGCGCACAAGGCCGGAATCATTCACCGAGACATCAAGCCGGCAAATATTCTGATCGGATCTGACCGGAAACCTCGCATCGGGGATTTCGGTCTCGCCTGTCATGCAGATGGCGAGGAGGACAGCCGGCTCCATTATGGGACACCGCACTATGCTGGACCGGAGGTTGTCCAGGATCCGTCCCAGGCCAGCAAACGCTCCGATGTCTACGCGGTGGGTGTGATTCTCTACGAACTGCTCACCGGGGAGCTCCCGGGCAGCAGTTTCACACCTCCCTCCCGGACTACGGCGCAGACGGTCGACACCCGCTTTGACAAGATCGTGCGCCGAGCCATCCATCCCGCCCCTGGCCTGCGGTTCGCGGATGCCGGCGAAATGGCCGGCAGGTTGAAACCACTCCTCGACTCACTGAGCGGCAGGGGAAAGGGGGGACTCACGACCCCCGGGGAGGACAAGGGGGCTGCAAAGCTCCATACCGCGGATGAGGTGGAGGAGACCGACGAGCGCGCCTACCAGCAGAATGAGACCCTCGCGGCCATGGCTGCCAACGAATCGCGACGCTACGATCGCCAAATTGCGGTCAAGGTCCTCATTATCGCCATTCTCCTGATGACCCTGCTTTACGTGTGGTCGGCCTACAACCGTCGCAAGGGGGAAGCCGCCAGGGAGGAAGCCGCCGCCCTGCGTTTGAAAGAAGCAGAAGACCTGAAAGGCCCGAAGGACCCCTGGGAAAACCTGCGTCGGGATCCCCCCCCGGCCGCTCCGGGAACCGGAACAGCCATCACTCCGCCCCAGCCCCGGGAACTGACTCTTTACGCGCTCCAGGACCAGCTCATCCAAGGGCAGCGCACCCGGTTCCCGGAAGGAACCTGGGACCTCGGGAAAGATCTCAAAGTCTATTTCGTCCGCTCCGCCATGAGCTGGAGCAAGGCCGGAAAATTCGCGGAAGCCTACGGGGCTCACCTCGTCACCCTCCGCACTCCCGGGGAACGCTCCGCTCTTATCACCAAGCTCCCGGAGGGCAAGACCACCTGGCTGGGTGGCGGCATGACTGGAGGGGGCACCTGGGGATGGGTGGACGGCAACAACTCCTCGCTTAGCAAACCTTCCGAGGCCTCCGGCCGCTTCCTCTCCATGAGCGGAAGTGGGACGATCCGAGCCGTGCCGGGTAAGACTGAGTATCCCTTTTTCATGGTCTGGCACATGGACGGCCGGAACCCCGGATCCACTACGGCCCAGTTCGAACGTTTCAGGTTATCGATCGACCAACGCCAGCCCGCTTTCCCACCCGGCACAGTGACCAGCGGCGAACGGCACTACCTCGTGGTTGAGCGCAGGATGGGGTGGACCAAGGCCCGCGACCTCGCCCGGGACACCAGCGGGCACCTCGCCATTCCAAGCAACCAGACCGAGCACGACTACCTGAAACGCCTGCTCTCGACCTCCCTCCGCGAGAACGATGCCGCCTGGCTTGGAGGGCACTTCGCCCGCGATTCCTGGCGGTGGGTATCCAGTGAACGATGGGAGTTCACCGCGTGGGCACCCAAACCTGCCACCCTTCTGGACGAAGTCGACTCCGCCCTCTGTTTCAAGAACGGCAGCAATGCAGGCTGGGACAACCTGGATCCCGGGACGGAGCTCCCTGCCTTCGTCATCGAGTGGAGCAAGGACCAGTTCGCGGAGGAAGACGCTCGCCCAGGGCCCTCCGAGGCATGGAAAACCGTGCGCAACCAGTGTAATGTCAATCTGGCCACCACCCGGGAAAAGTTCCTGAAGCTCCTCACCGACAACGGCGCTGCCATGCGCGGGGCGCTCGAAAATTGGTATAACGCACTCGCCCTGCAGGACCGGGGGCGACACGCTCTGGCCTTCGCGCAGGCAAAGGCGAAAGTTGCAGCAGACGGACGCATTCTTGAAGAGGGACGGTTTCCTCCTCTCCCCGCCGAGATTGCCTCGATCTGCAACGCCCGGCTCAGGGAACAGCGCAGCCTCGATCAGGAATATGCCAAACTGATGGAGACCACCCGCAAGACCTACGTCCGGAAAATGGAGGAACTCCTGCTGACCGAACAGCGCGGCCGCCAGTTCGCACGAATCCGCGCGATCGAGAACGAACTGCAGTCAACCAGGGACGTCCAATCCTTCGTAGACCACTTCAAGATCACCGCGGAATAACCTCCCCGGGTCCCGCGTCTCTTGACTCAAGCAACGCCAACCATCACATCTTCCCCTGTCTGGATTGCAGGCACATTACGAAGCTCCACCTGAAAATCTCCCATGTCTGCGAGGACCCTGATTGCATCCCCCCCCTTGACCCTCTCCCTCCTGCTCGTCTCCTCGGGTCTGGTTACAGGGTCCGAACCACAACTGACCTCCTGGTATACCAGTCAGAGCGGCAGCTATGCCCGCATCTTCACCACCCAGCAGAATGAGAGTGCGGGGATCACCACCACGACCTGGAGCAGGGGCCGGGGGACCCAGGCCTCCCCGACCTACGCTGGGGTGCACGAAATCCACCACGACGCCAACTGGGTCTACATCAGGACCAGCGGTCTCGGCTTTCACTCGATGGGACCCTGGTATCTCGACGAAGCCAAGACCCGGAACTTCCCGAACTTCCCCGCCAACACCGCGACAACCTACCGTATTCCGAGGACTCCCACGGCCTTCAATGGCAGTGTCACCACCGGATTTGGAGCCATTGGCTACTTCGTCGATGGGGTAGCCCTCTTTGATGCCACCGACACCTTCTCCTACATCAACAGCAGCGGCACTGACGCAAGCCCGGCAGGAGGCGGCCGCGGGGATGGCGTCTGGAACAGGGACGCTTACATCAACGAGGGGGTTACCTTCGATTCCGCTAACGCACACCAGGCCGGAGATCTCCACCACTATCACGCCAACGCCCCTGCCATCCGCCACCTCCTCGGCGACAGCGTCGACTACGCCCCTTCCACGAACGTCTACACCGAGAACTTCAACGGGCAACACTCCCCGGTCCTCGGGTGGGTCTCTGACGGCCACCCCGTGTATGGCCCCTACGGTTACAGCGACCCTCTGGATCCTTCCTCGCCCGTCCGCCTTCTCACCAGCGGATACCAGAAGCGTGACGGTAGCAATGGATCGACAAATCTGAATCAGACCGGGAGAACCACCCTTCCTGCGTGGGCGAGTCAGCTGCAGGGACGAAGAACCAGCCTGTCCGCAAGCCAGTACGGACCGAATGTCTCGAGCTCCTATATTCTAGGCCACTATCTGGAGGACTATACCTACAAGGGGGACCTTGGTCTCCTCCAGGGCAGCGACTTCGATCTCGATCAATACAATGGGCGGTTCTGTATCACCCCGGAGTTCCCAGACGGGATCTGGGCCTATTTCACAACCATCGAGGCCGATGGCACACCCAGCTTTCCTTACAATGTAGGGCGTAACTTCTACGGCACACCCAGCGGCGGAACCACCAACACCATTCCCGCGGAAGCAACCCGCATCTTCTCGGGAGGCCCAAGCACCCAGCACCGCACCACCAATCTTGCCCTCGATGCCGGATCCCTCGTCCTGACCTGGTCGACGGTGGAGGGGGGCTCCTACCAGCTCGAATCCTCCTCTGATCTGGGAAACTGGGTTGAAGAGGGTGAGGCCTTTACCGCCCACTCCACCAATTCCTCCCTCACGCCCGCGGGAGCACCTGTCGCCTCCCCATCCCGGTTTTACCGCCTCCGTCGAACGGGCCTCGCAGACTATGACGGCACCGGATTCGATAACCTCTTCGAAGAAAACTCCGCGCCAGGGAACCCGGGAGGAGAGAGTCCGGACAGCTTCGTCGCAAACTTCACCGGCCCTCCTCTTCCTCCAGTCAACGTCATCGAGGAACTCCGGATTGGCAATCCCGGCATCCCTGCCACCGTGGTCAGCCGTGACTCCGGTACCCAGCTCACCGTTGCCTTCGACGCAGCCGCCCTCCCGCCTGGAAATCATGCCGTCCACGTGATCTTCACGCCTCCGGGACGCGCCCAGCGCACCCTGACCTCCGTCAATCTTTACACTCGCTGAGCGAGGGAGTGATGTCGCTATCAGCCTTTGCTCCACCCCATCTGGAATGATCGGACTCCTGCGCTGGATCTCTTGTCTTGTTGTTCTCGGATCACCCCTGCACGCCGGGGTGTCCCTCACCTTCAGGCACCTCTGGAACGGGAAACCCGTAGCGATTCCCGGCCAGCCTCTCCTCACCGCCTCCGGGGAAAAGATCGCATTCTCCCGTCTGGCCTACCTTCTCTCCGGACTCCGACTGCTTGGTCAGCGGGACGGGACTACACCCTCCACCTGGTTGCACCGCAAGGACTGGTTCTCCTACGTGAACGCCTTCAACCCGGCCGAACTCCTGCCTCTCTCCCTCGGCGAACTCCCCGCCGGGGACTACACCGTTCTGCAGTTCCAGGTCGGTCTCGACAAGACTACTGACGAAGCCGATCCCAACCAGTATCCGGCAGGTCATCCACTCAATCCCAACCGCAACAACCTGCATTGGACCCCGCAGGGGGGCTATATCTTCCTCGCCATGGAGGGGCACCTCCGGCAGGACCTCAACACCGGAGGGTTCGCCTACCACCTCGGCAACTCCTGGAACCGGACGACCATTTCCCTTCCGCTCTCCCCTCCCCTGCGCGGGCCCGCCCTCATCAGGGTCGATTTCCATCTGGACCGGATCTTCAACGGCGCACAGCCGCTCCGGGTTTCGGAAAACCCCTCCACGCACTCAAGGAAGGACGACGAGATCGCGCACACATTGAAGCAACGCCTTGCCTCCGCCTTCGAGATCGCCGGCATCGAGCACACCCGACCCACGGCCCGGGCGAACCCCTCTCCCCCCCCCCCCCTGACCGGAGCCCCCTACCGCTTCCAGGTCGCGCGAGGCTTCCCTCTTCCCAGCCTCCCGACTGCGCCGCCACTCACCGAGGAGCGGGTTGCCCTCGGAAAACGCCTTTTCCATGACCCGCTGCTCTCCCGGACGAACCGGCAGTCCTGCGCCTCCTGCCACCAGGCCGCACACGCTCTTGCGGACCCCCGGCGCTTCAGTGAGGGAGCCACCGGAGCGCTGGGCACCCGCAACTCGATGCCGCTCTTCAACCTCGCGTGGAAGAACGCCTTTTTCTGGGACGGCAGCTCATCGTCCTTACGGCAGCAGGTCCTGCATCCGATCCAGAGCGCGATTGAAATGCACGAATCCCTGCCCCAGGCCTTCTCAGATCTGGAAGCCGCGAACTATGGCCCTCTCTTCCGTTCCGCCTTTGGCAGCCCCCGGATTACGGCAGAACGCCTCGGCATTGCTCTGGAACAGTTCCTGCTCACCCTGACTTCCTACGACTCGCGGTTCGACCAGGCCACCCGGGGCGAGCTCGAACTGAGCGCGCAGGAGAAACGAGGCTTTGAACTCTTCATGACCGAACACGATCCCCGGCGGGGGCTCCGGGGGGCGGACTGCTTCCACTGCCACGGCGGCGCACTCTTTACCGATCACCGGTTTCACAACAACGGCCTGCAGGACGAGAGGGACCGGGGGCTGGAACTGGTGACCGGGAGCCCCGGGGACCGAAACCGCTTTATCACGCCCTCCCTGCGCAATATCGCCCTCACGGCCCCCTACATGCACGATGGGCGCTTTCAGACTCTCGAGGAGGTCGTGGACCACTACAACTCAGGCCTGCACCGCAGCCCAACCCTTGACCCCAACCTCGCTAAGCATCCGCAGGAGGGACTGGGACTCGAAACCGCGGAGAAGGCCGCTCTGGTCGCCTTTCTCAAGTCCCTTACCGATCCCCAGTTTCTCCTTCCCGCACCAGCTCCCGCCGTCCCGGGGCGGTAAAGTTGTTGGACTCCCGGTGCACTTCCCCCCAGAGTCCCAGCGGTGAACCTTCCCAACTCCCTCACCGTCTCCCGGCTCGTCCTGACCGCAGTCTTCGTGGTGGCCTTCATGTGGGATACCCGGGCCGGCTACGGCATCGCGCTTGTGACCTTCGTGGTTGCCGCAATCACGGATTTCCTCGATGGCTACCTGGCCCGCAAACTCAACCTCGTTACCTCTCTCGGCAAGCTCCTCGACCCCATTGCCGACAAGGTCCTGACCGCCTCAGCATTCATCTTTCTCTGCGAGCACGGGGACATTTACTGTCCGGCCTGGGTCGTTGTTGTCATTCTGGCCCGCGAGTTTCTCGTGACTGGCCTGCGACAAATTGCGGTCGAACAAGGCAAGGTCATCGCGGCAGACTGGAGCGGCAAATGGAAGACCGGCTTCCAGATCGGCTTCTGTATCACGGCGCTGGTATGGCTCTTCCTCGATTCCCTTGGACAGCAGGAGTTTTTCCTTGCCCGGCTCGCCCACCCTGAGTCCTGGCTGATGCCCTCCTTCCTCTGGCTCTCCCTGGCCCTCACCGTCATCTCCGGCCTGCAATACGCCTACAACGCCCGCGGCCTGTTTCAGAATTAGACCTTCCGAAGTGCATTCCGGGGCATGCACACCCTGGAAACCCGCCTCCCATTCCCCCCGGGAGCCTCTCCCTTCCCAAGGAAGGTGTTTTTTTGCTCCTTGCACCTCCTCCACAGGGCTCTTCCCCAATGATTTGTAAAAATACGCCCCAGACAAACAGTCCCTGATTAGCTGGAAAATGTGACCCTTATTAATATTGCCAATTACCTTACATCTGACTAAGATTTCACGGGTTATGAAACAAACTACCTTGATCAAGTCTGCTGTCCTTACCGGATCGGCTCTCCTTACCGGCCTTGCCTTTGCAGGTGAGCCCGCTGCTAAGGCCCCGATCGAATGCAACGAGTCCTCTGGTCTCGATATTAATTTCGGAGTGGGTTACACTGACGAATACGTTTTCCGGGGACAAAACCGCGGAGACGACCTCTTTGAGGCCAGCCTCACGGCCTCCGGCAGTGGGTCTCTCCTGGGCCTCGGCGACGTGAACCTGTCCGCTGGGCTATGGCTCGGAACCTGGACTCAGGACCTTCCCACCGGGCAACCCACGACGCCTGGCCTGACGAACACGAACACGGCTGCCACCCTAACCCCTGGAGGCGCAAATGAAATGCGTATCAACCTGGAGGCTTCCAAGTCCTTTGGGAGTCTTGATGTCGCCGTGGGTGTCACCAATTACTCCTTCTTTGGCGGCTTCGCCGGACTCGGTGACTTCCATGAGCCCTACATTTCCGTCGGCACGGAGCTCGCTGGTTTCGATGTGGGGGCTGTATTGTATGACACGGAAGATGCCGATGACCCCTACTACGAGATCACGATCGGCCGTTCAGTCGATCTTGGAAACCTGTCGCTCAACCTCGGCGGAGTCATTGGCACCCTGAACGAGTTTGACGATACCTTCTACGGCATCTCGGCGGCCCTGCCGCTTGCTGTATCGGACAACATCACGGTGAGTCCCCACGTCTCCGGTATCTTCGGCGATACCCACAGTGGCGATGATGAGTTCACCGCGGGCGTGAATCTTGGCTTTGGATTCTAGGCCTCCGAATCTGTAAGATCTCAATAACAATGAAAAGGGGAGCCGTCAGGCTCCCCTTTTTGCGTTCCGGGACTCGAGCCTTCACTCCTGCGCGGGATCTCCCGTCGCCGGTGTCTCAAGGATTCCCGCCTCCCCCTCACTCCTGGCCACCACCACCGCCGCACAGGAGTCTCCCAGAACGTTGACCGCAGTCCGGCTCATGTCCAGGAGCCGGTCGACCGCCAGCAGGGTCATGATCGCGATCTCCGCCCCGGGAATCCCGGAGTTCAACAGGATGATGAAAATGGCCACCAGGCTGGCAGAGGGAATTCCCGCCACGCCGATGCTCGTGAGGAGAGCGGCCAGCACCACGACAAACTGCTCCCCGACGCCCATCGAAACGCCCATCACCTGGGCCACGAAAATCACGGCCACGCATTCATAGAGGGCTGTTCCGTCCATATTCACGGTCGCTCCCAGCGGCAGGGTGAAACTCGCCGTCCTCTTGGAGACGCCCGCGTTGTCCTGCACGCACCTGAGGGTCACCGGCAGGGTCGCAGAGGATGAAGAAGTCGAAAAGGCCGTGAGCAGAGCCGTCCGCATGGCCTTGAAATGCGCCAGTGGACTGACCTTTCCCAGGAGCCTGAGGATCAGCGGCATGGTCACGCAGAAGTGAACGAGCAGGGCCGCCAGTACCGTGAAGAAGTACTTCGCCAGCACCACGAACAATTCACCCCCGGACCGGTAGACCACCGGCACAAGCAGGGCGAACACTCCAATCGGTGCCAACGCCATGATGGCCTTCGTGATCACGATCATGACATCGTTGAGCGATTGGAAAAACTCCCGCAGCGTGCGCATCTCATCCTTGGGCAGTCGTGTGATCGCGACCGCGAACAGGATACTGAAGAAGATCAACCCGAGCATCGCGCTGTTGTCCGACCCAGCCTTCAGGATATTGGTTGGAATCATGCCCCGGACAAACTTGGCCATGAGGTTGAAGAATCCCCCGGATCCCGGGCCGATGTCCTCAGCCTGTTCGCGAGCTGCCGCCACCTTCTCCTGGTCGCTTTCGGAGGCACCCCTGGCCTGCTCCTCGAAGGCTTTCTCAATCGTGCGGTTGGGCTCCCCATTTTCCAGACCGGGCTGGATCAGGTTGACCAACGTGAGGCCAACCACGATCGCGAGCAGACTGGTCAGGGCGTAGAAGCCAGCGGTCTTGCCCAGCAAACGCCCAAAACCCTGCATGCCGTGCAAACTCGCAATTCCGGCCACTACCGAGGAGACGATCAGGGGGACGATGATCATCTTCAGCAGGTTCATGAAGACGTCCTTGCCGAGAAACTGGCATACTCCCACGACCCCCGCGATCACCCCTCCCTCGGCGTCGGGGTCAATCGCGCGAAATAGGAGCGCCACCCCGGTGGCCAGCAGCAGTGCTCCCAGAATCTGCCAGTGAGGCTTGATCTTTGTCATTGGCCGCAGCCTAGGGAGCACCGACAGCGGGGTCAATGCCACCCACTCCACGTCGCCCGGCCATTGCAGGCCCCGCCGACCTGCGCTACAGGAGGGCGATGTCACGTCCGATCCGAACCCGTTTTGCGCCGTCCCCCACCGGCTATCTTCACGTGGGCGGGGCCCGCACCGCGCTCTTCAACTGGCTCTTTGCCCGCAAGCACGGGGGAAAATTCATCCTAAGGGTCGAGGATACGGATGAAGCGCGGAACACCTCGGAAGCCCGTGCCGCGATCCTCGAGGGGATGCGCTGGCTCGGGCTCGACTGGGATGAAGGCCCCGAGGCCGGGGGGGACTGCGGGCCATATTTTCAGTCCCAGCGTCTCGCCATCTACGAAAGCTGGTTCGAAAAACTTCTGGCCGCCGACCGGGTCTACGAGGACGAGGGGGCGTGGCGGTTCCGTTTCGAGCGCAAGCCCCTGACTTTCACCGATCTCGTCTGCGGAGAAATTACCATCGACTACCGGGAAGAATCGAACAACCCCGACATGACCGTGCGCCGCCCGGACGGCTCCTTCATCTTCCACTTCGCCAATGTCGTGGATGACATCGAAATGGGACTAAGCCACGTCATCCGGGGCGAGGACCATCTCATGAACACCCCCAAGCACCTCCAGCTCTTCGAAGCCTTTGAGGTGGAGCCTCCGGACTTCGCACACATCCCGCTGATTCTCAACCAGGATGGCAGCAAGATGAAGAAGAGGGATAAGGGTGCCGCCGTCCGTGATTACCAGCAACAGGGCTTCCTGCCGGACGCTGTTGTCAACTTCCTGGCCCTCCTTGGATGGTCTCCCAAGGATGACAGCGAAATCTTCCCCCTTTCCGAGCTGGTCGACCGTTTCTCACTCGAGGCCGTTAATCGCGCCCCTTCCAAGTTCGACTGGGACAAGTGTATCTGGCTCAACCAGCAATACCTGATGGCCCTGCCCCCTGGTGAGTTCGCCGCCGCAGCCAGGCCCCATGTCGCCCGGGCCGGGATCGACCCCGGCGCTGAATTTCCCGCCATGGCTGCCAGTGTTCAGGAGAAGGTGCAAACGCTCGATGAAGTAGCCGGCATGATCGATTTTTACCTCGAACTTCCCACCGCCGGGGAGGAGACCATGGCCAAGGTCCGCAAAAATGCAGTGGCCGCCACCCTGCTGCGGGACCTTGCAGAGCGCATGGACACCCTCGAAGACTGGTCACAGGCCGGGATCGCCATTTCCACCACCGCCGAGGCCCATGACACCAAGCCCGGCAAGCTGATGTTCCCCCTGCGAGTGGCCCTCTCGCATCGTAGCTCAGGTCCCGGACTCGAGGACATGCTTGCCATTCTGGGAAAAGAGGAGTCCATTCGCCGTATCGCACGCCTGGCCGCCGAACTCTCCTGAATGCCGGTCCGCAGCTGCCCGAAAGAGCATGAAAGACGTTTACACTCTCGACGACCTGGTGAGCCGGTCGCGCCTCGACGAGGGAGCTGACTATCCCGCCCGCCTCGCGGTAGTGGGATCCCCTGTTGCTCACTCGCTCTCCCCGCAGCTGCACCAAGCCGCCCTCGACCGGGCCGAAAGCGGCGTCCGCTACATTCGCCTTGAGGTGCCTCCGGGAAAAGTTGCCCAAGCCCTCGACAGGCTGCAGCAACTGGAATTCATTGGCGCCAACGTCACGGTTCCTCACAAGTTCGAGGCTCTCGAGGCTGTCGACGAGATTGACAGCGCGGCCTCCACACTCGGGGCCGCAAACACCATCCTCTTTGACCAGGAACGCAAAATCGCATTCAACACCGACGGCCCGGGATTCGTCCGGGCCATCCACGAGGAGTTTCTGGTGGATGTGAAGGATCTCCGGATCATGGTGGTTGGTGCCGGAGGGGGAGCAGGCCAGGCCATCGCAGCACAATGCGCCCGGGAGAGGTGCCAGCGCCTCGTCCTCGTCAACCGAACGCTCAACAAGGCCGAGGGACTCGCCGAACGCCTCTCACCCTGTTTCGAAAGCGAACGCCTGGAGGGACCCGGACAGCGCCTGGTGGTCTGCCCCCTCGACTCTTCCCGGCTGCCTGAGGAAACCGACCAGGTCGACCTCATCGTGAACACGACCTCGGTGGGCCTCAGGCGCACGGACCCATCCCCCCTCCCCTCGAGCTGTCTCCAACCTCATCATCTCGTCTACGATACCATTTACAACCCGTCTCAAACCCGCCTCCTCGGCGAGGCCTCTCAGGCGGGTGCCCGGACTGCCAACGGGCTCTCGCTCCTTCTTTATCAGGGGCTTCTTTCCTTCGAGCTCTGGTTTCCGGGTCGGCATCCGCTCGACACCATGCGCCAGTCCCTCCAGGAGGCCCTCGACCACTGAACGTCAGCCCGGAATCAGGGCAGCACCCACTCCCCGGTGACCAATTCAACGATTTCGAATCGATTTGGCTTGGCAGCTTTGTCGGATCTGGAAATGCGCAGGGTTGCGCGTACTTCCTTCTTGCGATCCAGCACGATACGGCCGAACTGGAAGAGATCGAGAAGCTCCTCGTCCAGTGGAGTATTGGCGGGGGCATAGCCCCAGAATTGTTCCTCCGAGTCCGGGAGCATCATCAGGTACCAGGAACGATCACGATCGTTGACGCCATCAAAGTAGGGTTCCTTGCTCAGAACACAACGGATCAGGACCCGGCCCTCCCCCCCCGCACCCGTAAGCTCCTCGCCCGGAAGTTCAGACCACGCGGTAGTAGCGGCCCAGTCCATTCGGATACCTTCGTCGGACTTGACGAAATAAGTCCGGTATGTGCTCTGGTCCTCACGTAAACCTTCCAAGATCAGATACCCAACCCCCCCGGTCTCAGCGATACTCCAGCTGAACTTGCGAGGATCAGTAATAACGAATCCCGACTGCCACCCAATTCCGCGATCCTCAATCTGCTTACGCGTGAAGCCCTCCCGGCGAAACACGCCCTCCGGCACCTTCTCCCCGCCCGCTTCGTTCAGCGTACGGAGAATCCCGATCGACTTGTCGTAAGAGGCGTGCGGGTTTTTATCGAACCATGCCTTCGCTCCCACCGGCTCAAACTCGCGCTCTTCTTCCGAGATATTCAAATTGAGCTGATCCGGATAGCGGGAATCCGCCTTCTCCCGCTTCGTTAGAAAAATCGCGGTGACGATGGCAAGAACCGGCACCAGCAGGGCAAACACCCGCACAAGAAACCATCCCCACCCCCGTTGCGACGTCCGGCTGGAACCCCAGCGCTCCTCTACCGGCTTGGCTTCGTTCTCGGCATTTTTAGCCGATTTGAGGCGGGCTAGCTGCTCCTTCAGGCTCACCGCCCCCAACTCGTGGCCGGAATGCATTTCCCGCAGGATTTCCCGCTTTTTCAGAAACAGGGTCTGACGGGAACTCCCTCGCTTCCTGCGACGCTTGCGGACGCGCTTCTTGCCTTCGGGCAGCGAAGCTGACGAGTCCTCAGGACTGGGTTCGTTATCGCTCATGCGGATTCGGGCTTCGGAGCAAACAGGATGATCCACTCGAGCGCAACGGCAATTCAATCCTCTTCCGGGGAGTCCGGGAGGGGCGGATCGCTTTCTGCCCCATTCCACTCGGCCGGAATTTCATTCCGAAATTGCTCTTCGTGGCCCGGCATCAGCCAGTTGCCAGCCAGCACCTCACGAACCTTGAGAAGCCGCCGACCGTCGGCCGTCCTTTCCCAGGAGAGCTTTACCCTGACCCTCCGCAATCCCTCCGGGTCGTTGCGCCAGAGCCTGGGCTGCCCCGGCTCCCAGTCCTCCGGCTCCCGCTCGAGAATCTCCTGCAACCGCCGTCCTTCCTCAGAGTCCAGTGGCACGACCACACCAGAAGAGCCCTGCTCCCACATCTCACCCAGGTCGTGACGCGGCTCGAAAAACTTCAACACCAACACAGGCTCTCCCTCTTCAAAGCGGCCGGTCGTACGTCGCACGAAAAGCCGAAACTCACTAGGCGCATTATTTCCCTCCACGTCACCCCGGAAGAGCTGCCAGGAATTGGAAGAATAGCACACGAGCGCTTCCCAGTCGATTGCCCAACCAGTGCCATCCCTCATGAAACTCACTTCCCGGTAGACCGGCTTGGGCGGCTCCCCGGCGAGTTCTCCATTCTCATCCTTCCCCGGAGGATATTCGACCAGGAAGCGAACCTCCACGATGGGATCATCCGGTTTAAAAAGTACCAGGTTAGCCTCATCCACCGTGACCTTGCTCCCCCGCGGCAATTTCCACAGCTGGTTGCGGACGTAATGCCGCCCCATCTTTGGAGCTACCTCCGAGGAATTGCGCACGAATTGAGCGCGGCCCGCCCAGGTGGGCTCCTTGAGGTATTTCAGCAAAACAGCGTGACAGGCTGGCACTTCCTCCACGAGGTAGGACGCCATCTCAGCCTGTAAGGCCGCTTTCCGTTCCGCCTCCTGCTTCCTGACGTTCTCCGCCTCCACCTCGCCCTTCTTGCCGAGGTAGTTCATAAAAAGGACAACCGCCATGACCAGAGTGGCCCATCCCCCCAGAAACAACAACGGCCCCAGCTTCATCTTTTTGCGCTTTTTGCGCCGGCGCACCACCTTCTTGCGCCCATCGTCTGACACAACCTCATCGGCCGACCGGGCAACCCCCGCCTGTCCCTCATCCTCCACCGCCTCCACCGCCTCCACCGACATTACATCAGGAGGTGTCACCGGATCAATCCGGCCTTCATTCCGGCGACGAGTCGTTACATTGCGCTGCACCATCTTTGGCTTCCCGGCAGAGGCGGGCTTATCGCCCACGCGGGGCGCGATCGGCACCGGCTTGGGGAACTCATAGCCACACTCCCTGCAAACGCGCTCCCCGTCCGGCCCAACCGGGACCAGCGCATCGCAGGACGGACAATGCAACACTTCAGACATGGATCTTGGCGAGGGGGCGATCCCTGCAGCACGCGGTAGAGGCGACGATTACCTATTGCTTCGGGACGTTCAAGCCTTGAGAGAAGCTACTCGTCGTCGGAGTCCGCGGGCGTAAACCAATCAGGATGAAGGTAGTCCACTATCTCCAACTGGTTGGCCCGCGCCCCTTCCGGACCCTTTCTCACCCGCACCGTGACCCGGTATCGGGTATTTGGAAGTGCCCGCGCCACACTATCAAAATAGCCCCGTATTTTTGTGTTGGCCTCACTGCTGCGCAGGGCGAAAGCCCAGACGAATTGCCCCGGGTCCCGATGATGCAGCATATAGCTCTGAAAACGCTCTTCCGGAAACTGGGGTGTATAAAACGTCGAGGCGCGGACAATCGCCCTCATCAGCCGCGGCTTGTCGTCAATGAGCTGCCCCTCCTCGCCCGGGAGATACTCGCTGTAGCCCTCGCTGGCCTCCCAATCCAATTTAAACTCACCCTCTTCACTGACAAAGTAAGCCACCGAATCCAGATACTCCTTATCCAGCCCGGCCAGGATCAGGTAAGCCGAACCGGACGAGGAGGCCGCATGGAGCTGCCGCTGGCTGACCGGATGGTGCCGTGCAGGCACGGCCTTACGGGCCAGCCAGTCGCGGCGCAGCGCGGCCGACGCTTCTCCTCCGCGGATGAGGGAGGCGAGTTCCGCGCCCTCCACACTGCTCGCCTTATCCATCGTCTCCGTGATCAAGGGAAGGATCTCCGCCGACCGGGCCACAAAGTCAGCAATCGGCACATCACTCAAATCCTCGCTCATCTCGAACCGTTCCGGCTCGGCAAGCGACTGCGGATTCACCGGCGTATTGAATGTCCTGCTTAGAAAAAACCAGATGATGCCTATACAGAATACTCCTGCCAACACCCACCAAAGCGACATTGCCTGCCCTCCTACCCACGCATCCTCTTCCTGTGAATTCCCTCCGTAGTGCCGCCGACGGCGCGCCCCAGACGCATCCGACTCCTGTTGAAGCTTCTCCTGCACCGGAGGTTCTTCCTGAACGGGAGACTTCGCCTGCCCTACGGACTTCACTTGCACTGCGGACTTCGCCTGCACTGCGGACTCCGCCTGCTCCGGAGACTTCGCTTGCACTTGCGGGTTACCACCCAAAGGACCCGGGTCCCGCGGTCCCCGCGCTGATCTCACCACCCCCGGTTTCCGAGGTTCCGCCTCGTGGGAACTCGTCTCGGGCGACGACGTTCTTGAAAGAACAGGCTTTCCTGGAAGCTCCGAACGCACACGAGGCTGGGCCGGAATGGACGGGGGAGAGACCTCAAGATCCTCCCCAAGGGTCAGCTCGTCGTTCAGCAACTCCTCCACCGAGGGGAGCTCTTCCTCTGGAGGTTCAGGTGGTTGTGGACGGTCAGCCAAGGCCAAATATCTAACGCCCCGCGCAAGGTCATAAAAGCTAAATGTCGTCCCGTCCAACACCCATGCGGGCCGCGAGCGCATCCTCCACCAAGCGAGCCGCCAATGCCTCAGTAGCCCGGTCCAAACGCTCCACCGCCTCCTTGAGCGCATTGGCTTCGTCTCCCGCAAGGCCTTCCTCTACCTCCCGTCGTGCGGCCACGATCTCCTCATGCTCCACAGCCTCCAGTCCCGCTTCCAGTCGACCGAGGGCCTCCTCCACCGCGGGCAGGAGTTCCTCAGCCTTTAAGCGTGCCTCCGCAAACACCCGAGCCTTCATATCTTCGAAGGCATGCTCCACGCTCTCCTCCACCATCTGCTCCACCGCTTGCTCGCTCACATCAACCGCCGCACTCTCGATCTTCACGATCACATCCGCACCTCCCCCTTCCACATCGCGGGCCAGCACCTCGAGAATGCCGTTCTCATCGAGGGAAAACTGCACCCCTACCCGCGCCTTCCCTCGTGGGGCGCGCCGGAAAGAGAGGTCAAAGTTCCCGAGTTCCCAATTGTCCCTCGCCAGTTCACGCTCACCCTGGAGCACGCGAACTCGCATCGATTCCTGTCCCTCCCTCGCATTGGTGAACAACTCCCCCGCCTTGCAGGGAATCGTCGTATTGCGCGGTATCAGGACATTCATCAGCCCCCCCAGCGTTTCAATTCCCAAGCTCAGCGGCGTCACGTCGAGAAGCAACAGGTCCCGCCAGGTCCCGGCCAGGATTCCTGCCTGAATGACGGCCCCCTGCGCAACCACCTCGTCCGGGTGCTGGGAGCAGTCCGGCTCCCGGCCGAACACTTCGCCAGCCAATCGTCGGACCACTGGAATTCGACTGCTGCCTCCCACCATGACCACTGCATCGAGCTCTTCCGGATCCGACCCGGCATCCACCAGGACCTCCCGGCAAATGCGTTTCATCGTGCCCAGTTCATCCGCAATTATTCCTTCCAACGCCCCTCGGCTGACTTCCGTTTCCAACGTCCCGGCCCCATCAGCAGAAGACATCCGGAACGTGGCACGCTCCACCTCCGAGAGTGCGCATTTGACACGGACCGCTTCCCGCCGCAGTCGATCACCCTCCTCTCCCTGGACCCGGAGATCCTCCAATCGAGTTGCGCGAGCCACTAACGCGAGAACCGCGTTGTCAATATCATCGCCTCCCAACCGGGTGTCTCCTCCGGTTGCCAGCACCTCGAAGACCCCTTCACGCATTTCAAGAAGGGAGACATCGAAGGTTCCTCCCCCCAGATCAAAGACCGCCACTCGTGCTCGTTCCCCGAGCTTGTTCATTCCGTAGGCCAAGGCTGCAGCAGTCGGTTCCGCCACAAGCCGGAGAACGTCGAGCCCCGCCGCCTCTCCTGCCTGTTTGGTGGCTTCCCGCTGCGCGTTGTTGAAGTAGGCCGGCACCGTGATAACCGCCCGGTGCACTTCCCGCTCGAGACGGAACTCCGCAATCCGTTTCAGCTCCGTCAGGATAATGCTGCTCACCTCCACCGGTGTTACTGCTCCTTCCGCGGTAACAAACGCGACTCCTCCACCACTCGCTTCTTCCAACGGCAGGTCACCTTCCGCCACCTCGTTCACGCGCAGGCCCATGCAGCGCTTGGCGCTGCGAACAAGTCGACCTTCCGGAGCCTCACTCAACGCAGCCCGCCCGACCTTCACCTCCCCGGGTCCAAACCAAACCACACTGGGCACCAACCGCTCACCTTCCTCGTTTGCCAACAGGATGGGGAACCCCGCTTCCACGATGCCCACTGCCGAGTAGGTCGTGCCCAAGTCTATACCGATTACCGGATCAGCCACCGGCCGCAACGTGCCCACCCAGCCCCCGAATGCAAGCCCTCAAAGGCTACCAGCACCCCGCCCTCGCCCACGCCATCCGCAATTGATCCGCCCACTTCTCAAGAAAGGTCAGGGCCCGGATCGCTTCCCCCGCTTCCGCCGCCACCTCAGTCGGCCCCCGGCGATCGAACTCCCCGAAACGGGAAACCCATGCGCCGCTCAACTTTTCCACTTCCTCCCGCGCCTCCGCCAACCGCCCCTGCAAGGTCATTCCGTCCGACTCGGCCATCGAGCGCACCAGTGCCGACTGAGCGTTCCCGTGACGCTCCGCGACCGTTTCCGCTGCCTGCAGCAACGAGCTGATCTCCTCAAAACGGTCCGCCACCGGGGCAGGCACACTTCCCCTGCCCGAACCCTCCAACCCGGCAAGCTCCAGCCAGTGCCTCAGGCGCCGGGCTGGGCTCTGCAGGCTCGCAAAGGCTTCCTGCAAAACCTCGAATTCCTCCCGTGCACCACCACTGTCAGGATGCACTTCGCGACAACGTTGGTCGTAGCGCTGCTGCAACTCTCCGGCGTCGACATCGAGCCGCCGCTCCAGACCGAACACGCCAAAATAATCACGCCCCCCGGCCATCAGGCTGCAAAGCTTTCCCCACAGGAACAGGTTACCACCGCATTCGGGTTACTTACCTTGAATCCCCCATGCTGCAAATCCGCCGAATACTCGAGTTCGCTCCCCCCCACGAAGAGCGCGCTCTTGGGATCGATGACCACCCGGACACCACTTGATTCCACCAGGATATCCCGGTCCAGCGGGCCATCCACGAGGTCCATCTGATACTGCAACCCACTACAACCTCCACCGATCACCTTGATCCGCAGAGCTCCCTCCGGGCGCCCCTGCCGATCCAGCAAGGAATTCAGCTGTTCGGAAGCACAGTTTTTCACAAGGATGAGTTTCTCCGTGCCTCGGGTGACTCTGGGCTGCGTCATCTTCAATTTCTGCTGCCAGACCATACCGCTTTCGGGGAGAGGTTCACCAAAAATATGATTGCGCAAAGCGCTCTCCCTCCCCAACATTCTCGGGATGGCCTCTTCAATTATCCGCAAGTCAGCCCCCCCTCTGGCTGCGGTCTTCATGTTGACCGCATCAGTGGAGGCAAATACGGCGTACACCCTCGCAGCCGGCTACGTTCAGGTAAACGTGTCCGCTGGTAGTCTTGGCGCCGTCTCGGCGACTCTCCAGACGAAATCCAAACACACTAGCAACGCCGACATCGGTGCCCACAACGACAGTGGGACGCCGGGCGATGCAAGCGATGACACCCAGAGTATCACGGTCACCGGCGCAGGCTGGACTCCGGATGCCTTTGTCAACCACCTCTGCTACGTCTCCGAGGACGGTGCCAATCCCGGTGAGGAAGCGTTCCTCATCACGGGAAATACCTCGGACACCCTGACCGTTCTGACGGAGTTCGATCTCATGGCGGCCGAACGGAACTTTCCTTCCACCACCTCCGTCACGGTCCGTGAGGGCCATACCCTGAAGACCCTCTTCGGGGAACCCGGGGAAATAGGAACCGGTGACCTCATTTACCTCTGGAACGGCTCCAGCTGGGTCACCTACTACTACAGTATCGGAGCATGGCGCAAAGTGGGCGGTGGATTCGGGGACTTCGGTGGCGACATCGTCTTCCCGGATGAGGGCTTTTTCATCCAGCGGGATGCTGCCAATGGAGACCTCACCCTGACCTTCTTTGGTGACGTTCCCGGCAAGGCGCAGATTACCACGATCACCGGCCCCGGGCTCCGGTTCGTGAGCTCGCGTTATCCAGTCAATACCCGCGTGAGGGACCTCGGATTTCAGAACCTGCCCAACTGGGTCGAGGGCAGCGGGGGTGACCTCGTCTACCTCTGGAACGGCTCCAACTGGGTCACTTACTACTATTTCCTCGGAGCCTGGAGGAAGGTCGGAGGTGGATTTGGTGACTTCGGCGACGATGTCGTCCTCGCCGATAGTGGTATCTTTGTCGCTCGCGATGCCGTCTCCACTCCGCAGGAGTCCGCCAATTACCACGCTCTTCCCTACACACCCTGAACAGAACTTCGCACAAAATCCCAACTCCCCCCCATTCGACATGCGCTCCGCACCTCTCGCTTTCATCACCTTCCTGGCCGCGGCCAGCGTCGGTAACGCTGCTACCTCCGCAGTTGATGTCACCTATCTGGATAATTTTCTTCCACTCACCAGCCCTGCCAACGCCACTCCAATTACAAATACGAGTGGCGTAGCGATCGCGGAAGGATCCGTCGTTCAGATCGGTTACTTCGCATTGCCCGGGTTGGCCCAGGATCCTGCAACCTACACCGCGGCAGACTGGGCCTCCTTCCAGCCGGTCAGCGGCGTGGGTTCCGCAAACCCTCAGGAGGACACGCGAACCGACACAGGCCTTCCCGGTTTCATCAGCCTCGGGGTCACTTTCGATGACGCCGACAGCCCGGCGCCCACAGGTTTGCCGACGGGGAATTCGCGGCGAATCGGCGTGCGGATCTTTGATTCCGCCGATGAAAACGGTTTTTTCAACACCGTGACCTCCGCTCAGGCGGACTGGGAATTCCGACCGCTGTCCGACAACATTCAGCCTCCCGGCAATGCAAGCCTGGACGCCCGCGTTGACTCCACCGACGGGGATCCTGCCCCGGGCCTCGTCTGGGAAGACAACACCAATCCCTTCGTAACCTCCATCCCGGAGCCCTCCTCCGCCCTTCTGGCGTTTTTCGGGCTGGCCTTTCTGGCAGGCCGGAGGCGCTAGCAGAACGCCCATCATTCTCGTTTTCCAAGACCCGCCTCCCATCCCGGGGGCGGGTCTTTCCTTTTGCAGGCACCGGCCCCGCCTTTCAGTGAACCCTTCATGAGATGGCCAGCCTCCGGGAGGAACTCTGGACCGCCCTCAGACGTGCCTTTGTCGATCTCAAGGCTCGGGCAACTCACCTGCGAACCGTTCGCTCCCGGCCGCGCATTCTTCTTGCCCGGGCTGGGAACCTGGCGGAGGCCATCGTTTTCGGCCTTGGCCAGGCTCTTCGTTCTCCCCTGAGGAAAATGAAACGTCAGTCGAGAAGAGCCCTCATGTCACCCAGGAAGTCCTCGACGTCATCATCGTCGGCAAGGGCATTCATTTCTTCCACGTAATCGCGGTCCTGAATCCACTCCTCACCCAGCTCTTCCAGGAAGGAACTCGGGTCGCAGCGGACCAGTTCGCCATACTTTTTACGCACCGCGCAATAGCTCAGGAACAGCTCTTCCCGGGCTCTCGTAATCCCCACGTAGAGCAAGCGGCGCTCCTCGTCACGCGTTCCCTCCTCCGTACTCCGCCAGTGTGGCAGGACTCCCTCTTCCAGTCCCACGAGAAAAACGACCGGGAATTCCAACCCCTTGGAAGCATGCAGGGTGATGAGAGTCACCCCCGCTTTCTGCTCCAGGTCCTCTTCCTCCGGTTCCGTGTCAAGAGCCGCCTCGTCAAGAAACTGCTGCAGGCTCCTCCCCTTCCTGAGCGCTTCCGTCAACGCCACGCCCACTTCCCCCACGGCCTCCCGCCGTTGCTCCCGTTCCTCCTCCGTCCGGCAGGAGCGCATGAGCCACGCGAGGTAGTCAATTTCCTGGAGTAGCTCATGGAGAGCCTCCCCGGGCCTGTTTCCCTGAATGCGCCCCCCGAAGTCTTCCACCAACTCCACGAAGGAACGCACTGCCGCCCCCGCCTTGGTCGAAAGCTGGCTGGTAAAGGAGACATCCTTCATGGCCGTCCAGGTCTGTATCCCATTCTCCCGGCAATGCTCCAGGATCATCATTGCGGTATTGGCCCCGATTCCCCGCGGAGGAGTGTTCAGGACCCTGAGAAGCGCCACATCCGCATGCGGGTTGGCGAGAACCTGAAGGTAGGCCAGGACATCCCGTACCTCCCGCCGATCGAAGAAACTCTGTGCCCCCACCAGCCGGTAGGGAACGTCTTCCTGCCGGAAGACCTGCTCCACCTTCCGGATATGGGTGTTCGTGCGGAAAAGAACTGCACAATCTTCCCATCGCCGCTTCTTCCGGTCGCGAGCCTTCCTGATTTCCTTCGCCACCCATAAAGCCTCCTCCTCATCACCGGGAAGAGACATCAGCGAAACCTTCTCCCCCCCCTTGATCGTCGGTCGCAGGGTCTTCTCGTGCCGGGCAGGGCTGTTCTGAATCAACTCGTTGGCCACGTTCAGGATCGCCTCCGTACTGCGGTAGTTGTTCTCCAGGCGCACGACCCTCGGATCTGGAAAGAAGTGTCCGAACTGCAGGATGTTGCTGACCTGGGCACCCCGCCAGCCATAGATGCTCTGGTCGTCGTCTCCCACCACGCACACGTTGTACGGAGGCCCTACCAATTGCTGCAGGAGGTCCATCTGGAGACCATTGGTGTCCTGAAACTCATCAACCGTGACATAGCGGTAGCGCTCGCGCCAATAGTCCCGGACCTCCTTGAACTCACGCATCGCCTGCTCTGCCAGAACAAGCAGATCATCAAAATCGAGGGCATTGCGTGCCCGCAACTCCCGCTGATAGCTCATCGCCACCGTCCGAATGAGATCATCGGGTATCTCTCCCACCGGCATCCCCGCATTCTTCTGGTTCGAAACCGCCGCGAGGACATCCCAGGCCTGAATCTTCTGCTTGGCTCCCCCGTGCTGGACGATGAGCTGCTTGACGAGGCCATCGCGGTCACTGCCGGCAGCAATGCTGAAATTGGTATTGTAGCCCAGCCGCCCCGCATGCACCCGCAGGACGCGCACGCAGAGGGAATGAAACGTGCATACCGTCATCTCTTCCGCTGCCTGCCGGCGCACCAGTGACCCGACCCTCTCCCGCATCTCGCAGGCCGCCTTGTTGGTGAAGGTCACAGCCAGGATATTGGCGGGGGCGATCCCCTTCTCCAGAAGGTTTGCCATGCGGAAGGTCACCGTCCGGGTCTTCCCTGTTCCGGCCCCTGCCAGGATCAGGACGGGCCCCTCCGTGCTCTCCACCGCGTCAGCCTGCGCCGCATTCAACCCCGCCAATAACGATCCCTTGCCCCTAGCCATGAACTTGCTGCCCGCAGGGTGAAGGGGAGGCGGCCCCTCGGAAAGGGCAATGTGGGGTGAATTCGTCCGGCGCATCCCCGGCACGGCAGGGGGCGGCAAGGCTGGCCGTCAAAATTCGAGACCACAGGGGCCAGCCTCGCCACCCGGTGACACAGCAGTCACAGCTCTGCCATCTGGTTGCAAATCCGTTGAGCCGCGCCCTGCTGGAATCGCTGGCCCACCCTGAACAGACAGCCGGTCTCTCCCTTCGTCAGAAAAAAGAAAAGATTCAACGCCAGGCGCCCGGAGCGGTCTAAGCGCCCCCCGCATTACAAAACCCGCCGGTTTTTCCACCATTCCCGCCCCTTGCACTCTCTGCCTAGGAGCCCTAGACTGTGCCCCGACCAACCAATCCAACCATGTTCGACAGTTATCAGAATCCTTACGTCGTGGCCGCTGCGCCCGAGGATGTGCGCGCGACCTTCATCCGCAAGACCTACGCCCACCTCGCTGGGGCGATCGGAGCCTTTATCGCGATTGAGTTTCTTCTCTTCCAGATTCCCGGGATCGAGGGAATCGTCATGACGTTCATGGGAGGACAATTCAGCTGGCTGATGGTGCTCGGCGCCTTCATGGTCGTCTCCTGGCTGGCCAACAAATGGGCCCTCACCTCGCCCAACCGGGGAATGCACTACGCCGGCCTGGGGCTCTTTATTGTGGCGGAGGCGGTCATCTTCCTTCCGCTCCTCCTGATCGCCGCCCACCCGAAGTTCCTGAATCAGCCCGCGATCATCGGACAGGCTGCGGTGATCACCCTCGCTCTCTTCGCAGGGCTCACCCTGATTGCTTTCACCACCAAGAAGGACTTCTCCTTTCTCGGGGGCATCATGAAGGTCGGCTTCATGGTCGCACTCGGTCTCATTCTGGCCTCTATCTTCTTTGGATTCAATCTCGGGATCATCTTCTCCGGGGCCATGGTCGTCCTCGCCTCCATTTCGATCCTCTACAGCACCAGCAACATTATTCACCACTACGGAACGGAACAGTATGTCGCTGCAGCCCTCGGATTGTTCGCCAGCGTCGCGCTCCTTTTCTGGTATGTCCTCCAGATCCTGATCTCTCTGAACGGCAACGACTAGGCGATCGTCCCCTCAGGACCACCTTTCAACAACAAACGCCGGCGGGATCTCCTGCCGGCGTTTTTTCTGGAGCGTGACAGCTCGGCCCCCGTATGCCCCAATTTTCCCGGACTCCTCTTGGAATGAAGCTCTAGGAAGAGCCTTCCCGGGCCCGGCGTGCGGCCTTGAAGGAGCGAATCGCCATCACAGTGAAGAAGAGGCAGATCACGGTCATCAGGGCAACCAGCACCGGTCCGGGGCCACCGAGCTCCCCATTGATCAAGGTCGGTATCAAGCGCCCCAGTCCAGCAAGGGCTCCCAGAGCGGAAAAGAGCACCGCGATGTGCATCCCGGCCATGTTGTTCTTAAGCGCCACCAGTCCTCCCAGGAGCATGGGAAGGCCTACGAAGGCCGGAATCAGCGCTGTGAACGACTGCTCGGCCGCCCCGATCGCCTCCCACCCTAGGTAGCCTACCGCTCCCACAACGATGAGGGCCCCTGCACACATCAAACAAAGATTTCGCATGGGCCCATCCTACCCCCCCGCACCCCATGGTCAAGGCGGGGCCTGCAATCAGAAATCCTACTCAGGCTGGCATCTGGTGGACAAATAATTCCACCCCCTCCCATTGACCGATCAGGGCCCGACCCTCCTCCTCCTTCAGGACCGAACAGGCCGTGGACAGGGCATCAGCCAGCCAGGCCTCCCGCGCAGTCACCGCCACAACCCGCCGGGCCTCCACACAGTCTCCCGTCCGCGGGTCGATGATATGGTTTTTCCCGGAGCCCGTCCCGAAGTAGAGTCCGGCCCCGGAGGAAACCGCCAGGGCTCGGTCTCGCAGGGAAACCTCTTTTCCCTTCAGGCCTCGGAGGGCCACCACCCAGTCCTCCCCCGAGGGTTGTCCCCCGAGGGCATAGAATTCGCCGAGATTCACCAGGCAGTGCCGGGCTCCTCCGGCCCGCAATAACTCAGTGGCCCGGTCCGTGATCCAACCCTGCGCCACCCCGTTTAGGCTCAAGGCCATTCCTTCCTGTCCGAAGCTCATTTCCTGCTTCGTGCAGTTCACCTTCCGGTAGTCGACCTTCTCCAGCCACCGCCTTTGCTCCTCAGGATCGATCCTGCCCGTGGTCTCCACCGCGTTCCGCAACCAGGTCCAGTACGGTTGGATCGTCGGATCAAAGGCCCCCCCCGATCGCTCCGCCACAAGAAGGGACTTCCCCACCAGGTCAACCAACTCGGACGGTGGGTCCGTAATCTCTCCTTCCCGGTTGAGCCAGCACAGGGCGGAGTCCGGGAGATAGAGCGAGAATACTTCCTCCAGCCTCTGCATCTCCTTTACGCACTGATTGACCAGGGCCTGCGCTTCCGCAACCGGAAGGTCATGGACGGCCATATCCACGTCGGAATTGAAGAGGACACCCTGCCAACGCGTGACAGGAGCGCTCCCGGTTTCCCGGCACCCGTTTCCCACAAGCGAGGCCGCACTGGCACCGGCCAGAATCGAGAGGGAGCGACGGCGAGTCATGGCAGTCAGCTTCGTTTGGCGAGGAGGCGCACTCCAAGAAGTGTCAGCAGGATTACCGCGATTCCCGTGACGTCCACAAGGAACCGGCCCACCTTGCCGAAAAGGCTGCCACTGTGCAAATCCGTGATCACTCTCGCCCAGGTAAACTCGGAAGTTCCCACGAGGACATTCTTCAGTTCCTCTTTCTGCTCCACGCCCTCTTCCACCACGCTCCAGGTCACCGCACTGCCATCGGCCACTTCCTCGTAATCGAGCAGGCCCTCCCCAAGAACGTGATGACCGGCGCTGCTGAGCAGGTGCACCCGGTTCGACTCATCGAAGCCTATGCGCTCAATGGGCACTGCTGGCAACGACTCTTCTCCAAGACGGTCAAGATAGTTCCCCTGCGCATCGTAGACAAAAAGATCCGAAGGAGTGGCAATGACCAGTTCCGCTGGCCTCGCCACTGCACCAACAAGCAGACCGCCCTCCTCGAGGACCCGGTCATCCAGAAAGAGCATTCCGCCCCAGCCTGCCACCTCGAAACGTCCAGCCGGGGTCACAAGAGGCACCGAGTCCGGAATCTGGTCATACAGCTTCAACAACCACCCGGACTTCACCGTCTTCCGGTCCATTCCAAGGGTATCCTGGTGCTGTAACAACAAACCCGAGACGGTCAACCAGAGCAGGGGCAGGGCAAAGACAGCCCCAAGCAGGCGGTGCCAGCGGCGTGGAGCTCTTCTTCGGCTCTTTCTCCTCGGCCGCTCCTCGGTCATCAGGGTTTATTTTGGCCGAATCTGGTCCAAATAAACAGCCAATCTGCCCATTTCCCTGAAGGCACGGGTGGAAAGCGTCGCGCCCGCAATGTTATTGATACGGCGGCTCAGTTTTCCGTTGGAATCGATCGACGCCCCCTTGAACTGGTTGGTGAAGGACGTCCTCCGCACTTCCGCCCCGATCGTTTCGCGGTAAATCAGCATCTTCACCAGTTCGATCTTGCCTCCCCTGACCACAAAGCCGGTCGTGATTGGCTGGGTCTTTCCGATTTCTTCCAGGATCACCACCATCCGGCTCCCATGCATCCAGTAGCGCACCCGGGAAGGGCGATACTCATGACCCATCAGGCGCCGAATGCGACTCTGCTGCGAGGAGGTGAGATTGATCGTCCGGGTCGTTGGTATCTTGCCTCCACATACCGACCGGATGAATTCGGAGGGCTTTTGGTACACCGTAGTTGCCGCCTTCCCAGACAGGGAGGCGGCAACCAGGGTTATGAGGATGATTACGCGTAATGGCACGTAAATTCCAACTATCTCGTCAAAGTTAGAAGCTGTAACCCACACCGAGATTGACGGACTCTTCGGTCTTGGAATCGGTGTAGTCTGCCTTGAAGACAACGCGCTCATGCGGCCAGTAGTTTACTCCGACCGTGACTGCATCGTGCTCTCCCTTGTAGTCTTCCCACTCATTGTAACGAGCGAATACACCCAGCTTGTCGGTGAGCTTGTAAGAAGGCTCGATATAGTAGCCCCACTGCTCACCAACATCTTGTCCAGCCGCATTGGTTGCATTGCTGATATCCCAGCTTGCGACCAGTCCACGCAGGCGGAAATTGCCCATGTTTGCGTCGAGGGTTGCGCCCACGAGCGTTGCGTCAGAATCGGTTACTCCCTGAGTGACATCACTCTGGTACTGGGCAAACGCGCCAACCGAAAAGCCCTCACCTCCGTAGGTCAGACGACCCGTGAAAGCGGCATCCTCGGCAACTGCCTCGGCGACCTTCTGGCGTCCACCGCGAATCTTGAAGCTAGTTTCATCAACTTTGAGGCCCGAGTGAGCGGCCACTTCCCAGGAGAGCCCATTTTCAAGGCTGCCGTTCAGGGCCAGACCCGCTTCCCACCATGTGGTCGGGATAATGTTCTTCTCAATCGGGTTGCGTTCCACCCCGTAAAAGGAATCCGGCTCGTGAGTCTCGTTGAGAGTTCCAACCGGCAGCAGGAAAAGACCAGCCTTCAAATGCGTTCCGCCATCAAAGGCGATGTCTACGTAGGCCTGCTCCAGCTCCACTTCGCCAGGTTTCCCGTCGCCTGCAAGAGAGTGCTCAAGTTCAAACTCCCCGTTCAAGGTGATCCGGTCACTGAAGCGGTGGTTGATGAACAGAACCCAACGGTGGAAATCAACCTCGTTGTCGCTATTGCTGTTCAGGTTCAGATGCAGCTCGCCGTAACCACCGAGGGTGGTGTTGTTGAACCATCCGCTCCCGGAATGATCCCCGTTGTTAAAGGAGCCATCGATGTCGTCGTCCCCCTGGCCCACCACTTGGGTAGCAGTAGCCATGAGACCAAACCCCAAGACAAGGGTCCGCGATGCCTGTTGGATGATCGTAGTTTTCATTATTCGGTTGCAGTAGTTTTCTTAATCCTGCCCTTGGGGCGTTCTTAGGATTCGTCTTACTTAATGAGACTGAGTCTCATTAGCAATACATTTCTTCACAGTAGACCAAACTAAGTCATAACATTCTAATGGTCAGAACTTTGGAATATTTCCGGGTCGCTGCCACACGCCTTTCCCTCCAGCAGAAATAAGCCTCTACGGCCGCTTGTCTTGCCTTCCGCTCCACCTCACCACCCTGTCTGGCCCTCTCGGAAGGCAGAATCCAAATCGCTTCCGAGAGCGCTGACCCTGCCGGAACCCCGCCCCGGGCTCTCCCTCGGACCGTCCGGCTCGCAGAGCTCCGGGATCAGGGCTCGAAGCCGACATTCTCTCTCGACCAGACAGCTCTGCGATGACAAGTAGTGGGGATGAAACTCCTCATTCTGGCCTTCGGAAAGCCGGCCTTCGCAATGCTTGGAGCCGTCGTATTCGCTACGAGATCGGAATACGCCATTGAAGATCCGCTGGTAGCCCCGCCAGCCGAGCTCAGGGAATTCGGGATTGAGCAGCTCGATCGCGGGGAGCCCGATTTTAAGGAAGGCAGGCCCCGATTTGTCCCCGCGGCTCCCGCCGCGCCCGGTGGCTTCCCTCCTTCCGATTCCGAATAGGCAGGAATCAACGCTCCCTCGGAGGCCCCTCCCCCCGCAGGTAGGCAAAAAGGTCGCGCACTTCTCCGTCGGCCAGTCCTCTGAGAATACCCTCAGGCATGAGCGAGGTGTTGCTCGTGTTCCGGCGGACAATCCGGTCCCTGCTGAGCTGGTGCACGCCGTCCTGTGCACGCAGGCGGATCACACTTCCAAGGTCCTCCTCAACGAAACCGCTCAACTCCTGCCCATCCTTCAGGGTCACGGTAGTGAGGCGGTAGTTCGGTGCCACACTCGCATTGGGATCCACGATGTTGGTAAGCAGGTAGTCGAGATTACGTCGGTCGGAACCAGTCAGGTGGGGGCCCGCATGGCCCCCCTTGCCCCACAGGACATGGCAGGCCGCACATCGTTGGTCAAAGAAGCTCTTCCCCCGCCCACGATCCGGCGTCGCCACTCCAGTCGCCGAAACCAATGCCCGCAGGCGTTCCATTTCCTTCCTCTTTTCCGCATCACTGGACCGAACCGGCCCCCACGCCCCCTCCAGCCGCGTTCGCAATTCCTCGTCCCCCAACCCATGAATGCGTCGTGCATCAAAGGCACTGAGTTCTCCGGGGCCGACCACCCCCTGCTCCAGCCCGGCAAGCAGGACATGCGCGTATGCCTTCCTGGAAGCCAGCACCGAGAGCGCGATCCGCCGCTCTTCCTCCCGCAACCTGGAATACCTCGAGAGAATCTGCCGTGCTCCTTCCCCCGTTCCTGTTGCTCCCAGACCCTGCAGGGCCACGCCAGTAAGTCCCTCCACATCCAGTGCCTTCAGAAGGAGAGCGTTCAGGTCTTCGGCTCCCGCCTTGACCAGGACCTCCAGCGCCCGCCGGCGCCGGGGAGGAGAGACCCTCTCATCCGTGACCATTTGTCGAAAGCCCCGGAGGGCTTCCCGATCTGAAAAAACCACCGCCAACTCAGCCAACTTGTCTCCCAGACCGCTCCCCGCCCTCTCTGCGAGGGCTTCATAGGCTGCGGCCCAACTGGCAGGCGCAACGACCCTGCGCACTCCTCCCAGGCCATCCAGCACCCCCTCAAGGAGGTCTTTCTGGTGCTCTTCATCGTCAATCCTGACAAGTTCAGCCAGCAGTGCGTCCAGAACGTCCGGCTGCTCCCCCCGCAGACCTGTAATCCTGCGCGCCACCAGACGCCGGGTCAGTCGGTGTACCGTTGTGGTGGCAAGGGCCACCGCGAGCTCCGGCGTACGTTCAATGGAATCTTCCGCCGCAAACCAGATCATCAGTGGCAGGTTGGCATCACCCCGATCCTCTTCCCGTTTTCCCAGGGGGACGAGAACCTCCAGCCGATAACCAATGGGAATCTTCTGCATCGCCGCCGCGAGGTGCACGCGAACCAGTGCCGAGGGGTCCTTGCGTGCCATACGCCCAACGATCAGGCGCACCCGGCCATAACCCATTCCCTCGTCACTCATGAGGCGCAGGGCCCACGCTCGGATGTGCTCGTCCTCATCCCGCATCTGGACCTGCAGCCAGTCCGTATCAACAAGGCCCGTGCTGTAAAGGCACCACATCGCCCTCAACCTGCGCGATACCTCCGGATGCCGGTAGAGCCGCAGGAGGTCGTCCCGGACCCGCTCCTCATCCAGCGTGTTCTGCAGCGCCCGCTCTTCCAGCACACGCCGTGCATGACGCACCCACCAGTCATTCGCGAAGAGCTGGAGCTCCACCAGCTGCTCATCAGTGAACTTCCGCAGATTGAATCCCGTCTGCCTGTCCACCTCTCCGAAGCACACCTTGTAGATGCGCCCACTCCCCCGGTGCACCCCATCGTTATCATGACATTCCCCATGATCACTCCAATCCAGCATGTAAACTCCTCCGTCGGGACCATACTTCAATTCCACTCCGCGGTACCACGGGTTGTTGGCCCGCAGAAAATCCTCCCCATGCCGTGCTACATACCCGGATCCCGCACGTTCCAGGACCTCCATGTTCACCCGCTTCCCGTGCGTGTTGTGCATGAAGACTTTTCCGCGATAACGCGCCGGCCAGTTATCTGCCAGGTAGATCATGCCCCCTGAATGTGAGTGCCCCCCGCCCAGTCCGTCAGTGGTCTCCCCGGTCCGGGCCTTGTGCCACACCTTGCCGTAGTCGAAGTGCTGATGATCCGCACACTGGTTGAGAAAGGGCTGCTTATCGGCGTCGTGCGGGGGAACGAAGTTGACCCGGTAGCGCGCTCCCGGGATCAGATGGAACAGCTGCCCGTTCACATTGTTGGTGAAGAACATTTCGCCCACCGCGTTCCAGTCGAAACCCCACGGGTTGATGCCGCCGCTGCACACCAGCTCAAACTTTTTCCAGACCGGATGATACCGCCAGATACAGGCCTGGAACTTCTCCCGCTCCTCGTCCGGGGTCCCGACCACCGCAGCCCTCGAGGGCGCGAGCATCCCGTGACGCCCCCAGAGCCAGCCATCCGGTCCCCAGCGCAAGCCGTTCACGTTGTTGTGCGAAGCTTCCGTCGTAAACCCATCGACCCTGTGCTCGACCGGACCGTCCGGAACATCGTCGTGGTCCCGGTCCGGGATGAAACTCAGGTAAGGTGCCTGGGCCACCCACACTCCGCCGTGCCCCCACTCGATACCGAACGCCCGCTGCCCCTCGTCCCAGAACACCTTGCGCTCGTCAAAGCGACCGTCCCCGTCGGTGTCCTCGAGGATCACGATGCGATCCCGCTTTTCGAGATCATATTGCTTCTTGCCCGTGTAGGTGTAGCACTCAAGCACCCAGAGGCGCCCCCGGTCATCAAAAGTGAAGGACACCGGCTGGCGGATGTCCGGCTCCGCGGCAAAGAGCGTCACGTGGAACCCATCCGGCAGCGTCATCCTCGCAACCTGCTCCCCCGCCGCCGGCGGATGTTCCCCGGCCTTCTGGGTATTTTCGGCGTGCGGCCAGTCATCCGCCCATGCCACCGCAAGACACGGGAGCAGCAGGATTGGCAGGGAACGTATACTCATGACCGCAGGCCCGGAAAATCGCACCCCGCTTTAGCGTTACAATCGCACGCTGAAAAGGATTTCCATCCTGGCCACGCAAGCGTAATGAAGCTTGGACCTTCCCTCCCCGGGGTTCAGGATTGATCAACAAGATGATTCACCTTCCGCCGCTGTCATGAAAACGCTTCTTCTCCTTGCACTTCTCTCCGCCCCACTCGCCGCCGACCCGGCAGGCATCTTCAGGAAGGGCTCCGAGTGGAAAGTGGTGAGCGAGGGACACCAGTTCGCCGAGGGAATGGTGGTCGACGCCGAGAACAATCTCTACTTCACCGATGTCCCCCGCAGCCAACTGTGGAGGGTGGACGGCAGGACCGGGAAAAAGACGCTTCTGGACGAAATGACCGGACGTGCCAATGGCATCGCCCGGGGCCCCGACTCACGCATCTATGGCTGTGCGGGAGGAGACCGGAAGATCTACGCCTGGACGCCGGGCACATGGCGGAAGGAAGCCGTGGCCAGTGGCCCGCGCTCCAACGACATCGCGGTCCGCAAGGACGGCACCATTTTCTTTACCGACCCACAAAACCAGTGCGTCTGGCGCGTCTCCGCCGGTGCGGCTACTCTTGAGAAGGCTGCGGAACTGGAGTGGCGCCCCAATGGCATCACCCTCTCACTCGACCACAAGACGCTCTTGGTCGCAGAATTCGCTTCCCGCCACATTCACGGTTTCTCCATCGCGGAGGACAATACCCTCGGGAAGGATACCCTTGCCTTTGCCCTCCGCGTCCCAGCGGACGGGAAAGGGTCCCTCGATGGCATGATGGTCCACGTCGACGGCCGCCTCCTCGCCGGCACCAACCTCGGCGTCCAGGTTGCAACTCCCCTGGGGAAACAAAAACGGCCAGCACCTCCGATCGTCATTCCCATTCCCAACAATCTCCCTCGTGCCAACTACGTCCGTACCAGCCCGGATGGCAGATGGCTCTATGTCGCTCACGCCAAGGCCATCCTCCGCCGCGAGCTCGATCCAACCTTCTCGAGGAACGCCGCGCAGGACGACCGCTAGAAGAATACGCGGGGATTCAAAGCTCCCTCCCCCGGCGTTTCCCAAAAACACCCCTCTCCACATTGGTCTCATGCCCCGCTCGTCCCTCTCCTTAATGGTCACTGTTCTGCTCCTCGGCGGCGCTTCACCCGTTCTTACCGAAAACAGGTCCCTGCTCCGTCAGGGCGAATACCTCAAGCCGGAGCAGGGAAAAGCAGAACTCGACCGCATTGCCCGCAAGATTCCCGACCTTGCTGCCTGGGAAAAACGCCGCGCCGCAGTGCGCCGGGGGATTCTCGAAGGCGCAGGCCTGCACCCGCTTCCACGGAAAACGCCCCTTCATCCGCTCCGCCACTCCAAACGCAGACACGCGGGCTATACCGTCGAGAACGTGGCCCTCGAAACATCTCCCGGCCTCTTTCTCTGCGGAAATCTCTACCTCCCGGAAACACCGCCCGAAAGCATGGCTGCGATCCTCTGTCCCCATGGGCACGCCCGGGATCCCAGCTACAGGGAAGAAGGCCGACTCCGTCCCGACATGCAGTATCGCTGCGCCACCCTCGCGCGCATGGGTGCCGCGGTCTTCTCCTATGACATGGTCGGCTACTCCGACTCCCGGAAGCAGGGCTGGAACCATCGCGCCAGCCCCCAGGTCCTGAAACTGCAGTGCTGGAACAGTATTCGGGCCGTCGACTTCATGCTCTCCCTGCCCGGCGTGGATCCCGGACGCATCGGGGTTACCGGGGCCTCGGGTGGCGGAACGCAGACCTTTCTTCTCACCGCCCTGGACGACCGGGTCACGGCCTCCGTGCCCTGCGTCATGGTCTCCGCACACTTTTACGGAGGCTGCGTCTGCGAAAGTGGTGTCCCCATCCACGTCCGGCCCGGTCACATCACCAACAACACCGAAATTGCGGCTCTCTGTGCCCCGAGGCCCATGATGCTCATCTCCTGCGGAGGTGACTGGACCGCCCGCACACCCGAGGTCGAGTTCCCCTTCGTCCAGCGCATCTACGCTCTCTACGGAAAGAAGAATCTGGTCGAGAACGCACACCTCGCCAACGAGGGACATGACTACGGTAAATCGAAGAGGCAACCGATGTACACATTCTTCGCCCGGCATCTCAAGCTGGACGGCAACGCGTGGAAAACGGCCGATGGCACTCGGATGGATGAATCAGGTGTTGCAATGGAAACACACCAGGCCCTGCAGGTATTTACCGACCGGCATCCCCTTCCCGCCCACGCCCTCAAGCCGGACAGCAAGGTCCTTCTGCCTCGGTAGAACCCCTCTTCGTTCCAGCTTCCGGAGAAAGCCACTACCGCTTTTTCCAGTCCCGCCAGAGCCACCGCATGGTGTCCGGGAAGATTGCGCCACCATGCTTCCCACTGTGGCCGCCTTCCCCCCACACGGTCTTGTAGTCGTAGTTTTTGAACTGCAACGCCTTTTCCATCTGGAGGTTGCCCAACCACCAGTTCCCGTGAGCGTTATCGAGATCGTTGGATCCGTCCTGAAGAAATACTCGGAGCGGCTTGTTCTCCGTTTTTCGAATGAGGGCAGGGTAGACATGCCCTCCCCGGATATTGGTGAAACTGCCAATGTGGCTCACCACCTTGCGGAAGAGGTCGGGCCTCTCCCAGGCTGCAGTGAAGGCGCAGATTCCGCCCGAGCTCATTCCGCAGATCGCCCGCAGATTGGGGTCATCCGTCAGCCTGCAGGTCTTCGCCACCTCGGGCAGGATCTCCTTTTCAAGAAAAGACACGTAGTCGGGGCTCAGGGAATCATACTCCACACTGCGATTGCTCTTCACCCCGGCAGGTGTCTTCCACCCCTGCGGTCCCTCGATCCGGTCAGTGAAGAGACCCGGGTTGAGGAAAATCCCGATCGTGACCGGCATCTCTCCACGGTGAATGAGGTTATCAAAGACAATCGGCACCCGGATATCCCCGCTCTCCCTGACGTAGGCATGACCATCCTGGAATACCATCACCGCTGCCGCTTGCGTCCCATCATGCTGAGCCGGAATGTAGAGGTACCACTGCCGCAGTGTCCCCTTGAGCGCCTCGCTCTGCCACTCGTGCCGCGTAACCTTGCCCCGGGGAACCCCTTCCTGCCGCCCGGAATCAGGCCCCAGAGGAAACGCAGGGAGCTTGGGCTTCTCCTGGGCCGAAACCGGTAACAGCAAACACGCAAACCAGAGGAAACAGGGGAGGATCGAGTTCGGCATCTGGCAGGCAAACGGGAAATCCAGCTCCCGTCTATCTCTTTTCAAGGTATTCCCCTCGCGCCGAGGGAGCCTGAAAGGTCGCCATCCCGCAGCTGAGTTTATTCACAGGAGCTCCAGTGCTCTTGGGGGCCCCACGGCCCCTCTGTTTTCCGGGATTCCTCCGCCCTGCCGTATTCCGATTCTAATTTTATGCACAAAAGACCATTTCGTCTCCGCTGGAAAAGCAGCATTTAATACGTAGAAACAGAAAAGCAGCCTCCCCTCCAGCGACCCCGGGTGCTATGGCTCACGGGAAAAGCGGAAACCAAACCGAAACACCCGCACAAGCATGAAAAAGTTCCTTTTCCTTCCGGCCCTTCTGGCTGTCCTCGCATTGCCGCTCTTCGCGGAGCCTGCCCTTCACCTCGATACCGCAAGCCTCCGGCCGGACACGACCTTCAAGCTGAGCTTTCACAAGGACGTGGTAGCCAGGGATCAGGTCGGTAAGACCGTGCCCAACGCCATGCTGAAAATCGAGCCGCCCCTCGCGGGCGACCTCAAGTGGATTGAACCGAACGTGGCTCTCTTCCAGCGCAAGGGTATTCCCGCGCTGTCCACCAAGTATACTTTCTCCCTTCTCCCCGGATTCACGTTCCTCGACGGGACTCCTATTCCAGCAGTCAAACTCCAGTCTCTGGGCACCACCTCCTTCAGCTACCAGACCGGCTACTGGCACGGCAACACACGCAATCCCAGCTACTTCCTCCGCTTCAATGACGCCATCGACCCCGGCAAGGTCGCCGGAAAGGTATATTTCGTCGACAAAAAGGGCTCTCAGGTGGCCGCCCGCCTGCGCCAGGGCATCTACAGCGACCTTCGTACCAGCCGCGCCCTTGGCCCCACCTGGTCCCAGAGCTTCGAGGGGTGGAGCCCTCCCGATGTCACCGGACTCGACCCCCAGACCAGAATCACCACCGCGATCACAGCAACTCCGGTCCACCCCCTCCCGGTGGGCGAGAACTGGAAGCTCGTGGTCGCGCGCGGAATCAGGAATCTGGATGGTAGTTCCGCTACTACAAAACCGATCGAGCGCTGGATCGGCTCGGTCACCAAATTCGAAGTGGCGTCGATCCAGGCCGTCACCCGCATCGACACCAAACCCTACCTGAGTATCGGGCTCTCCAAGAAGCTCCCCGAAAACTTCAACACTGCCGAGCTCGCCCAGTTCATCGAGATCGACCCCCTGCCGGCCAACATGGAGCTGGAAGCCAGTCGCACCCTCATCTCCATCAAGGGAGACTTCCCCAGCCGCTCGAAGTGGAAAGTCACCGTCAAGCGCGGCATGATCGCCTTCGATGGACTGGCCATGCTCGAGTCCAAGAGCGCGGAAGTCCGCTTCAGGCACCATGCGCCCGTCCTCGCCGCCCCGAGCTATGCTGCCGCCCAGCTCGCCATCGGATCCCGCACCTACGCGGTGCAGACTGTGAACGTGGCCAAGGCCCGGATCCGAGCCAAACGCCTCACCGGGAGGGATGCTGTCCGGGCCCTCCAGGGCTACCGCCATTACAGTGGCGACGGTCCAAACTCAGATCGAATCACCGAGCGCCACACCATTCCCTGGTCACTTGTCTCCGGGGAGCCCGTCTACGACCAGACCATCGAACTCGATAACGCCCACGACACCTCGGCTCCCATCGAGATCACGTGGGATGAAGTTCTCGGCAGGGGCAAGGCTAACGGACTCCTCTTTCTGCACATCGAGGCAGATCCCAAGCCGGGGATGGAGAGCTACTACGCCAGGAAAAAGGTCACCCAGGTCCTCATGCAGCTCACCGACATCGGCCTTGCGTGGAAGATCAACAAGGAGAGCGCCTTCCTCTACGCTTACTCCTGCCACACCGGAAAGCCTCTCCCCAACGTCCAACTCGATGTCTTCGGCGAGGATGCCCGCGCCATGCAGTCCGCCCGGACCAACGAGGCCGGAGTGGCTCGACTCCCCCGCTCTGCCGACCAGCGCCACCTGCGGGCTTCCCTTGGCGAGGACAGTGTGATGGTCGATTTTGACCGCAGCATTCCCACCGTCTCGATGTGGCGTTTCCCGGTCAACACCGAGTGGGAGCCGGAGCTTCCCAAGCGGCGCACTGCCCTTCTCTTCACGGATCGCACCCTCTATCGCCCCGGTGAGGAAGTTCACCTCAAGGGCATCGTGCGGCGCATCGAGAACAACCGCAGCGTTTTCGACTCCTCCGGGGGTGCCCAGCTCGTCATTCGCGATTCCTCAAGCCGGATCCTTCAGGAGCGCGATCTCACCCTCTCGAAACGGGGCAGCTTCGACCACAGCTTCACACTTCCCGGGCAGACCGTGGGATTCTTCAGCTTTGAATTGAGCTGGCCGGAAGAGCTCGCAGCCGCGGAGGAGATGGACGGATGGCACACCCGCCGCGCCCACCGCAACAGCGCCCGCTTCATCCACAATATCTCGGTGCAGGAGTTCCGACGCAACGCCTTTGAGTCCAAGGCCGCATTCGTGGAGTCCGGGAGTGCCGACCAGTTGAAACTCGAGCTCCGCGCCAACTACTTCCAGGGGCAGCCAGTCGCCGGGGCCAGCGTGGACTGGTTCTATCGCAGCCGGGCCGCGGGCTTCTACCCAGCCAGCTTTCGCGACTACCTCTTCTGTGACCACCGCACCTACGATGCCTACTACTGGTCGCACTACTTTGGCTACGGCACGGAATCCTACCGTCGTTCACTCGGCACAAGCAATGGGACCACCACTCTCGATACCGACGGATTCACGGCCATCAACTTTGACCTCGAGGAAATCCCCTTCCCCGCTCCACGCAACGTAACCGTCACCAGCGAGGTTCTCGATCAACGCAACCAGACGCTCTCCACCGATGCCGGCATCACCGTCCACAGTTCGGATTTTTATATTGGCATCTCCCGCCTGGATAAGCTGGTCCGCGTAGGCGACGAGGTGTCCCTGAGAGCGGTGGCTGTTCAATCCGATGGCTCGACCGTCACCGGCGACCCCATCGAGATTTCCGTCAGGATCGAGCGCGAAGTACATGAGCAGGTCAAGACCAGGACCGAGAGCGGCACCGTCGCTGTGCGTAATGAACGACGGCTTGAAACAGTCACCGAGGCCCTGCCCTTTACCCTCGACCCCGCGGATGCCGAGGGTGGGGGGACACCCTTCCCCTTTAAACCCGGGCACTCGGGCAAATACATCCTCACCTTCTCCGGAAGCGACCATCAGGGTCGTCCCATTCGCACCGCCATCACCCAGCGCGTCTACGGCTCGGAGGAATATCCGTGGGCCTACGAAAATGGCATGCTCATCAAACTCGTCCCCGAGAAGAAGCGCTACCGCCCGGGCGAGACCGCCCGTATCCTTGTGCAAACGCCCATCGAGGGCACAGCCCTCGTCACCATGGAGCGGGACGGCGTCCACCGGCACCTGATCCGCGAACTCACCGCTGACAACCCGGTGGTCGAGATTCCCCTCGCTGAAGATGATGCTCCCAACACCTTTGTCTCCGTTCTCGTCATCAAGGGCTCGAAGGACAATCTGCGCAAGCACAAGGAGCCCATCCTCCGGCTCGGCTATTGCGAACTTGCCGTCGAGGTGGTCCGGGAGCGCCTCCAGGTCGCACTCAAGATCCCGGGAGACTATCATCGCCCCGGCGAAGAGGTCACCATCGATGGCCAGGTCCGCGACCACGAGGGCAACGCCGTGAGCGGAGCGGAAGTGACACTCTACGCAGAAGATGAGGGCACCCTTGCCGTGGCCGGGTATGCCAACCCCGATCCGGTCGGGCACTTCTACTCTCCCCGCAGCCTCCGTACGGAAGCAGGCACCTCCCTCGGGAAAATCCTCTCCGAGGACCCTGGGCAGCGTCACACCTTCAACAAGGGATTCTTCATCGGGGGAGGAGCTCCCCTGCTGGCGGATGGGCTGGACGGTCCCGAGCCCCGCACCGACTTCAATCCCTGTGCCATCTGGCTCCCTGCCCTCCAAACCGACGAGGAGGGCCGCTTCCAGGCACAGTTCGAATCTCCCGATACTCTCACACGTTACCGCGTCATTGCGGTCGCCCACCACGGGTCCGGCCACTTCGGCCGTGAGATCTCCGATTTTACCGTGAGCAAGCCCCTCATGCTGGAACCCTCCACGCCGCGCTTCGCTCACGAGGGGGACAGGCTCCAGCCCAAGGTTCTCGTCCAGAATGCCACCTCCCATACCGGAACCTGGGACGTTACCCTCAAGCTCGGAAGCCTCACGCACTTTGCCGAGCACCCGGAGAAAACCGAGACCAAGTCAATCACCATCCCTGCCGACAGCAGTGCCACGCTCTCCTTCGACCTTGCCTTCCGGGAGACTGGCGAGACCGACTGGCAGTGGATCGCCTCTCCCCGCTCCCTCGATGGCGTCGCCCTGGATGACCAGCTCCGTGAGGAACTCTCCGACGCGGTCACGACCAGCTTCGCGGTCGAATACCCCATGCCGCTTCTGCGCGAGACGAGATTCATCAAGTTTCAGAATCCGAGCGCCAAGCATGACATGCTCGAGGGACTCTCGGAGGAACTGCTCGAGGGGCGTGGTCAGCTCGAACTGGAATTCGGACGCTCTGTTCTCCTCGAGGCCGGGGGAGCCCTGGATTTCCTTCTCCGCTACCCCTACGGCTGTCTCGAACAGACGACCTCCAGCACCATCCCATGGATCGCCGCTCTCCATCTGCGCGGAATGGCGCCAACCTTCCGCAGCAAGACCGAGAAGGACATCCGGCGAAACATTCAGGCCGGAGCCAACCGCCTCATCTCCATGCAATGCGATGACGGCGGACTCGCCTACTGGGCCGGCGGGGACGAGTCCGAGCCGTGGGCCTCGGCCTATGGCGGAATGGCGCTCCTCCTCTGCCGGGAGGCTGGGGCCCATGTTCCCGAGAGTGTCCTCGAGGAGCTCCGCGGCTACCTCACCGAACAACTGCGGGGAATCGCCACGTCCAAGGACTGGTGGGCCATCGAAACCGCCTGCCGGAGTTGCTTCACCCTCGCCCTCGCGGGGGATCCCCAGGTCGCCTATCACAACAAGCTCCTCGAGAACCCCGGCCGCCTTACGCCCAACGCCCTCAACTTCCTCTCGCTTGCCGTGGCCAAGTCCGGAGTCGAAGGCGCCACAGGGCAGGCCCGTGAAATCCTCACCCGGAAGGGCGCCGCAAAACAACGAGGGGGCCACTTCATTAGTTACCATCCAAGCGCCGCCTACCGCCTCCTCGCTCTCGTGAATATCGACCCCGGTTCCTCCGAGTGCGACAAGGCCATCGACCGGATCATCAAGTCGCGGGGGCGCCGGAGCGGTCACTGGGGCACGACGTGGGGTAATGCCTGGACCGTGTTTGCCCTGGGTGAGTATGCCCGCCTGGTGGAAACCTCGGAGGCCCCTCCCGTCATGACCCTCGTCACCGACGAAGGCCGCCGGGAATTCACCCTCGACGACAAGTCTCCTTCCAATCACATACGTATCCCCCTGCACGGCGGGCTCAAGGCCGAGGCCACTTCATCAAAAGGTGGTTTTGCGCGCGTTCATCTCTCCTCCAAGCCCAGGCTCGCGCCTCAAAAGGCGGTCTCACAAAACGGGCTGCAGATCCTTCGGACCTACCACCGCGTGTTGCCTGACGGCAGTGAGGAAAGGCTTGATCACCCTGAAGTGGGAGACCTCGTCCGCATCCAGCTTCAGGTCACGATGCCCCGCGACGACACCAGCTACCTCGTCATCGATGACCCCATGCCTTCCATTTTCGAGGCCGTGAACACCGACTTTGCAAGCCAGGCCGGCCGCCTTGACCGCAAGGAAGACTGGCGTGTTTCCCACCAGGAGCTGCGCGACGACCGCGCCCTCTTCTTCGTGGACCATCTTCCGCGCTCGGGCAGCTACACCCTCTCCTATCACGCGCGGGTCACTTCTGCAGGTTCCAGCGTTGCTCCACCAGCCAAGGTGGAAGCCATGTACGAACCGGACTTCTACGCCCTTTCAGCCAGCCGGAGGTTCACAACCCCCAATCCTCTCCATGCTGCTGCACGCTGACCCGCTCCCCCACGGATCAGTCCCCTCAACGGCATCCCCACCTGCATGACATTTCTTCTTCCATGGTCCCGTACCCTGCCGCTCTGCGCCCGCTCGTGGACAGGGCTCCGGCACCTGAAGGAGGAGAGAGGCTTCCGTGTCCTCGCCCGGAAAACCTGGCTCCTTGCAGCCCTCACCTGCCTTGCGTGGACCCTTCTCCCCTTTGCCTTCAGGCTTCCTCCGTCGCTCCAATCCTTGCCGGAAAGGTCCCCACAGATCCTGGACCGTCACGGGAAATTACTCGATGAGGCGCCACGTGCCGACTTGTTCCGCCATCACCCGGTCACCCTCGAAGAGATTCCACCCGCTCTTCTGGATGCCACTCTGGTTGCCGAGGACAAGCGGTTCTTCAGCCACGATGGAATAGACCTCCTCGCCACCGTCCGCGCGACCCGCGACTGCCTGCGCCACCGCCGGGTGATCTCCGGCGCCTCAACCATTACCCAGCAGCTCATCAAGATCAGTTCTCCTCCCTCCCGTCGCAGCATTCCAATCAAGATCCGCGAGAGCCTTACCGCCCGCCACCTCGAGCACCGCTGGTCCAAGGAGGAGATCCTTACCGCCTACTTCAACAGACTCGACTACGGCAACCACCGGCAAGGCTGCCGGCGGGCAGCACGATTCTATTTCGGCAAACCCCTCGCCGACCTGTCCCTCGCCGAGTGCGCACTCCTTGCCGGACTCCCGCAGTCACCCAGCTTGCACAACCCAGTCCGCAATGCCCAATCCGCCTTGGAGCGGCGCAACTGGATCCTCGACCGGCTCTCGGAAGTGAGAAACTACGACCCTGCCCGGATCGCTGCTGCCAAGCTGGAGCCCCTCACCCTTTACTCCACACCTTTCGAAAAAGCCGCCCCACACCTGACCGCCGGTCTCAGGCACGGCCCTTCCGCGACCAGCAGGACCGGCGAACCGGTTGTCAGGACCACCCTCGACCGCACCCTGCAACGCCAGGTCAACACCATCGTCGAGGAGGAGCTCGCTCACCTGCGGCACTCCAACGCTCATCACGCCGCGGTTGTCGTTCTCGACAATGACACCGGCGAAATCCTCTCCCTTGTCGGCTCCGGGGATTTCAGTAATCCGCGGGGAGGGCAGATCGACGGAACGCGCGCCCCCCGTTCCGCCGGCTCCACCCTGAAACCATTCACCTACCTCCTCGCCTTCGAGCGGCTGGGACTCTCCCCCGGCAGCATCATCGCTGATATTCCAACGCCCTACCGGACCGAAGAGGGCCTCGATCTTCCTCTCAACTACGACCACAAGCACTACGGACCGGTCACTATCCGCCATGCCCTCGCCAATTCCCTGAATGTCGCTGCAATGCGGACTCTCAATGAAGTGGGCGGACCAAGCCCTCTGGGCCACCTTCTCAAGAAAAGCGGAATCACCACCCTCCGGGAATCTCCTGCAGAATACGGCCTAGGCCTCACTATCGGAAACGCCGAGGTGAATCTCCTCGAACTCACCAATGCCTACGCGTCCCTCGCCCGCCTCGGACAGTTCAGACCCCCCACCTTCCTCCTGCATGAGGAGCCGCCCAGGTCCGCCACCCTCCATACCGCGATCGCTACGCCTCAGGCCTCCTACCTTATTAGCGACATTCTCAGCGACAACACCGCCCGCTCCACGGCCTTCGGCTCCCGCTCCCCCCTCCGCCTTCCCTTCAAGACCGCCGTGAAGACGGGAACCTCCTCCGACTTCCGGGACAACTGGTGCATCGGCTTCACCCGCGACCTCACGGTCGGGGTCTGGGTGGGTAACTTCGACAACTCGCCCCTCCGCGGCGTGTCGGGCGTGAGCGGCGCAGGCCCCATCTTTCACCGCACCATGCTCGCGCTGCACGAGAAACGTGAACCCCGCTGGCTGCAGCGGCCCTCTGGAATCCTCGACCTGTTCATCGACAGCCGGACCGGACACCGCTTCCCGGAGAACCCGCCAGCAGGCCAACCCTTCGCCGTTCGCGAACTGACCCTCGCTCGACGCCTGCCCGACCCCGTCCATGCCGACGACTACGATGAGCGGGGCCGCGCATTCATCGACCAGCGCTATGCAGGATGGTTCGCAAGCCCGGACAATCACCGCCACGACGACCTTGCCCTCTCCTCCGAGTATTCTCCCGACCTCGCTCCGCGTATCATTTCGCCCATGGCGACCGCCACCTACCTTCTCGATCCAGAACTTCCCAGCGGAGGCCGCTTCCTCAAACTCATGAGTAATCTGCCCCGGGACCCGCGATGGTCCAGCCCCACCCTGCATATCGATGGGCACACCGCTCACCTTATTCCCGGCCAGCACGAGATCACTCTCCTCGATCCAGCCACCGGCCGCAGGGTATCACAAAAGATCGTGGTCGAGGGCCTATGAACGACTTCGCGGCCGGCTCCGGCGGCGTGCCCGCCAGATGCCCATGGTGACCGGGATGATCACCAGCAGGACGACGGCTCCCACGACGCCAACCGGCCAGGCCTCCCGGCCAGGCCCGGGCTCTCCGGGCGCAAACGCCTTCTGGGCCTTGCTCCGGTAGACCTGCAGCGCAATCAACTCCTCCCTCCTTAACGATTCCGGGGGGGCCTCCAGGACCTCCTGAACCTCCGGCAGAAGATCCCAGCATTCCCACTTCAGCAAATCGCCAACCACAACCGGAATAGCCTCCGGATAGTTCTTCACCGCAAGCCGGTAGACCGGAACAATCCGGTCGCGCACCCCGGGCAGCCCTTCCGTCCCCTGGACGGACAGAGCAAGGAGAACCTGCCGCACCAGTTCGAAATCCCTTCCCGGAACCTCCAGAACGGCTGAGGCCAGAAACTGGAGCGCAGGTTCCTCGGCGAGCTCTATCCACGCAGTAGCCCAGGCCGCGAGACAGAGCGGATTCCCCCCGACCACCGCGGCCCTGACCTTTTCCTCGATAAGCGCCCGGTCTTTCTCCTCTGCTACCTGCGCAAGGAGAAGAATGTAGAGCGGATGCCACCGCGAGAGCCGGAAGTTTCGAAGCGAGGACCGCAGTTGCTCCACCGGGAGCGCTGCGGAAATCCGCCTGATCTGCCCATAGGGCGCCCGTGCCACTTCCAGATGCGCCATCGCGGACACCTGTTCGTTCCCGCTCCCCAGGAACCGGGAAAAAAACGAGACGCGCTCCGATGGGTTTCTTCTCCAACCCTGCTCCCTGGCCAGGACCTCACCGACGACCATCATGAACTCGCCATCCACCCTGCCTACCCACTGCCACTTCCCGTCCCGGTATGCACAGATGATCTCCCGCCCCCGGTCTCCCAGTCGACGGGGCGGCTGGCCCATAAAAAAAAAATCGCTCGCGACCTCCCCGGAGCTCCCCTTGAGAACCCTCACCCCGCGGGCGAAACCGGAAACTCCGGAATCCTCGCGTGCCACCACGACCGACTCTGCCTCCAGCACCATCTCGGCAGCCGAATGCATCCCGGCCGGAAGGCAGATCTGGCAAGCCCACGCGCCCCGGCCACAAAGAACAATAGCCAGCGCGAGGAGAGCGAGATTGTAAAATCGCCCTCCGTCCGGCTTTGTCCATCGGGAAGTCATTGGTGGAAACTGAACCCTCTTTAAACGAATCGCCGGCCACATTCACGAACTTGCGCCACCTTTCGCGCAAAGCCCTCTCCCCATTCTGCCAACCCCGCTCCTGGAAGCATTTTCAGGGTCGCAGATATGTTCGGTCCGAAAGACGAGTGCGACCGTATCAAGGAGGCCAAGGCTCGTTACAAGATGACCTGGCCCTCCTCTCAAAGCCCTCGTTACCGCGTCAAGACCGCCTTTCATCCTCCCAGGCTACGCAGACGCACCATTGCCTGGGCATCTCACCTCCTCCTGCGCCGGCGCCGGAACTACCGCCCTGTCCTCGATCGGCTCTTCACCCTCAACGTCCTCTCACTCCTCTACCGCCTCTTTCGCAAGCGCTCCCAGAAGTCGCTTCCCAAGTTCGTGCGCAGGTCCGCCATGGACATCGACACCCTCTTCGAATAACACCTTCCCCGGGGCGAGGCCTTCCACCTCGGAAGATCAATGGCAGGACATCCTAGCGCACATGCTTGTGCTTACCGTTCTTGTCCACTACGGAGAACCGTCCCCCCGTGCGCTTCGCCAGTTCGTCGAGATCCTTGTGCGCGCGTGGTTCCATGAGCGCTATGCAGTTGATCTGCACCCCCCGTGATTTCGCTTTTGCACCGAGTTGACGAGCCCAGACGTCCGACCCGCTGGCGACCCCATCGGTCATGAAGCAAATGACCTGCGGAGGAGGGCTCATATCGAGGGCCATTTCAATCCCCTTGTCCCAGGATGTCCCCGAGGATAGCGGCGCCTTCTTCACGATCTGCCTCGAATCTGCCAGCTGCTTGGCCGATGCAGTGAACCAGTTGGCACGCTGTCCGATTCCATCCGGCCCCCACCCCCTGCCTCCGGCTTTTTTCCACTTGTAGTTCTTGCCGCCGGGGACCTTGACAACCGCCGTTCCCCCATTGCGATTCAAACTTACCTGGTTCCCGGCCTCCCACGCGATACACGAGAAGAAGACGATTCCGTAGCTCGTTCCATGCGAGAGCTGACCGATTGATTTACTGAGTTCCTTCCGCATGAGATCGGCACGACCCTGCGAGCCCATCGAACTCGAGAAGTCGATCACATAGCAGATTCGCTCCGCTCTCACGGACTGGCCGAAGAAGCTCGTTCCCCCGGCTCCCGTCCCGTCACCAGAGCCCCAGCCCGAGCCGAAGTCGCCATCAGATCCAAACTCGAGGGATGGGTTCTCGGTCACCTCCGGAACCGGAACTGAAATTGGTGCGGGGGAGGTACTGGCAATCACCTTCGCCATCGCACTGCTGGGGGCCGAAGGCTTCCGCTGCACCTGGGTATCCATCCGCTTCTGATCCAGGCGGACATCCTCAGGCATGGCAGCCTGATAGGTGACCAGCGTCGCACTTTTCTGGGAGAGGCTGGGAAGGATGATAAAGGCTAGAATGAGCCCAATCAGGGCGACCGAGAGCACGGCGATGACCATGCTCATGGTGGTCGCCATTCTCCGTTGACGGCGGAGTTCTGCCTCGGTCTCGGGTGACTGGATGTGCTGGCTCACGGTGTTGGTTGGCTCTTCTTGCCTTAAAACGTGAAAATCGCGAGTTTCTTTGGATGAAATTTCACCCTGCTTCTTCCTGCTTGGCCGCAAATGCCCGGAGAAACCCCGCTTTCTGAACGAACCAAACGGTCGCATTCATTCCTTCCCGGGCATTTCGTCAGGGGGAATCCAGGTCCTGACTGGGCCTCGACTCTCCCAGACCCAACCGGGAGAAGACCGGCCTCAGAGCCTCGGCCCAAACCCCATAGCCCGCTGCATTCGGGTGGACCCGGTCGGGGAGGAACCTTGGAAGGGAGGCACCGTCGCTTCCCGCGAAGAGGGCATAGGTCTCCACCAGAGTTACCTGGGGATCATCTTGATAGGCCTCCCGGTAGAGGGCGTTGATCTTGCGGATCTCGGCGACAGGACGGTAGTTGTCCGGGGCACAGGGGAACGTTTCACACAGCACGATGGGCATCTTCGGATTGTGTTTCTTGAGGCGTTCGATAATCAGCTTCACGTTCCCGAAAACCACTTCGCCTCCCGCCTTCTCGGCAAGATCATTGGCCCCGATCATGAGGACGACAGCCCTCGGATGGAGGGCAAGAACATCTTTCTCAAGCCGCACGAGAAGTCCGCGGCTCGTATCTCCGCTGATTCCGCGATTGGCTACCTTGAGAGGGGCGAAGGCACCCCCGAAATCATCGCGCCATCCCTGCGTGATTGAATCACCCAGAAAGACAACGGAGTTTTTCTGCTCCCCGGTCCTGTCGAGCCACGAGCCACGCCGCTTCCTCCAGACACCACGGAACCAATCGCTCCGTCGCAGGGGACCGGCGCCGGGCAGCCCCTCGTCACTGTCCGGAATAACCAGCGGGTCCTCCCCGGGCGCAGCGACCAGCAGATGGGCAGAGAAAGTGAGTAGAAGCAGGTGGACGACGGGGATCTTCTCAATCATGGCAGAGAGTCCCGGCTCTCGGGGCGCGGCCGTCAAGAAATCGATCGTAGGACAGGCCGGGGGAGGCCTCATCCGGCAAGGCATCCGGGTTAGCGCAATCGAACAGGTCCTCCCCCCTGCCGGCTCTTTGCGGTGGAACTCTGCCAGAGGTTTCGTATCGTGGCCAAATGACAAGGATGCGCTATCTGCTCCCCTTCTTCCTGGCGCTCGCTCCACTTAGTGCACAAGCCCAGCTCATCCGGCAGTCTGCAAACCTGTCCCTCCCGACCGAGTTGCCCCGGGCAACTGGCTACGCCACCGAAAATGCCCTTGGCAACCTGAGCTTCAACGACCCTCTCGATATCGCGGCCCCTCCCGGGGTCTCTGACAAACTGTTCGTCGTTGAGCGAAGCCAGGGCATTCAAGTGGTCGATCTCAATACGTTGACGAAGTCGACCTTCATGAATCTCCGGAGCTATCTACGGGCGCAGGGGCGCTCCCTCCAGAGCAATTCCGAAAACGGCATCCTGAGCCTTGCCTTCCATCCCAACTACAACCAGAACGGCTATTTCTACCTTTTCTACAGCCTGAATATCGGTGGACTCCACCAGCGGGTGGCCCGCTTTCAGGCCACGGGCAGACCCGGCAACTACAATGCAGCCACGAGAGCCGACCCGTCCACCGAGGCGCCCCTCATCACACAGCGGGATCAGGCTGGAAATCACAATGGCGGGGACATGGAATTCGGCCCCGATGGCTACCTCTACATTTCCACCGGCGACGAGGGAGGCGGCGGGGACGCCTACGACAACTCACGACACATTGCGAAAGACTTCTTTGGCGGAATCCTCCGCATCGATGTCGATTCCAAGCCCGGATCTCTCGACCCCCAGCCCCATGACGAGAGCAGCACGGGCACGGTGGGAGACAGCGCCATCACTCCGGGCAGTTACCGCATTCCCCCCGACAACCCGTTTGTGGCCCTCTCTCAGGGCTCCGGTGCCACTGTGACCTACAATGGGTTCACCGTGCAGCGAAACAAGATCCGGACGGAGTGGTATGCCATCGGACTGCGCAATCCATGGCGCATGAGCATCGATCCGGAGACCGGCCGCATCTTCACTGCCGATGTCGGCCAGGGCGCTTACGAGGAGATCGACCTGATTACCCCGGGCTTCAACGGGGGGTGGAGTTGGCGGGAGGGCGATCACGCCTATGCCTCCGGTCCCGGCCCCTCGCCCCCGGCACGCTACCGGGCCGATGATCCCATCTATGAATACGATCGCACCAACAACGGAACATCCAATGACAGCGTGATCTTCGGCACCTCGGTTACCGGGGGCGTGGTCTACCGGGGAGACCGCCTCCCCGAACTCTTCGGCAAATATCTCTTCTGCGATTACAATACCGGATACATCGCCGCCCTGACCGAGCAAGCGGACGGAACCTGGACCGGAGAACGGCTCGGGCGGGACACCCGGGTGGCGAGCTGGGGCTATGATCCACGCAATGGCGACGCCCTGCTCTGCGACCTCTCGAGCGGCCAGGTCGAGCGGCTTCGACGCACCGGCGTGCAGGGCAACGCCCCCCCTGCCACCCTCTCTGAAACCGGGGCGTTTTCCGATCTCGGCACTCTTGCGCCTGCTCCCGGTCTGGTGGCCTACGAGCCGAATGTCGCCTTCTGGAGCGATTACGCAGTCAAGTCACGCTGGTTCGCGGTTCGCAACGCGGTCGACGTCGTGCAGTTCGACCCCACCGGTTCGTGGGGCCTGCCCTCCGGCATGGTCTGGGTAAAGCATTTTGACTTCGAGACCACGCGGGGCGACCCCTCTACGCGCCGCCGCCTCGAAACGCGCTTCCTGGTCAAGACCGGGGAGGATGTCTACGGCCTCACCTACAAGTGGAGGGAAGACCAAAGCGACGCCGACCTCGTTGCGGAAGAAGGCCTGTCCGAAATGATTCCGGGCAGCGCCCCGCTCCAGACCTGGCACTATCCGAGTCGCTCGGACTGCCGCTCCTGTCACACCGAGGCCGGTGGTTTTGCTCTCGGGTTCAACGCCCGGCAGATGAACAAGGAACATCGTTACGGGGCTCAGAGTCTGAACCAGATCGTGGCCCTCCGGTCGGCGGGCTATCTGGACGGCCCGACTGCCGACCCCGCCACGCTGCCTGCCCTTGCTCCCGCGGATGCGGACGAGGTCTCGGTCGAATGGCGCGTTCGTTCTTATCTGGAAGCCAACTGCTCACAATGCCATCAACCGGGAGCCCCGGCACCCGGGCACTTTGACGCCCGCGCGAGTACTCCTACCGACCTCGCCAGCCTGATCAACGGCATTCTGGTCAACGACCTGGGTGACGAGGCCAATCGTTTTCTCGTTCCCGGGGACGCAGCGCATTCGGTCGTCCTGAAACGGCTTCAGGGGACAGGCTCCCTGCGTATGCCCCCGCTCTCCAGCAACGAGGTCGATCCCCAGGCAGTGGATCTCCTGACTCAATGGATCAACCTCTCTCCAGCCCGGCAGAGTTTCCCGTCTTTCCAGGAACTTCACTTTGGGAGCAAGGTCTCCCCGGAGGCCCAACCCTTGGCCGATCCTGACCAGGATGGACTCGGCAACAGGCTCGAGTATCTCCTCGGGTCCAATCCCCTGCGGCCTGATGCCGCCATGGGACCGGAGGTGTCCTACCAGTCAGGCAGCTTCTCGCTGAGCTTCGAGCAACCTGCCAATAGAGCAGTCCTGATCGAAACGAGCACAAACCTGGTGGACTGGACGCGCTGGCAGGAACCGGAAAACCTGATCACGTTTCCAGCAACCACACAGATTCGTTATTTCGAGGGCTCCGTGGAAAATCCACGGAGGTTTTTCAGGGTGCAATTCCAAGCCCCTTAGGGAACGCCTCTTTCCACCAGGCAAGAGGAGGACACCCTCCTCCCCGCCCTCCCGCATCGTTCATCCACCGTCCAGCGGTGCAGGCTGCAACGTTCATTCCACCACGAAACGGCAGAGGCGAGTGGGACCTTCGGGAAGGAGAACCATGGAGGCAGCGGTCGACCCATTGACCGCATGCTGGGAATCAATGGTATCATCAGCGCCTTCACCACCCCCGGCCCATTCCATGCCATCAGGGCTGACTTCAGCAGTCCTGCGCAGGGCAGAATCATCAAGCAGGGTGAGGTTCATGGCAGGGTCCCCGTTCACCGGGCTCGCAATGCTGGGGACGTTGGGACTCTGGGCGACTGTGGGGCTCGTGTTGAACACAGATACTCACCCCGCCAGTCAGGTCGTCCACCCTCACCCTGTCCTCGGGCATTTTCCACTCCAGCCTCCGTCCGTTGAAATCTTCTTCACTCGGGATGAATAACACCACTTCCCGGTCCGTCCATTGAAACAGACAGCGGGACCTTCTCTCCCCTGTCCCGTCTCCCAGCAAAACTCCAACCTAGAAAGAATATATCCAGATGACCTCCCAGACCCCATCCCCCTTGAACAGGATCACCCGCCAAACCAGAGGCCGGCTCCTTCTCCCCCTCATGGTTGCAGCCGCCACGGTCAGCAGCGCAGCAGCCAACGACATTCGCGGCATCCGCGTCCTCTCGGAAAGCCACAACGAACTCAAGCTCTCGGTCTCGTACCATTACTCCGGGAACTTCGGCTCGGAGGTCTTCATGGGCATTGAAATGGCCAATGACGGCAGTTCCTCCCGCCACTTCTCATACCGACCCGCGCGCCTCCGCAGCGGGAGCAGCACCGCAACCGTGACTCTCTCCACCACGGATTCGGCACCACAGGTATTCACCACCAACCAGCTCAAGCTCAAGATGTATGTCGGAGGCCGTTACAGCATCGTGGAGGAGTTGATTCCCCATCGAAAGAACTGGCGGAAATTCCCGCTGATCTCGATTCCCATCCCCCAGCCGACTCCCCTGCCTAATCCGGGGCCCGCTCCCAGGGAAGACCGTCTGGCCTTTGATACCAATTGCCTGCGCATCGTTCCGGAGGCCGGGGGCAAATACCTCCTCACCGACGGGCGCTCCCGCATGAAGGTCTTCCCGAATCGGGCGGAAGCCGAGCAGTGCCTCCGGATCATCCGTCATTACCGCCTCGACTCCCGGGGATTCGTCGGGCGCCCGGATCCATCCCTTGAATACTGGCTGACAGGCGGAAGGGCCCCGGTGGGCTCCATGCCCGGAGAGGATGCCATCCGTTTCAATCCCCGGAACCTCCAGATAAAGAATATCCGCGGCAGCTGGAAGATTGTGGAGGGGAACCACTACCTCCTCTCATTCCCCAACCAGCGGGAAGCCTCCGAAGCACTCCAAATCATCCGGAGATACGGATTCACACACCTCTGCTTCGTTGGACGCCCCAATGCCTCCATGACCTACCTGCGGCGGTAACAAGGCCTCGAGCGCCATTCCCTCCCGCGGTCCGCCCCTCACTGCCCCGGTTCACCCGGGGCAGTTTTTTTTTGCAGCGGTGTGCCGGTTCATCAGGCCCGGCATCCCCAACTAGGATCCTGACGAGCTCTCCCGCCCTTTTCTCGTTCCCCTGCGATAGCGCTGGAGCAGATCGTCTCGATCACACTTCTCCGCCTCCAGGAACGCGAAAACCTTTTCGGCCTCTTGCGCGTCTTCCGGCACCGGGAGCCTGGCGATTCGATCAAAGACCTTGTTCCGCACGGTCGTGAGATAGAGACCATCGACCGGGCACCCACGCTTCCCCCTGGCCCCGGCCAGGGCGCTCCGGAAAATTGCCCAGAACTCAGCCTGCCCCTGCGGGGTGTCCGTCGAGGCAATCACGGTATCGATAACGAGCAGGTGATAGGGATTCCGGCCGATCGCATGATGAAGCAGTTTCCGCCCCTCCTGCTGCCTCTGTTCCCCGGGCAGCATCTTGTAGACGGCGTGCGCGATCGTTCCATCGTGATAGGCGGACAGTCCGTAATTCACGCCCCAGGCAAGGCTCTGGTGATAGACCATCTTCCTGATTCCGCGGAACTCGATCTCATGGCCACTCGTACGCCTGTTACGCCTGAACTCGCCTTCGAACGGCCATGGGGTGAACGGACCTGTTTTTTCATCTCCGCCAGTGGCATACTGCCCGCCCTCACAGCGAAAAATCCCGGTCTCCGGTCCATGGCGAAAGAAAACCACCGCACAGTGTCCAGGCTGAGTCGCCTGGCAGGAGGGGACGCCGAGGATGTTGTGGCCGCGCGCGGAAATGGAACCCATCGTCCCGCACACGCCTCCATCCTTGAGCATCATCTGGATCGTGGCGTAGGTGAAGGGGTAGGGCTTCAACCGGCGCGCCGACTGCATTGGGAACTGCTGCGCAATCCCGTGGATATACTCCCCGTAACGGTGAAACTCACCGCGGTCACGAAAGGCTATCCAGCGCTCTTCCCGCTCTCGCAGGGGTTGATGATCGGCGGCCAGCATCGTCAGCAGCACCCATGGGGCCGTGAGCGGGAACGGAGGCCAGTTGCGTTGCTTCTGCTCCTCCGGGGGAAAGGTGTGCTCGAAATTGCGGATCGCGTAGAGGCACCGCTCAGCCGGCGTCGCGAACGCGTCGCGCTTCTTCGGAAGTAACCCTTTCGCCTCGTAGGCTGTGCGGAACATCCGGTAGGCAGCATCGATCTTCCTGTAAGCCTCGCCGCGCACCGCGTCACGGCTGTGCCAGTGGATGACCCGGTCCCCGCAGTCGATGTTCACCTCGTGCCCCTTGGATTTCATGTAGAGGTTGAACTTCTCCTGCAGCTCCCGGCTCGCCATCACATCGGCAGCGTAGAGCGTGCGCCTGATCTTCTTCGTCTTCGGCGCCGGTTCACCCTTCTTCCGCTGCGGTACAGGAATTGCGATACCGCGCTTGTCATATTTCAACTCGCCGGTCTTCGCATCCAGCACAACATCCTCTTCGATGGAATGGTCGTTCAGGAAGTTGACGATGTGGTCATTGACGTCCAGCTGACGCTTCTGATCCCTGGTATCAACCAGAACCCGAGGGTCGCCGGGAATAACCAGTTTCATTGGCTCCCGGGGAGAAATGTCGGCGGGCAGCCCCTCCTTGGCGCTGACCAGGGCCGCGGCGAGTGCCAGCTGGCGGTATTGCTCGAACTTCGCTTTGCCAAGATCCAGCCGGAGGGAGTAAAGCCAGAGGAGAACGTCCTCGGGAGCATCGTGTACCGCATAAACCCCGGTGGCGATGTCAGGGTCGGATTCGACCCAGGCCAGAAACCCGTCCGGAAGCGATTGCCCTGCTTCCTCAAGTCGACGCTCCGCGTTCTTCTTGGCCTGGCTAAAGAACGCAGTCCGCAAGGCGGAGGTGACCTCAAACTGCTCGTTCCTGCACATGAGCAGAAGCGGATCGCCGCCGGCATCTGCCTCCAGCGGGCTGTTCGATACGGTAATCACCAGGGCAGCAAGGACGGCGGGCGGACAAATTTTCATTCTGTCACGATTTTCAGTCCCGCCGGTTGGAAAGCAAGTCGAAGGTCAAAGGAGACATGACAATTGAGAAATTCCACAGCGGGAGCTAAAATGGAGATGCTGACACTGATCAGGTTCAGCGTAAGCCTGAGAAGTTCTGGATGGTGATTAAGGAAGGGCGGGCAGATGCAGTCAATGTGTGCAAAATTGTGACCTCGCGCCGTCCTCGGCATCTGTGCTACAATACCGGCATGCTGATGCTTGTCCGGGGTTAACTCTCGATGAATCTCACTGGACAGGTTATCGCCGCAAACAACCAGCACACTTCCAGACCATGCCTGCAAAACTCCCAGTCACGGTATTATGCATACTAACGGCCCTGTTGAGCGCCTGCAGCAGCACAACCAGCCACCCGACGATTCAACAGAAATATTCGAGGAAGCTGGCCCAGCTGCAACCCGGCATGTCCCCGGCAGAGGTCCGGGGCCTTCTTCCCATCCGAAAACAGGGAGCTTCCTCCGGAAACAATGAAACCTACGTCCTGAGAGACACCACTGGCCTTCATCAGACGTTTCAGGAGAAGACCCCCGGCATCTTCGGCATACGGGGAGAAGAGCTGCCCGAAATGAGGCAGATGTCATTTTACTTTCAGGACGGATCGCTAACCCACTGGGACAAGTAAGCCCTGAGGTTCTGTCCTGAACCATCATCCCCCCAACCATGAAACGATTCTCTACCCTTCTTTCATCCGTCCTTTTCTGCCTCGTCCTCACCTTGACCGGGTGCGGGTTCAAGCCAATGGATCACGAGCACAATTTCAAGCTCGAGCAGGTCAAAACCGGTATGAGCGTGGAGGAGGTCAAAGCTATTTTCCCAGCCATGAAACACTCCGGTGGCGGCGCCTCGCAGGAGGTATACACATTCAGCGAAACCGACTACCGGGCGATCTCCTCCGTTGGAATTATCACCCGCACCGTCACCTTTGTGTTCACAAATGGGAAGCTGATCAAATGGACTGCGGACCAGGGCCGCTCCATGTGACCACCTCTTCGAGCTCCCCACGGGACCCTCAGGACGCACAATAATCTGAGTGTCCTACCCGGGCAGGCGCCAGGATACCGGGGCGCAATGGGCACAACTCGCTGGAAGTGCAAAACAACAATTTGAGACACTGGCGGGGCAAGAATCGCTGGTAGGCCGGCGCAGTGGTGCGCTGGTGGAGCATCTTTGTGCGCGAACTAAACTGAATCATGAAACTTGCCCTTCCCATTCTTTTAGTGGTCGCCCTCTTCGGCTTGGGGCTGACGGGCCAAGAGAAAAAAAGCCAAGAGGAGAAGCCGCAGAGAGTCACCCTCACCAAGATCGACAGTCGTCACTGGCTCGTTGGCCCGGAAGGCAAGCCCTTCTTTGCCCATGGCATCACCCACGTGAACGCCAGAAGGGCCGTGCTCCCAATTGACAAGTCGCAATTCTCACGACTCTGTAAGGAACTCGGTTTCAATGCCTACGGCTACGGCTGCCCACCACAGCTCAAGTCCGACATGCCTTACATCGAAAGTTGGTCGCACCTCATTCAGAGCGCTTACTACCGGGGCAAGAATGGAGTCAAATTCGTCGACATCTTTGATCCCATGGAACAAGCCCGCCTCGATGCCGGAGTGAAGCACAACTGTGCGCTCGGTCGTGAGAGCCGTCAGAACATCATCGGTTACTGCTGGACGGACCTTGGCTCCTGGCCATTGAAGAATCCCTCAGGCACCAACTGGGTGGAATACATTCGCAGTCTGCCGGAGGACGCCCCCGGCCAGAAGGCTTATCGAAAGTTTCTCGGCACCTGGAAGGGAAATGACAATACTGCCCGTGATCAGGATTTTCTCCGCCTCATCGCCCGCGAGTATTTCCGCGTCGTGGGAGAAGCAAACCGGAGATACGATCCAGGCGCACTCGTTTTTGGAGATCGCTTTGCCTTTAACACCTTCGACCCCGTCGTCGTGAAAGAGATGTTACCCTGGGTCGATGGCATTGCGATTCAGCCGCCATTCTGGGGTCCATTTCCGAAAGAGAAATTCGACGAAATTCACAGGCTCACCGGCAAACCGATTCTCCTCTGCGACTTCGCGATCCGGTTCAAGGACGGCGACAAGGACATCCGCAGCTGGAAGGCGATGGAGAATTCTGTCGTCGCCAGCCATGCCTATACCGACTACGTCAAGGCCGCGCTCGAAACCGACTACATCGTCGGCGTCTTCTGGTGCAATCCGGTGGACACATCAAAGGGCTTTGGCAGAGCCGGCGTGAAGCAGGGGTTCTTCGGTGACGAACTGTCCGAGCGCCCCGGCTTGCACGAGGCGGTGAAGGAATTAAACGCGTTCCGGGACAAACTGACGCCGGGAAACGTGAAGACCGGCACCTCTGCACAGCCGCAAAAAAAAGGACAGGACTCAACCAGCAGTCAGGGATGAGCACTCCCCCCGGAGCAGGCCGCCCCGGCCTTGAGCAACTGTCGTCGATTCGTTCCCTGCATTCGTGAACCCGGGGGAGATGAGAGACACCCGTGGACCACAAAAAGGAACCTTGGCATCCGGATAGCGGGAGCAACCGCTGATTCATATCCCAAAAAATGGCGGACAGGGTGGGATTCGAACCCACGGATCGATCCCTACATTTGCGTTCTCCCTCCGGAGAGCAGTATCCTCACAAGTCCGAAGGCAACCCATTCTGTGCGGTGCGCCATTAGTCTGCGTCCGTCCGGATGTACGCCGGTCAGATCCGGGGCAAGACGTGCTATACGATCGCGTTCTATCTGGATGTTCACCGTCACCGCCGTATGGCCAGCGATCTCGAGAAGGCAGGGCGCGAAGCCAAACTGGCTGCGGACGTCAGCGATTTTGCGCTGAGGCGGTTTGCCCCCTGAAGCCAATTCTAGGACTGGCGGAGGAATCGATCTCCTGTCAATAAGAGGTCAATGAACAGGATCTGCACCTCGTCCTCCCCCGGAACCCTCTCCAACTCCGGCCTGCAGTCGCCCAGGGCACCGGGGTCAGAGAAGGAATCACCTCGCTATCGATCCCAGAAAAACCAATGCGTAAAAGTTGCCTCCGCCCTGATCTTGATGATTTCGGCCGGGTTCCCCGTTCCACTGGAGGCCCAGGAGCAGAAAATCGATAAACCCCTTTTCAAAATGGAGACTCTCTTCGTCTCCAAAGGAGATCATAAAGAGATTCGCCTTCCTAAAATTGTCGTTGCTAACGATGGAACCTTGATAGCCTTCGCTGGCCTTTCCCGGTTCTATCGCACAAGCAAAGACAAGGGAGAAACCTGGTCCGATCGTCAAACCATCTCCCCCAAATGTGAAGGGGGTAACGTCATTGTTGACCGAGTTACCGGAGATATCTTGTTGCTCGATCCTGGTCCGGATGTGCCAGCGTGGAGAAGCAAGGATACAGCGAAGACCTGGAACCCGGAGAAGGTGGTGTTTCACCAGAATGGGCCCGACCACGGAGGGACGATGGGAAGTGAAGCTGGCATCACTCTCCGCCACGGCCCGCACAAGGGGCGCCTGATTTTGCCGACGCGATTTCGATTCAAG
>Ga0163179_10000096_pt1 | contig 61427 bp, 59 predicted proteins | sample AtlANTMetagenome_FD_109643 | JGI IMG/M metagenome (GOLD analysis project Ga0163179, IMG submission 109643) | Marine eukaryotic phytoplankton communities from the Atlantic Ocean - Atlantic ANT 2 Metagenome | ecosystem: Environmental > Aquatic > Marine > Oceanic | place: North Atlantic Ocean...
CCCAGGCAATCAAGAAGAAGTTGTATGGAACTCTGTTGACGAGTTAATTGGCATATATGGTGATATATTTGTTGATTCTGACAACTATACACCTACTATTCGTCGTGTTCGAGAAGAAATACATCTAACTATGCAAGTTAATTTTGAACATCCAGAGATTTATGGCAACTCATATATGGCTATGCCTGAAGAATACCAAGAAGCGCTTCAAAAAGTTGATTCCGTGATTGATGACAGAAGAGATGCTTTTCAGGAAATCCTCACCGGTTACTTCAAGCGCGAAGGGCAAATGGAAGGTGGAGAATATGCTAATTTAGCCGTAGCGATTGAAGATGGTATTCTTACATCCTACGAATGGGATCTTGAATCTGACGGAGAATACTACGAATCATATGAGTCAACCGCGAGATACTCTCACTATTATGATCCAGAAGATTTAGGATTAAGTATGGAAGTACTTATGCAGATTCTTGATTCTCGCGACTTTAAAATTGAGTTGAGAAAGCAACTTTTAGATGCGCCAAGAAAAGAACAGAACACTCAGTATTATTTACAAATGAACGCCACAACAGTGGAACACGCTGGAGAGGCTAAATATACCGCTATATTCTCGATTAACGCCGATGAGCCCGATATTATGACTGGATTATTTGTCGAGCTTGTAGAGGGTGAGATGGACGATGAAGACAACCTTAACGTAGTGTTTAATAGAGTATTGGCACAGTTTGTTAATTCTCGCCGGCCATCGCATATGCAAACAAACGAAAGCCTCGTAAGAACGTGGAAAGGATTTCTAAACTCATGAGTAAATATTTACAAGATCCCGAGTATCTTTTTGGTATCCTCACAATGTTGGTAAAAAAGAGCGGCGGCAAAATTACCATAACTGAAGAAGAAATGAAAAATGTCAGTAAAGGAGATTTGATAGGTATGTATTACGAGCCAAAAACTGGTAATCTAATACTTAAAGAAGTGGAACCTGAAGACATGATGCAAGCAACTTCAATGGTTCGAGATGATATAGATGGAGCATACGACAACTAATGTTTAAAAAATTTACAGAACACCCAAAAGAAAATGGAGAAACTTATTTTCAACATATGGCAGCCTCTTGGAAGATAATACACACCCTCAAGGTCATAGAATTAAAATGTTTTGTCCATTCTGTCTTTCCATTTTTATTCGTTGACGCACTTTCAGATAAAATTGAGTGTTTAGAAAATCTTGTTGAGAGGAAAGTCAAAAAAACAGAATCAGATGAGGATTTTTACGATCTATACGAGGTGTATGGCGGTGATTAATATAATCATAATTGGATTTGCCTGTATAAGCTTGGCTGCTTTTGTAGCTTCTGACAATAGCAAAAATACCAATGAAAAAGAGACTGAACAGATATTAAAAGAGGAACACATCGAATGATATACACAATAATTTTTCTATTATCCGGCGTTGCGTACGCTGATGATGAAAAGCAAGAACCAAAAGTTGTTTATAAACAAAGAACCGAAATCGATTTCGAAGGAGTAGAAATTGACGGAGAGCTGGTCAGACCGCAGGGAGCCTTGTTGTTAGACAGAAAACGTGCACAATTCAATTCAATGATAAAACTTCGTACAGATTTTGATGATCTGATGGATAAGTCAGTAGAGGAAATTAAATAATGTTTCCTTTGTTTTTTGAAAACAGCAAGATACCTGTTTGGTTATCTAAACTTGCCCCAATTGAAATAAATGCACTAAGTTTTTTTATCTTTGTTTTCTCGCGAGGTGAGATGGACGAAAGAGTAAGAAGACATGAAACAATTCATTATAAACAGCAATTAGAAATGCTTTTTATTTTTCAGTGGATTATGTATGCTTATTTTCATTTAAACGGACTGCTTTCGGGACTTAGTGGATCTGATGCTTACTATGTTAATCCTTTTGAGCTTGAAGCTTATGATAATGATGAGAAGCAAGGTTATTTAAATGAAAGAAAAGCATATGCTTGGGTAAAGTACTGGAGAGATATGTGAAACTCCTACTTGAAAATTGGCGAAATTATTTGAGCGAATCAAAACTTCGTGTCTTTGATTTTGATGATACGATTGCAAAGTCAGATTCTAATATTTATATTACAACAGATACCGGGGATGAAATTGTTATGACGCCTACTGAGTATGCTACACACAAAGTTGACCCAGACTACAGATACGATTTCTCTGAATTCGACGAGGTTATTAATCCAAGAGAGATTAAACAAATTACCAATATTGTCAGAAACGCCTTAAATGCCGGCACAGAAGGTAGGGAGATCGCTATCTTAACTGCCCGAGCAGCAGAAGCCGAAGGTCCAATACGAGATTATTTAGAAAGTATCGGACTTGATACTTCAAAAATCACATTTGCTCTGCTGGGAAGTTCCGATCCGCAAGATAAAGCCCGGTGGATTGCCAATCGCATTGAAAAAGGAGCCACAGATGTTCTATTTTTTGATGACTCGGGTAAGAATGTTAAGGCCATACAAGGTCTTTCTAGCGCATATCCTCAAGTTAAAATTAGAGCTAGAAAAGTAAAGTATGCTCAAGATATCGAAGAAAATGATGCCGGCGATGAAAATGCATACTAAAAATAAAGAATCTTTTGTGTTAAACTAATAAGTAAATAAAACCCTTGGAGAAAATAAAATGAAAGTTTTACTAACTTGTACCAGTATTGAAGACAGCAGCCGTACGGAAGACTCGGTCGATAGTCACTACCCTTTGGGGCTAGCTTATTTGCATTCTTATTTAGAGAAACATTCTGATTATGAAATTGAAACTCACTTCTTGAACAATGTCGATAATGAAACGTGTTTTAACAAAGTCAGAGATGAAATACAGAAATTTAAGCCTGATGTCGTTGGAATTTCAGTCATGACATTCAGTAGAACAAGCTCCTATCGAATGATTGAATATATCACCGAGAACCACCCGGAAATTAAAATTGTTTTAGGTGGAATGCACCCAACAGTTATGTGGGCAAATATGCTTAAGAAATATACTAATTGCGTTGTAGTAATTGGTGAAGGAGAAGTAACTTTTCACGACTTATTAAAACACTTTGAGGATGACAAGGATATTACAGATGTTCCTGGAATTGCTTACCATAATGGAGAGGAAGTGGTTAAAACAGGCGAAAGAGACCTCATTGATGATTTAGATATTTTGGAGTTCCCAAAACACGAAATTTTCTTGTGGGAAGGAAAAAAAATGGCAAACCTATTAACGAGTCGCGGGTGTCCCTTTAAATGTAATTTTTGTGTACTAGATCATATTTCGCTACGAAAAGTTAGATACCGAACTGCCAATGACGTTTGCGACGAAATTGAACAGATTTTAAAAATATGTCCGACAGTCGATACTATTTGGCTTCACGATGATGCGTTTATGATTAACAAGAAAAATACAATGGCACTGTGTAGAGAAATTATCAGAAGAGGGATTAAGACAAACTTCACCTGTAGTGCAAGATTTAGGCCTGTCTCTCGGGAGCTTATAGAGTTAATGGAAAAAGCCGGCTTCAATCATGTTTTGTTTGGTCTAGAATCTGGCGCCCAAAATATTATGGACGATATGAGAAAAGGAATTACAAAAGATCACATACGCTATGCGGTATCTTTGTTTGCAGAAAGCGGCATCAAAACAACAGCATTCTTAATTGCCGGCTTACCAGGAGAGACTCAAGAGACAATTCAAGAGACTATCGATTTTATTCAAGAAATGCAATATACCAACTATCTGTATTATGATGATATTGGAGTTGCAATGATCTATCCAGGAGCCGAGTTATACACAATTGCAAAATCTAGGAAACTTGAAGTTGAAGGTTATGGATTGCTTGACGATGACTATTGGCTTACCGACCTTGAGGTTCCATATTATTTGTGCGAAAACACATTAGAGCAATTGTTTGAATGGAAAGAGGAAATTAGGGATTCTATTGCTTTGAGTAGAATTGATAATCCTCAAAACTTTTTAAAACAGAAAAAGTTATTCCCATCATTAATTAAATACTCATATAAATTTGGAATGATTGGGGTTGTAAACACCCTGCAGGCAACCCTACAAAGACACAATTTATTACCTGAAATGCTAAGAACATTTTTCATTGGTAACCCAGAAGATATGATGACAAAGATATCTAAAGCTTTTGAAAAAGATCTTATATCAGGATTTATGGAAAATATGACTTTAGAAGAAAAAAAGCAGTTTATCGCAGATTATGAAAAGCAAACTCAAGAAGACATCAGTACTTTAGCGCGCTGGAAGGCTCAGCACCACCCTGCAGCTGACGAATATACCGCCTTACATAAACAAAAGGCAGCATCAGATGAAATGAAAAATTTACTAAATATTGTTGGACAACAAGAATAAGAATCTAGTTATCGCGGAGGGTTTGTATAGTGACTGGTGAGACCGACGGGTGGGAAACCTATTCTAAATTAGTTTTGCAGCAGCTTGAAGTAATGTCAAACGGTATTTCGGCGCTACGAACCGAGCTTCAGGACGTAAAGTATCAAATAACAGAATTAAAAGCTAAAGAAGATAAAGTAAAAGATTTAAAAATTTGGAAAGAGAAGATGGATGATGTGGCTTCTCCTCCACAAATTAAATCCGCATTAGAAGAAATCGAGAACTTAAAAACTTTTAAAACAAAAGCAATAACTATCTTTATGGTTGTGCAGGGACTGATGGCGATGGCGATGGCGATGGGCCTAGAAATATTCTAGTTTTCTGCAGAATAACCACATAAAACAGTGTTAATAAGGTTCGCGATATAGTAAGTCGACATGTCTAGTGTCTAGCACTCTACTTACTGTATGGCGCGCGCAATTAAAAAAATAAAATTATTTATTGAGATGGTTACAAGCCAAGCATCTGGAAAAACGGAAGACTTGGAAGAGCTAATACCTGAGTATGGAATATGCGGTACTGGATACCTATTCTGTTTAGAATATAATACACGAAATTTTACTAGAGTTAGTCGTGGTCAAAAAGTTTATGTAGTCGACGATAAAAGAGATGACTTAAATAGGGTTTTAATATTCACTAATTGTGGTAAACTAGTAGAAATAGATGTAGAGGAACTAATTTACACGGAGTTTGATTAATGCTTTTTGTTTTTAATAAATTTTGGAAAGTCTTGCTTTCAATTCTTATAGCATGGCTCGCCTGCGAGTTCATCAGTTTTGAGTTAACTGTTGTTTCCCTTCTTACGCTCATATTGTATAAAAATAGAGGAAATTCCACCTCCCTTATTTAAATTTTGTCTATTTATGGCGTGACGTCAGAAAAAAAACACAATCTTAAAAACGATTCAATAAAGAAAGAAATCTTTTTAGTTAAACATCTCAACGATTCATCTCAAAAAATATCGCAGGTTGGACCTTTTCATAATATAGAAGAAGCTATCAATACCTGCAAACATTTTTTAAAAAAAGGTACGTGCTCTTGGATGGTCAGGTACAATGGATAAAAAACAGATATTCGGAGAGGTCACTGCGGAAGATTTTGAGGTCGGAGATATTGTAGAGTGGAACACTTGGGATGAAAAGTATTCTGATTGGGTACCACAATATGGAGTACTGCTTGAAATACAGAATGAAATTAGGGCCGGCCGCGTAGTTTCCATATCAAAAGTTATGCCACTAAACGAGTCACACGTAGAAAGAGAGTTTTTCACTCTAACACTTAAGATTATTAATAAAATGTAGTATATTCATTAACTGAATTAAAAACTACTTACACTGTTGGGATACATTTACTATGATTGATATTATTAGTCCAATGATTAAGCAATTTTTGCCATTTGCACAAAAAAAAATGGGTTTTAATGATCCACCTAAACTTTTTTTAAAAAATGACACAAAGAATGCCAACAACCCTCTTGGCAAAACAGCTTTCTATAATCCGAAAAAAAAATCCATAACATTATACATTACTGGGAGACACCCAAAAGATGTAATGAGGTCTCTGTCGCACGAATTAGTCCACCACACCCAAAATTGTCGTGGCGAATTTGACAACGCTGGAGATATGGATGAAGGGTATGCTCAACAGGACGAACACTTGCGCGAAATGGAGCGTGAGGCTTATGAAGTTGGAAATATGTGCTTCCGTGATTGGGAAGACAGCATAAAAGAGACTATTTATTTCGAACATCTGAAAAAAGGAGAACAAAAGATGTCTACAAAAGATTGGAAAAACAAAGAATTAACCACAATTCTTTCTGAAGCGTTTGGATTTAAATTTAATTTAGATGCTTTAAACGAAGGAGCCGATAAGAATACTGGAATGTCCGGTGTGAAAGGTGACGACGATGATGACACTGAAATGGGTCATATGAAAGAAGAAGAAATTGAAGAAAACAATGATCAGGTATTTGCACCAAATCATTATTGTGTGCACCATGGCGGTGTCACTCACAACGGCTCTGTACAAATGGCAGAGGCTGTCGGACATAATTGGAACGAAGAACTTGGAAAAGTTACTTCTTACGATATGAAGCTTGAAGACGGAACAATTTTAGAAAGCGTTTCCGTTGAAGAAATTCACGTAACAAACGCTTCTTTGGCGGAAGGTCACGGATCCCATCCGGCTAAGCGAGATACTGGTGCGTCTGCTGGTGATGATTCTAAGACCCACAAGGGTGAAAAAGATTACACCACCAAGAAAGACGATGAACTCAAACACAGCGCCAAAGGCCGCGGCGAGAAAAAGGGTGACAAAGCTTATGTAAACGAAGATGAGGACGTCACCGAAAGTGACGAAATCGTAGCCGAAGAAAGCGGAGAAGAAGAAGGTCACCACTATGATGACGATAGGATGAGTGATGATGATCGTATCGATGCTATTGAGCGCCATCTTCATGCATTGCGTCGTGACAGAGACTACGACGATCAACACATCGACGAGAAAGCTGGAGCTAATCGCCAAGGAAACGAAGACAAGGATGTAGGCCATGGCCGTATGTCCGATGATCGAGTTCACGAAGAGGTTGATTCTCTCCGCGAGGCTATCAGAGCGGTTCTATCAAAACATCTCAAGGGCTAAGCTTATGTCAGGCAAATATAAAAGTTGATCTTAAGAGATCACAGCTACGCTTTATTCAAAAGCTTTTGCTGATTCACAATCCAGAGGAAGAAACCATGTCATTAAATTCGCAGTGGAAAGATTTTCTTAACGAAAACCTTGATGAAAAAAACATCTTTACCTATATTCAGGGTCTCCAAGAGATAATTTCCAATCTTAAACCAAGGACAATGACCGAGAAAAGACGGTTACAAATTGCAAAAACACATTTGCGAGAAGTTAAGAGATTTGCTCGGCGAATGCAAAATGATATGGATATACTCCAGGAAAAGGTAAATATACTTGAAGAGGCAAAAGGGGATAAGTAATGGGTGGCGTTGCCGGACATATGGCACATTTGTCAGAGGATACTGATTTAACCTTTAACGAGATTGTCAGTATCCTCGGCAAAGTTGCAAATGCTGAAATTGAAAATGCCACTGAAAAAGTAGATGGTCAAAACCTGTTTTTAACAGTCAACGCTAATGGCGAAATAAAAACAGCCAGAAATAGCGGCGATGTTAAGAAAGGTGGAATGTCAACTGATGAATATATTAGCAAGTGGATTGGACACCCAGCCGAAAATGCGTTTACAAACGGTTTTAAAGCCGTCTCAGCGGCTTTGCGAAAGCTTAGCCCTGAAGACCTAGAGACCATCTTTGCGGACGGCCAGAGGTACGTTAATATGGAAATAATGTATCCCAATAATCCTAATATTATTTTATATTCTTCACCAAATATTGTATTACACGGGCTTCAGTATTTCGGAAGCGAAGAAGAAACACCCGAAATGAGGCAACTTACTAAGCAAAAATTCATTAAGTTAGACACCCTTATCGACGGAGCTTCTGAAAAAATTGGTGAAGAGGAGTGGGCTGTAAATGGCCCTAAACTTGTTGCTCTTAAGAAATTAGCTGATGGTACTGCATTAGAAGATGTAACAGCAAAAATTAAATCGTTTGCGGGGCCTGTTGGTATGGACGCCACATTAGGAGATTATATCGAGCAAGTTGTAAAAGGATACACTGAGCAGGCAGGTATGCCGGCAGACGTAACCGAAAACCTTGTTACTTTAATGTTGCAGCCTGACGAAGCCAAGGAGCAGGGTATAACAGTTGTTAATCTCAAGAAAGGCCTGCCTAAAGAATTACAAACTATGGTCTCAAACCTGGGAGCTAAAACAAAATCTAGAAAGTATATTGCTAGTATTTTAAAACCTATTGAAGTGGCTATTAGTGATTTTGCTATTGAAGTGCTACGTGGTGTGAAAAGTTATTTTGTATCTGACAACGATCAAGAAGTCGCTCGTATGAGAGCAGAACTCGAGCAATCAATCGCATATCTCAAGAATCTTCAGGCGTCCGGTGACGAAAAGATGGGAGAGCTTATTGATACTCAATTGGCTAAATTAGGAAGCATCGAAAATCTCGCTTCATCGATGGAGGGTGTGGTATTTGAGTACCCTCCGGGTTCCGATAAGATTTATAAATTAACTGGTGCTTTTGCCATGGCCAATCAAATTATTGGTCGGGCCCGAAGATCTGGTATGTCAGAAGACGAAGAAATTGATATTCAAATAATCGATGATGAATCAGACGATCCAGTAGTGGACACCGATTATCCTAAAACTGTGGCTGTCATTCCGGGAGCATTCAAACCACCTCACAAGGGGCATCTAGATATGGTGCGTTCGTATGCTAATATAGCAGATGAGGTTGTCGTGCTAATATCTCGTCCAACAAAAAGTGGTAGGAAGCTTCCAAACGGGCGAGAGATTACTGCTGAGGATTCTCTTAAGATTTGGAATGTGTTAACTACCGGGATGCCAAATGTGCGTGTTGAGATATCTACACACGCATCCCCAATCAATGCCGCATATGAATACGTAGGTGATGAGGGGCCACTCAACGTTGGTGATAAAGTTGTATTAGGATGCAGTAACAAAGGTGGCGATTGTAAAAGGTGGACTGGTGCTGAAAAATATATTAAACAAGGAGTGGAGTTGGTGCCAGTTACAGGCGTAGAACCAACTGCCCGGGCAGGGGGCGACCCATATAGCGCCACTGATTTTCGGAATGCTCTTGGTAATCCGGATGATCGAACAGCTATAGCCGATTTTGTCGGCAAAAGAAATGTTGACGCTGTATTGGATATATTAGGCCTCAGTAATGTAGAAGAAACTTCAGCAATGGCAGGAGGCGCAGTTGCGGGAGCATCGGTCCCTTTGGGATATACGTCGGGTAAAGGCCGCAAAAAGGCCAGAAAAGATACAATTATCAGACACGAAAATATTGATTTAAGTATCGTCGATGAAGTTATGAAACTAATTAGTGAAAGAGGCATTTAATAATGAACCAGCAAGAAGAAAGAAACCTTAGAGAAAGTATAAGACATTTGATACGACATGTCAAGAATAAAAAGCTAAATGAAGAATTAGAGTTGAGAAATATAATTCGACAAATGATGGATTTTGAATTATCAGAAGGTCAAACCCCTGATGTTGATCCTGCGCCAAATAAATCAACAGGTATTAATGTGCTTGAAGAGCTGCTTAAAAAGATTATACCAATTCTTGAAACAGATTACAAGTCATTAACAACTAGTGACTCACAAAGAGAATCTTTTCGATCACATGTCATTAATGCTGTAGATAATTCATTGACGCCGGCTAAAATTAATAATCAAGCAGGTGAAGAAATTAGCAAAGACATAGAAGAGGAGATTGAAATAAATGTTGGCGATGACGCTGGTGATGACAAGTTTATTGATATTCGCACAGATGCCGAGAAATCAGCAGCTGATGAAGAAGAGGAAGAAGATCCGAGAGATGCGTTCGGAACAGATGTCGAAGGTGACGAGACTGGGCGCAACGTGGCGTACCAGTCATACAAAAAAATAGAAAGTAGTATTATTGATTCATACGAATTGCTAGCTGATCCTGAAGACCAAGAGCTTTTCTATGATTATCTTATCGCTAACCTGAAACTATATTTTGAAAAATTCGAGGAAGAACTGGCTAGTCAGGTCTCTGAGCCGACCAACCAAGCATATGATATGGCTAAACAAGATCCCGGTACTACACAAAATTCTCCGGAAGATATAGAATTAGATCTATAAACATTTTATAGGAGATTATATGACCCCCGAAGATTTAGCAGCTGCCTTGTTGACTGCCGAAGAAGCCGGATCAAGTGAAGCAGATAAAATTGAAACTGATCCAAGTAAAGCCCCGAGTAAAGAAGTAATAGAGGCGCAAATACAGGAAACTTTAATGATTCGCTCTCAAGCAGTTGCTGATGCGATAAATGATTTTGTAATTGCAAAAATTCAAGAACTTACAGAAGATTCTTAAAAAAATCTTGACAAACTGAAGAATTGTAATTATACTAAGAATGTGTTCGGCGCTTGCTAGCATGATCTACAATGTCAATACAATCAAATAATATAAGCTTAATTAAGAAACTAAAAGAAGAAACTAATATTAGTAATGAATTCTTAATAAGCATAAACTCTTTATCTTTAGAAGATTTAATCGCAGTCAAGCTTGAACTATCAGCTGCAAACACAAATGGTCGCTTTTATGGCTTTGATTTGTGGAGAGGCATACAACATATTTCTAAAGAAGCGCTGATAAAATTTGCCTTGTCGGCGACAAAATCTAAAAAAGACGCTGCGAGATTCTTAGGCTTAACATATTTTGAATTTCTAAATATCTATAAGAGATATAATATTTCAGAAATCTTTGAAACAAAAACAAATAAGGAATTAAAATGAAAACATTACTTTTAGCAGCCACGTTTTTATTAGCTTGTCCAGCAGATTTAAAAACAAAAACAAGCACTAAAGACACTAGTACCGCCGAACCAGCGCCTCCACCAATATTGGGAGTTAATGAAAGACCAGATTGCGATCAAGCTGCTATTGGATCTACCGTATGTGACTTAGTACTACAAGACCATAATGATGAATATTGGCGCTTGTACGATCACAAAGGAAAGGTTATAGTATTAGATTTTTCGACGGCTTGGTGTTATCCTTGTCAGCGCGCCGCACCACATGCACAACTTATCCAGGATGATTACGGTGATCAGATAGTTTTCGTAACTCTGCTGCTTCAAGGTGAGTCCGGATTACCGGCAACAATAGAAGATGTTACGGCTTGGCGCGATACGTATGGGATGACAACATCCCCAGTTTTACAAGCATCGGATGAGTATGTTAAGGACCCTAATGGCATCACAGGATATTTAGTTGGCGGATACCCAACCTATGTATACATCGATCAAGAACTAAAAATCCACACAGGACATGTTGGGTTCAGCGATGAGTATGCTCGCTTGACGTTAGATGGCCTTCTGGCGAACTAATGTGGAAGGTTTACAAATATGATGGCCACTATATACAGGGTGATTTAATCAGTAAACACTCTACTGAGAGCGCGGCAATGAAAAAAGCAAAAAAAGATTTAGACTATGCATACTCAACAAAAGTAACACGTAAAGGCGAAATACTTATTTGGCTTGATGACGTGGAGCACACTCCGATTGGGGTGATAGTCAAAAAAACACGGGGGTGACTTTGGTTTCGACGTGGTATCGATATGATCGAGTGCAAGCAGGTTAGATACGACCTTAACAGTTCAAAAACAATAGTTGCAAATAACAACTTACACTTCGAACAGCGCTTAGCCGCTTAGTAGGGAGGTTGATTAGAACCTTCTATCCAATCTAATCAAAACAACAGATAAGTTGTTAAAATCAAAAAACTTATCGCAACAGGATGGTAAGCGATACTTTATAACCATCTATCTTTGTCAGTTGGTGATAGAAACTGAATAAGCTTGTGAATGACTTTATTAAGGATATATTGCGGACGCGGGTTCGAATCCCGCCACCTCCACCATATCGTTTGTAATATAATGCTATCTGGATCTATATAAAAGCATGAGTTATTCTAAAAAAGTAATAGACCATATGGAAAATCCACAAAATGTGGGCAGTATGGATAAAGAAGATCCCGATGTTGGAACTGGTCTTGTTGGTGCACCAGCTTGCGGAGATGTTTTAAAGTTACAATTAAAAATAAACGACAATGGAATCATAGAAGATGCAAAATTCAAAACGTTTGGGTGTGGCTCTGCTATAGCTAGTAGCTCTTTAGTGACCACTATGGTCAAGGGGATAACAATCGATGAAGCTATGGATATATCAAATTCAGAAATTGCGCAAGAGCTTTCATTGCCGCCAGTAAAGATACATTGTTCCGTATTGGCAGAGGACGCTATTAAAGCAGCAATTAATGACTACAAAGCTAAACAAGAATCACTTAGTATAGAATCAGAGCAATGTTGCGAAAAGGACGATAAAAGTCAATGCTAAATAAAAAAGAGATACAGGAATTCATCGATGACGAGATAAACCCAAGCCTTGAAATGCACAATGGGTATCTGTTGGTAAAGAGTTTCGATGAAAATACAAAAATTTTAGAAATAGAATTGGGCGGAGGCTGTCAAGGGTGCTCTTCTTCTGCTGAAACGTTAAGAACTGCTGTCGACAGTTTTTTGAAATCTAATTTTCCTGAAATAAATGAAGTTAGAGATACAACCGACCACGATGCAGGAATCTCTCCTCATCATTAGGATAAATAATGATAAAATGGTTTTTTAAAAAAATGAATTTTACTAATTCTGTATCTGACGCTGCTTTTTTGAATATGCAAAATAGCGAAACAAAATCAAGAGAGTGTGCGGACGGAATCGAGCAATCCCTATGGGAAATCAAAGAAATCTACGATATACCAACAGAAGAGGTTGCCAGAACAGTGCGCACTAAAAGAGAAAATCTCAAGTATATGCATAAAATTCTTAAAAATAGCGATAAAGATATAAAATAATATCTGTTTTGTTTTAAGTTCCTATACATACTTTAGAGGATAATTTTGTGAAAATCAGTATAGCTTTCTACAAAGGTGAAGGAAACATTTTTAATAAAATTGTTCGCAAATGGACAGGAAGTGTATATAGTCATGCTGAGTTGATATTAGCTGACGGAAGAACTTGGATATCTATAACGCCATTTATCAAATCTAAGATATACTCAAAAAAAGATCCAGAATACAACGAGAATGAATGGGATTTTGTAGAACTTTCCGTAACTCCAGAGCAGCATTCTATAATTGAAAGATTCTATTTGTTAACCGAAGGCTGCAGATATGATTGGGTTGGGATGCTATTATCTCAGTTTCTACCCTTTAAAATAAAGAGCCAAGGAAGGTGGTACTGCAGTGAGTGGATTGCTTATGCTTTGAGAATTTCTGGTATAGTTTCCTGGGAATCCGTTCAGATATATGATCAGGCTGATTTATCGCCAATTGTACTATATAATCTTATTAATGGCGACCTGGATGTCCAAAATACGAAAATTTAAAGTAGATGAGTGGGTTCTGTATAATATGTTATCTGCTCCATCTAAAAAAAATGATTATAGCAAAAGGGTATTAATACTCAATATATGCCCGCAAGACGATTTTTATGATTACGAAGTGTACATTGAAGTCGACAAAAAATTTAAAAAAGTCAAGGAAGAATATCTTTTTCCATTGACAGACAAATAAAATGTGTTATAATTAAATTAATATGAACAATCTAGTGTTATTTGACGTTGACGGAACTCTAACAGAGTCTAGAGAGCATTTAAAAACAAAAATGTTAAAAGCTCTGAGAGAACTTTGTCGACACTCAGAAATTGGTTTCCTAACTGGAAGCGGCCTTGAATATATAAAAGAGCAACTTTGGCCGGCCCTTAATGACCCAATTGTAAAACAAAATTGTCATCTTTTACCCTGCAACGGCACAGAATACCTCATAACAGATGGTCTCGATGAGATAATATTTAATCCTATCTCAAAAGCTGCTATGGTGGAAGAAATAGGCGAAGGAATGATGCAGCAATTAATGCAACTACTTTGCCACTTACAGTCACAAGTAGTCAAGGAATACAATATACCCCTGGCTGGCAACTTTATTCAGAATAGAGAGTCAATGATTAATTGGTGTCCAATTGGTCGCTCGTCTAAAAGAGATGGACGCAAGGCATTTAAATTATTAGATGACAAGCTTGGAATTAGAAAAAAATACTTCGATATACTCAATGCTGAGATTGAAGACAAAGAGATACCTCTTACATTGAAATTAGGCGGAGATACTTCTTTTGATATTTATCCTCATGGTTGGGATAAGACATATGCTCTCAAGCACTTCAATCAAGTCGACTGGAATTTTTGGTTTGTAGGCGATCGGTGTTACCCTGAAGGGAATGATTACGAAATATTTGAACTACTTAAAAACACTGGAAGGGCTTTTGAAACATCTGGTCCCGATGAGACACTGGAAATAATTGATTTTCATATTCTTCCAGACTTGACATAGGAAATAAAATGGTTATACACAAAGATATGTTTGATGAAGATAAAAAAAGACCCACTGTGATGGTATCGGGCGGTTTTGATCCGGTTCACGTCGGTCACATAAGAATGATTCGCGAAGCAGCAGAATATGGAGACGTAATAGTAATTGCTAATTCAGATGAATGGCTGTATCGTAAAAAAGGGTTTAACTTTATGGATTTTGCAAAAAGAGCAGAAATTTTAAATTCAATTAAAGGTGTTCTTCTGGTTGACTCGGTTGACGATCTGGATGGGACGGTGTGTGAAGCTATTCGGCGCCATAAACCTGATTACTTTGCAAACGGTGGTGATAGAGGTAAATCGAATACTCCAGAACAAACAGTCTGCGATGAGATCGGTGTTGAACTTTTGTGGGGTATAGGGGGGGATTATAAGGCTGATGCTTCGTCTACTCTTGTAGAAAATGCTCGTAATTCTTCGCAAAAAAATAAAAAGCCTGCACGCCGGCGTGTAAAGAGCGCTCAATCTGAACGATAAAGAAAATTGAAATTTGACTACTAGTTAAGATTATCAACAGAGCAAAAAGATGCAACAGAGCCGCAATGAAAACAAAGCACTTAAACTAGATTCTTCTTTTCGGCCCATTGAAATTGTAGACTCAGTGGAGGCTTTAGTGCTTTGTCTTGTTGGTAAGGCGTACGCAGTAGAATCATATGCAAAGCAAATACATTCTATTTCTCAGACGTTTCAACTGCCGGCAGTTATAGTATTACGGCGCTATGTGAAAATGAGATTTAAAAAAGTAGCATGTACTAGAAAAAATATAATCTGGAGAGATGATAGTCAGTGTCAATATTGCACTAAATATTTCGAAGAAGATAAGCTGACAATTGATCACGTTAAACCTCGAAGCCGCGGCGGCAAAAATACGTGGCTTAACCTTGTAACAGCTTGTAAAAAATGCAACCAAAAGAAGGGTAATAAGACCCCAGAAGAAGCAAACATGTTTCTTTTAAAACCCCCCAAAGAGCCTAAACCAAATATATTCAAAAATATTGGAAAAAATAGCTTTAGTTCATTGTGGGAAGATTATTTGTGGTAATTTCGTTAGTTTGGTTGACATCGATATAATAATGGGATATGATAATATATGGCAATTGCCCCTTAGCTCAGCTGGTTAGAGCAACGGACTGTTAATCCGTGGGTCCTCGGTTCAAGTCCGAGAGGGGCAGCCATCTTAATCAACACAGGAGAAAAACATGACAGTTGTAGAAAGACTACAATCACTTAAATTATCAGAGGGTGCCATGGTAACTCTCACCTATGAAGAAGGCGCCGATGTTTTCGTTCATAATGAGACAGAAGTTGAAGACGCAATTAACGAAACAAGCGTAATCAATGAATTTGCATCACTAATCGCGCATAGCAAGTTGGATGCCCGAAATCGTTGGAGCGGGAACGTTATAGAGCATCTTCGAAATGAAGATTATCTAGAGGATTACCAGCGAGGAACATATGGGTTTGAGGAGTATTTGGCAGAAACATTATCAGAAAATTTTTATGATACGGATTTGATTGAATATTCTACCCAAAAGTATGACCACAAGAGAGGATTCACAACTCTGACAGCACAAGTGGAGGTACCATACGCAAATTTCATAGAGGTTAATCCGTATATTGGAGGCTGGAAAGTCTCAGTAGAGACTGAAAGCGGAACTTTAAGTTTCGACGCATAATTAATTTCCTTATCTTTCTGTAGGCTATATATCCGTGGAGGGTAATTTATGAAAAAATGTGAATGCTGCGGCTGCATCGCACCTTGTGAATGCGAATGTTGCTGTAAATAAACGCGCTATTCTGCTCGCTTTATAAGCAGGACGTGGCTGCCGATCGTCACGTAGGCAGAGGTTTCCGGTCATCCTAGTTCTAGACAGAAAACCGGCTCCATGGGGTGAAGCGCCATAGGCAGGTGCACCGGGTTGTTACCCCGGCCGTTGTTGGTTCGAATCCAACCGCCCCAGCCATTTTATTTCTTCCCACATATATATTATGTGGGCTTTGAAAAGAGATTAGAAATATTTGCAGAATTACTCGTATTAGCAATGTCTATGTTTTTGGCTGCGTTTTTCTGTATGAAGGTTTTATTTATACCTGATTCTGCAATAAAAACTATCGATAAAATTTATGAAGTCGAAGAACAAGTATATCAAGAACGATAGAGTATTGGTTAAATCATTTGCCGGCCCAGACGTCTGTGTAGTTTTGAAAAGAAGATATCTTGTTTCAAAATCAAAACATAAGCTTGGTGTAGATGGCTGGGAAGCGCAGATAATGAATCAACGAGAGGTTGAGAAATTGCGCAAATGTGGTGTTCCCTATAAGAAAGGTGAAAAGCCTAAAGTTTGGGTATTCGATTGGGAAATAATCAAAAAGTGTTGACAGCAACGTTGTTACCCGTTATAATATATGTATATTTACTTGTAGGAGGGTAATATGAATCACTTAGGCTACGCCTGTATCAATCAAGGCTTTTCAACGCTGCCAAAGTCGCAGCGCATCACAACTAACCGTACTATGATCAAGCGTACGTTTCACGACCGCGGTATTGAGTATGCTTCTGAGCTTGCTTTGCAAAATCTACGCGATTTGTACACTATTCTTGAGTGGAATCTTACCAATGATATTTACTTTTATCGGCTTTCTTCCGACATTATTCCGTGGGCGTCCGAGTATGACCTCGTAGATATGCCTAATTTCGGCGCTATCCACGCCGCGGCCCTGAAGGCGGGGAACTTTGCCCGCAAGCACGGAATGCGCCTCACATCGCATCCTGGGCCGTTTAATAAACTAGCATCACCCAAGGAGCGAGTATTTCAACTTACCAAAACTGACTTGTCGGTTCACGGTGATTTGTTCGATCTTATCGGCTTACCTCGCACTCCATATGCCAAGCTTAATATTCACGTTGGTGCAGCATATGGCGACAAGCCTTTTGCTCTTGATAACTTTTGTCGCAACTTTGAGCGCCTGCCTGACAACGTACGCTCACGTTTAACTGTCGAAAACGATGACAAAACATCGCTGTATTCAACACTCGAATTGTACGAGGGTGTATATAAGCGTATTGGCATTCCAATTGTATTTGATTACCATCATCATATGCTGCACCCTGGAGGTCAGACTGAACAGGAAGCGCTGGAACTTGCACTATCGACTTGGGGTAGTGTTAAGCCAGTTGTCCATTATGCTGAGTCTCGCTCACTTGAACACAATAATCCCAAGATTAAACCACAAGCGCATTCAGATTTGGTCTATGGCACTCTTGATGATTATGGTAATGAATTTGATATTATGATAGAAGCAAAACACAAAGAGTTGGCACTATTTAAATATCGAGATAATCTTCAAAAAATCAACGAGGTAAGACTGCTAAATGTCGACTAGCATCGATCATATTGCAATCACAGTAAGTAACATAAAAGAAGCTGTAGAATGGTACCGCGATAACTTCGATGTAGAATTGATTTACATAGATGATACTTGGGCTTTTATTCAGTTTGATAATATTAAAATGGCATTTGTCAAGAAAGGCATGCACCCCGGTCATTTTGCAATAGAGGTCAGTAGTTTTAAACCAACAGATAAAGTTAAAAAACATCGAGACGATTCTATTTCGACATACAAAAAAGATCCGTGGGGAAACATATACGAGCTTATAAAGTACCCAAAAAACACGGATTAACGAAGAGCACCTTTTGCTTTAAAACACTTCAATGACTAGTTATATCAGCAAGGTTTTGTATGCCATCTAAAAATAAGTATGTCTTAGATACTAGTGTGTATTTGACAGAAGCAGCTTCTATATACAAGTTCGGAAAAAGCGATATTTTTGTACCATTAAAGGTCTTGGAAGAGATTGATGGTCATAAAAAGCGCCAAGATTCTGTCGGTTCTAACGCACGTCATTTCATAAGAATTTTGGATGAACTCAGAGAAAAAGGTTCACTACAGAAAGGTGTAAAGATAAGAAAAGATCTTGGAATTCTCAGAGTAATGTCGTATTCGACGCTGAAAGATGCAATATTCCCACCAGATCTAGATATTAGACTGCCGGATCATACAATTATTGCGACTGCAAAAGCAGTTCAAAATAACTTTCCAGATCAAAAAATAATTGTCGTCTCTCGCGACATAAATATGAGAGTTATATGCGATTCTATAGGTTTGCCGTCAGAAGACTATCTTACAGAGAACGCAGTAACCTCTTCAGAAGAGCTTTATAAAGGTTTTGCTGTACAATCTGTTGATGACCAGGTTATTGAGCGATATTATGCTGGAGAAGATATCTTAATAGATCCTGAAGATTCTAAAGAGCCTCTATATCCCAATCAATACATAATGTTGGTTTCTAATGAGAATGAAAAAAAATCTGCCCTTGCGAAATTTGTTAATTATCATGAGCCATTAAAAAACATTATTAACAAAAACTTACCTGACTGGAAAATCGACGCCCGCAACAAAGAACAGGCCTTTGCTATTGATATGCTTATGAATCCAGATATTAAAATAGTATCCTTGGTTGGCCGCGCCGGATCAGGAAAAACACTGATGGCTATAGCGGCCGGCCTTCAACAAACTATAGGCCTGCGCACCGAAAATAATCACTACTCAAGACTTATAGTTTCTAGACCAGTACAACCCTTGGGTAAAGATATCGGATTTCTTCCTGGTACAATGGAAGAAAAAATGCTACCTTGGTTAATGCCAATTCAAGACAATTTAAAATTTTTAATGGGTGACAGGACCAGCTTGGAAATGTATATGGAAAAAGGTAAAATTGAACTAGAAGCCCTGACATATATTCGCGGCCGCTCAATTGCAAACGCTTTTATTGTGATTGACGAGGCGCAAAACTTAACCAAACACGAAGTCAAAACAATCATTACACGAATTGGAGAAGGCACGAAAATAGTTCTAACTGGGGATGTTGAACAAATAGATAATGTATATGTTAATGAGACTTCAAACGGTTTGGCGCATGCAATAGAAAAATTTAAGGAATACCCAATCTCAGGACATGTCACGTTTAGAAAAGGCGAGCGATCTGAATTGGCAACGTTGGCTTCTCGCGTATTGTGAAAAACCGTTGACATTAATTTAACTATATGTTATATTAAATCTACAAGGAGTATATTATGTCTGATACAAAAACAACAACTACTACAATTTTAGACAACGAGGCTCATCATAATCCTCTTTTGTCAATGGTTGTAGAAAGGGATTCCAAGCTTAAGGAATATTTTGTAGAATATGTAGGAACTAAGTTTGACAAAGAAGAAGTCACAGTACAAATGCTAGCAGAAACTTTGGCTGTGGAATTTCCAGAGTTTATGTATGCTATGGCGGAAGAAAATTTTCTGTTAGGATACAATCAAGGATTAGATGATGCATCAAAATTATATCAAAAATCGACAGAACCAGTTGAACAATAAAATCACCGATTTTTATACGCCAACTGGCATCCACGTGTATTTTCAAAATCCAGTTGAGGGTATTAATGTAGAACAAGTAATCGAAAAAGTTGAAAACGTTATACCCAGGCATATGCTCGAGGAAATAGAAATGATAATCTTTGGGTTTTTTGAAGAATTTGAAGAGCGCGATATAAATGCATTCTATAAGGATAATGCAATCTATGTCACCCCTTCTCAAGTTGATGAGAGCGACTTATTTGACGACATTGTTCACGAAATATCGCATTCATTAGAAGAGCGTTATGGCTATGAAATATATGCAGATAAAAAAATGGAAAAAGAGTTCTTGAGAAAAAGAATTCATCTTCATGATATTTTATGGCAAGCCGGCATTCGAGCCCCAAAATCATTTTTCATTGACACAGAATATGACCAGGAATTCGATGATTTCCTATATCAAAAGGTGGGATACGACAAATTGACATATTTTGTAAATGGTCTTTTTATAAATTCTTATGCACCAACATCTTTAAGAGAGTACTTCGCGACTGGGTTTACAGAATATTACCTAGATTCAAACCACAACTACTTGAAAAAAATTAGTCCAGTACTTTACGAGAAGCTATCCTTACTGCAGGATCCAAAAAAGCTTGACTAACCTCCGTGAATGAGTTATAATGTTTAATAGGAGGAAATATGTCACACATATCATATTCAGAATTAAAAGACTGGGCCCATTGCCCATATTACCACAAACTCACAAGAGTTGACGGTATCGATGGGTTTACCGGGAATCAATACACTGCGTTTGGTTCCGCTATTCATTCAGTTTGCGAAAAGAAATTATTACAAGAAGAACTAGCAGATGATTTTTTTGTACAAGAACTAAAAAAGAACATTTCTGAATTAGATGATCCTGTAGATAATAAAATTGTTCATCAGATGATGAAGCAGGGAAATGATATTATTCCTGAGATTGATGATGCACTCACTGATTATTTTGAAGATTTCGAAGTACTAGCGGTTGAAATGCCTTTGATGGAAAACATCGACGGTCAACCTAACTACAAATTTAAAGGTTACATTGATGCAGTAGTGGCCACACCCGATGGCAAGGTCCATATTTTTGATTGGAAAACTTGCTCTTGGGGCTGGGATGCAAAGAAGCGCTCAGACAAATTAGTCACATATCAGCTAACTCTTTATAAAAATTACTTTTGCCAAAAAATGAATGTAGAACCAAAAGACGTAGAAACGCACTTTGCACTACTTAAGCGTACAGCCAAGAAAAATCACGTTGAATTTTTTCGAGTAACGAGCGGCGCAAGAAAAACAGAAAACGCCCTTAAACTTTTGAATACAGCACTGTACAATATTAAAAATGAGCGATATATTAAGAATCGCTTATCTTGTACTTCCGGTTACGGCTGCAAATTTTATAAGACAGAACACTGTCCATGAGGAATAAATGAAAAAAAAGAAAATTCTTGTGATATCCGATCATCCCCTATCTCCTTCGGGCGTTGGAACACAAACTAAATATATGATTGAAGGGCTACTGAAGACAGGTAGATATGAATTTGTCTGCTTGGGTGGCGCTATGAAGCATGATAATTACGATCCAGTAAAAGTAGATCCATATGGAGATTCGTGGAGAATATTTCCCATTGATGGGTATGGAACACACGAAATCATAAGATCGATTATGCAAAAAGAGAAGCCAGACGTTCTTTGGTTTATGACTGATCCAAGATTTTATGAATGGTTGTGGGAAATAGAAAATGAAATCAGAGCGAATATGCCAATGGTATATTATCACGTATGGGATAATTTTCCGGCACCACACTTCAACGGAAAATGGTATAGATCAACGGATGAAATAGCCTGCATTTCAAAAGTTACTCATAGCATCGTCAAAGAAGTGGCACCAGATGTCAGTTCTCAGTACTTACCGCATGCGGTGCCAGAAAGATTTTTTCACCCAGCATCTTCTCAAGAAGAAAAAGAAAATGTAGACAATGTTAGAAATCAAATATTAGAAAGTTCGAATTATCATAAGAACCCTAAAAAGAAAATATTCTTCTGGAATAGTAGGAATGCACGCAGAAAGCAAAGTGGTACGCTTATTTGGTGGTTTAAGGAGTTTTTAGATGAGGTAGGTCACGATAAGGCCGTACTATTGATGCACACTGATCCTAGAGATCCTCATGGTCAGGATTTGCCACATATCATTGAGCATTTAGGAATTGATGATGGCCAGGTACTTCTTTCGAGTGCAAAGGTGGACACAGCCGGCCTAGCAAGTATGTATAATGCTGCTGATTTTACAATCGGAATCAGCGATGCTGAAGGATTTGGGTTATCAACGTTAGAGTCTCTATCGTGTGGTACCCCTATCATTGTTAATATGACTGGTGGTCTGCAGGAGCAAGTGACTGATGGTACAAATTGGTTTGGCTGGGGAATCCAGCCATCCAGTAAAGCAATAATTGGCTCTTTACAGGTACCCTACATCTATGAAGACAGAATAAGTCAAGAAGATTTTACTAATGTAATGATGAAAGCGCTTAAGATCACTCCTTCCAAATACAAGAAGATGTCTCAAGCCGGCTTGGACCACGTAGCAAAAAATTATAGCTTTGAAAATTATGAAAAATCTTGGGTATCTTATATGGATAGAGTTGTTGAAACACACGGTTCTTGGGAAACTAGAAAAAATTATAAAAGATGGCATTTAATGGAGGTGTTAACATGAAAAAAACAATTTATCTTAAAGGTCCACTCCTCACTCGTTCTGGTTACGGCGAACAAGCTAGGTTTGCTCTCAGATCTCTTCGAAGTCGTGAAGACTTGTTTGATATTTATATCGAACCGATTCAGTGGGGCCAAACAAGCTGGATATCCGATTCTTCTGAAGAGAGAGATTTCATTGATCAAACTATTGAAAAAACGATAATATACTTAAACCAGGAAAATCATCATTTTGATTATTCTCTGCAAGTAACTATTCCAAATGAGTGGGGAAAAATTGCCGATATTGATATTGGATACACTGCAGGGATAGAATCAACAAAGATAGCCCCAGCTTGGGTAGCTCCCTCAGAGGCGATGGAAAACATTATTGTTGTATCAAATCATTCAAAAGATGTTTATAATTCCTCAGAGTTTCAGGGATTCAATGACCAGACCGGTGAACAAGTCGTAGTAAGAGTTACAACACCAGTCACTGCTGTTAATTATCCTGTAAAAACTTTCGAAAATCTTGAACAACTTGATGTCAATTTTGAAACTAAGTACAACTTTTTATGTGTATCTCAATTTGGACCCCGAAAGAACCTTGAAAATACAGTTAGATGGTTTATTGAAGAATTCAAGGAAGATGAAGATGTGGGCCTTGTGTTGAAAACAAACATTGCAAAAAATTGTTCTATCGATAGAGAGGTGTGTGATGGAAAAATTAAACAATTACTTAGTCAGTTTCCTGATAGAAAATGCAAGGTATACTTGCTCCACGGAGATATGACCGATGAAGAGATGCACTCGCTGCTAATCCACCCCAATATATCAGCAGCACTTTCTTTGACACACGGCGAAGGATTTGGGTTGCCATTATTCGAAGCAGCATATATGGGCACCCCTGTTATTGCCCCCGGGTGGTCCGGTCATATGGACTTCTTGTGTGATGAAAAAGGGAAAGAAAATTTTTACAATATTTCGTATGATTTACAGCATATACAAGAACACGTTGTGTGGGAAGGTGTACTCATAAAAGAGTCAATGTGGGCATATCCTAGAGAAAATTCTGCCAAAGAAAGCATGCGAAAATGTCTCGATGATATCAAAAGCAACACTTGTCAAGATGCAGCAAAAAAATATGCGATAGAATTAAGAGAACGCTTTAATGAAGAAAAAATGTACAAAGAATTTATCAATGCGATGGGTATCAATGAAGAAGAATTCAGCGTTCAAAGCTGGCTTGATAACTTGGATATAGAAGAGATTGATTAAAATGAATGGCGATGAACATCTGTATGGGCAAGATTGTGAATTATATAAAAACGTAAGAGAGGCCTATGAAAATAATATTTATCGCTGATTTTTTTGTAGAACAAGTTTTGGGCGGCGGAGAACTAAACAATGACGAACTTTTAAAAATGTTAGCCCAAGATGGTCATGAGGTTATAAAAATCAATAGCCACAATGTAACACCAACATTGATTGAAAAATACAAAGATGATAAAATAATAATTGCTAACTTTGTTAACATAAAGCCTCAACTAATTCCGTTATTCTATGATAAAAATTACGTAATCTACGAACACGATCATAAATATATGAGGTCTCGGGATCCAAGCACGTACGACGGTTTTAAAGCACCTCAGTCGGAGTTAGTCAATCTAGAGTTTTATAAGAATGCCCGGGCAATTCTTTGTCAGTCTCAGTTTCATTTAGAGATTATCAAAATGAATACGGGTCTTGATAATTTGATAAACCTTAGCGGTAATTTGTGGTCGCTTTCGTCGCTGGATTTAATGCAAAGACTCAGTAGCAAAAATAAAAAAGATGCATGCTCAATAATGGATTCTCCGATTGGGCATAAAAATACAAGAGAAGCGGTGATGTATTGCGAGCATTTTAAAAAAGCCTATTTTTTGATATCTAGTCAAAATTATGAATCTTTTTTAGACAAGCTAAGCGATAATAACACGTTTGTATTTTTTCCAAAAACCCCGGAGACGTTATCTAGAATTACCGTGGAAGCAAGAATGATGGGTATGTCAGTTATTGTAAATAAGATGATTGGAGCAACTCGCGAGCCTTGGTATGAATTAAAAGGTGGTGATTTGATTGAACATATGAGAAATAAAAGAAATATTATTAAAAATATCTCTCTGGAGTTTTTAGGGTGAAAACGAATCTTATCTTATCATACCCACGCAGTGGAAGCACTTTTGTTAGGTACATTATAGAGCATTTTACGGAAAGACCCACCCGCGGCCCATTAAATTCAAAAAATGGAATTGATGAGTCTTTAATATCTGATTACAAAGACAAGAAGCCGATCGCGTACAGACTACATGGTCAAGATGAGCATAGTATTGATGAGGTGCAGGGATTTTTAAATCGCAAATGTCCTCTAATTTTTTTGATGAGAAGCCCAATAGAGGTATTTCCTCGTCACACAAGCCTTGAAAAAGTTTCCAAACTATTAAACGAGGAAGTCGAGTACTGTTCAGAACTTCCGGAAGAGATATCTTATTTTTTTAACAATATAAAAATATATGAATCTTATAAAGAAAAAAAACAAATATTTTATTACGAAGATTTAGTTGATGACCCTGGTGAATTTATTAGACAAATGTGTGAATTTCTTCAAGTAGACTCTGATGGAATTAAGAAGAAAGATTTTATGAATAATTTTAAAACTCATTTTGAAAAAAGCAGAAGTTTTTACAATGATCGCCAAGCATCAATTGTTACAGCGATGTTTACGTTTTCTTTAGATCCTCCAGCGAGAGAGTACACAGAAATTTACATACAAAAACTTATGAGCATACTTTCCGATCCTGATGCCGACTGGCGCCAGAAAAAAGCCAACCCGGATACATTTTTACCGAAGAAAAAGTTTTTAATTTGGGAGCCCGGAAATGAAGGCAAGATACCTCATTTGCATATGGGTGCAGGATTAATACATAGAGATTACGCAAACAATGAGTTTATATCCCAATTGGAAGAAGACCTAAATATGAGTCGAGACCTCCCAGGCCCTCCGATCTTTCAACCAATTCCAATGGGTATCGATGAGGAAGGAAGGTATCTTAGGTTTATTCATGGCAAAGGGGCGGTGGAAGAATCTTATACACTAATGATTAGAATTCCCACCCAGAACATAATTTCCGGCACTCGCACCGACGGACAACAAGTTGAAACACACAGCTCCAGTTTTAAAATCAAGCAGAAAGAAAATTTTTGGAACAATATTAAAAAATTATGTGGTGAAGAAAGTTGGCCTACTTTTGAAAAATATGTGAAAATAGAAGGAGATTTTTATGAAACAAGATGAAGAAACAAGAGTTTATTTATCTAGGTATCCTAGGTTTGCTGGTAAATGGATATACGAAGGATACGCAAAGGCTTGGCAGAGCACACCCGGGTTTGAGGTCATACACCCCACCGCGGACGCTATGGATCCTGAAAAATATTCTTATTTTTTTGCATTCCCAATAACAGAAAAGCATCTTAAAAGGAAATATATAGTTCACACGCCCGCAGATACAATCGGGTGTAGGGACGCTTTGCGAGCAGTTGAAAGATCTCAAAAAGCTTTTTTGTTTGTACAACCAAAGATTTTTCCACATCCTTGGGGATCGCATAACAATTTTAGATGCCAAGTGAATGAGGAAATAATAAAAGAACTGGATAAAATGGATAATGTGCATTTGTGGACATTCGCTAATGTTAATAAAGACTATTACCCACAATGGACCAAAAAGATCAACACAATACCCCTAGCCTTTGATTCGATTGGCTATAAGCCCCAAAGTGTTCCAAAATACAAGAAGTTTGACATCAGTTTTGTTGGCGGTTGGGCCAATAACGGCTTCAATGAAAAGCAAAAAATAATCTTAGATATATTCAAACAATTCAAAGAATCTGGATTAAAGTGTGGTTTTTTTGTCAATAAAAATCTGACACACCAACAAGAATGCGATCTTCTTGCAAATAGTAAAATCACCCTGAACATTCACGACGCATACCAGAGAGTCCTAGGTCTTGACACGAATGAGAGAACATTTAAATCATTGGGCTTAAATGGCGCTATGGTGTCAGACTCCGTAGAACAATTGTCACAACTTTTTCCGAACGTTGGAACTTCTTTGGATCCTCAAGAGATTGTCAATATCACAAAACAATACCTTGAGATGCCCGAAAGAGAACTCAATGATCTCAAAGAAAAAAATAAACAAAACATTCTTGAAAATCACTGCTACAGCAACAGGGTCCAGCAGCTGCTAAGCTTATGAAAATATTACTCGTAACCAATAAGACATACAGAGGCCACTTGGACGGTGGCTGGTGGTATTTTTATTTACCTTTGGTTGAGTTGGGTCATGATGTGCAGTTTTATGATACCGTTTCGACGGAGCAAAGCTTTGAAAAAGTTATAGAAAATTTCAAACCGGATCTGGTATTTAGTATGCTGACCAATAACCGCATCATTGCTCCAGGTGAGCCTTGGGAAGAAATACGCTGGGAAACAAAAAGTGGTCGAACAAAGACATTTAATTGGTTTTGTGACGATACATGGAGATACGACAATTTTTCCAGAGGAGCTTGTAAAATATTTACGGCCTGCTCGACCCCGGAGCCAGAATATATAAAAAAATACAAAGAAGATGGGTATCAAAACATAATATTAGGCACTTGGCATTCTAATATAAATTTGTATCCAAAATTTGATTATACAGATAAAGACATCGATATATCTTTTATTGGCGCTATAACCGGGTTAAGAAAACATTTTTTTGAATCGACCAAAGAAACTCCCGTACACATTTTTTCTAACATTTCTCAAGAAGAGATGTACGCAACACACTGCAGGAGCAAGATCGCAGTAAACCTTAGCTTTAATCAGAATGATCCTCAAGCGAAAACACAAATGAAACAACGAATGTTTGAGGCCCCGGCCGCCCAAGCACTACTGCTGACACAGTATCACCCGGGAATAGAAAATTTCTTTGAAATTGATAAAGAAATAGTGACATTTAGCTCTGACGAAGAGTTCTGCGAAAAAGCAAATTTTTTGATTTCTAAGCCTAAATTATTAAAATCACTAGCAATTTCTGGGTTTAAAAGATTTATGGCAGAACATGAATCAAAAATTAGGTTAACTAATGTTTTGAAAGAAATTATGGCCATATAACATACCCCTCTTGACAAAGAGCAAACAAGTGTTATATTATTGATAAACCCATTATGAAAATAGATATAATAATTCCGTGCTACAATGCAGAAAAATGGATAGAAAAAAGTATTGATAGCGCACTGAAACAAACATACAAAAATACACAAGTTGTTGTAATAGATAATGAAAGCCAAGATGGCAGCTTTGAGGTAATTAAGAAACTTAAAAAACAGAATCCAGAAATGATTATAGGTAGCGCCCCAAATATTTATCCATATGGCTGGACAGAGCCAGTGGAAAAGGCACTGAGTTTGTGCGATGGGGAGTATTTTACCATACTTGGCGCGGACGACTACATAGAGCCCGGCTATATCGCTAAAATAGCAGAGATACTCTCTGCGGGTTCTGATAAAATTGAAGTAATCCAAAGTCCGGTCATAGGTATTGATTCGGACAAGGGAACAACTTTAGAGCAAATAAAACATTCCTATAGAAATTTGGAACAGTTTAAAAAAATGCTGTTCGAGAGGTGTCCGGTTACAACCCCTACTGTCGTTTACAAGAGAGAATTACATAAGAAGGGCATCATAAGGTGGGATTCTGAAAAGTGGTCTGGCGCCGCAGATTACGACCTATATTTCAATATAGCAGACAATGGAATATTTATTTACCCGTATCCGCAATGGATTGGTTACTATTATAGGTGGCATTCAGATCAGGCTACGTGGGGAATGCACAAACAAGCGACAAATTACGACTTACTTATACAGCAAAGATGGTCAGAGAAGTGGAAAGATGAGTGAAAAAATTAGATTAGTAGACTATGTTGCCGAAAGGATACATCAATTAGGAGTAGAGCACGTTTATACTCTTACTGGCGGTGGTGCAATGTTCCTAAACGATTCAATAAAAAAACACGATAAGCTGTTGTCTGTTTGCAATCATCATGAGCAGGCTAGCGCAATGGCTGCTGTCGCACACGCCAAATATACTAATGGTTTTTCGGTTGTAATACCTACTACCGGATGTGGAAGCACAAACTGTATCACTGGTCTTCTTGATGCGTGGCAAGATAATTTGCCCTGTGTTTTCATTTCTGGGCAGGTAAACAAGGATCAAACGTGTCAAAGATCCACAGCGAGAATTAGACAATTTGGGGTGCAAGAAGCAAACATTGTAGAAATAGTAAGCTCAATTACAAAGTACGCAGTTATGATTGAGAATCCACAGGACATTGCATATCACTTAGATAAAGCCTTTCATATGGCCTCCACAGGCCGCCGCGGCCCAGTTTGGATAGATATACCTTTAGATGTTCAAGGCGCCTCCATAGAGCCATCAGAACTTAGAAGGTTCACCGCCGAAGAGGAAGAGATCTCCCCCAATTTATCGGATTTGCAAAAAATGCTTGAAGCATCGTTACGTCCCATAATCATAGCAGGAAATGGAATAAGACTTTCTGGAGGTGAGAAACAAATTAGAGAATTTGCTGAAAACCATAATATTCCTATTGTCACTACGTTTTTATCTGCTGATTTGTTAACTTCGGACCATAGATTAAATATAGGTAGAATTGGAATCAAAGGAAATAGAGCTGCAAATTTTGCTGTTCAAAATTCTGATTTTGTGCTGTCAATTGGATGCAGACTGAGTGTCCCATCTACTGGATATAAATATGAATATTTTGCAAGAGAGGCGAAAATTGCCGTAGTTGATATTGATCCGGAAGAGCACAAAAAGAACACTATTAAAATTGATTTATTTGTAGAGATGGACGCTAAGAAATTTATATCTAATTTTAATTCACAATATTCCTCACCGAAATATTGGACTGATATTTGCTCGAATTGGAAAACAAAATGGCCAGTCTTCCTTCAAGAACATGAAGATGATGAAGGTGGTATAAGTATGTATTATTTTATGAAAAAGCTTTCAGAAGTGCTTCCATTAAATGCGAGCGTGGTTGGGGATGCAGGTTCTGCCTATTACGTCCCGTGCCAAGCATTTGAAATTAAAGGAGAACAACGCCTGATTACACCTGGAGCCCAAGCAGAAATGGGTTTTACATTGCCGGCTTGTGTTGGATTATCTTTTGCGATGGATGAACCCTGCGTAGTGGGAATTACTGGTGACGGCTCCTTTCAAACCAATATCCAAGAACTGCAGACTATCGTGCAATATAACCTTCCAGCGAAAATATTTGTGTGGAACAACGATGGTTATCTGTCGATTAGAACTACTCAAAGAAAATATTTCGAAGACCGATTTGTTGGAACGGACAAAGATAGTGGCGTATCATTCCCTGATACTCAAAAAATTGCTGACGCGTACGGGATAAAATACTTTTCAGTATCAGACAACACAGAACTCGATGAGAAAATTCAGGAAATAATAGATTTTGATGGTCCTGTTATTTGCGAGGTTATGTGTAAAAAATGGGATAAGGTCTTGCCGACAATTGGAGCAAAAAAATTAGACGACGGACAAATAGTGTCCCAACCGCTAGAAAATATGTTTCCTTTCTTGACAGAAGAGGAATTACGTGTTAATATGATAGTACATTCAATAGAGGAAAAATAATATGAGTGCAAATGATAAAAACAAGGTTACGATTTTAAAACTACGACGACAAAAAAGAGAAAATACTCCAACAGTCCTAACTACGGCTTATGACTACCCTCAAGCAAGAATTGCTGACGGCGCCGGCGTGGACTGCATTTTGGTAGGAGACTCTCTTGGTATGACAACGTTGGGATACAAAACTACAATTCCCGTATCAATGGATGATATGATTAGACACTCAGAGGCCGTATCCAAAGGCGCCAAGAATGCATTCTTGATTGGAGATATGCCCTATATGTCTTATCAAGTATCAAACGAAGAGGCTGTACGAAATGCAGGTCGTTTCGTTGTTGCTGGTATGGATTGTGTGAAGGTCGAAGGGGCTATGATTGAAAGAATCAAAGCAATTGCAGATTCAGGAATTATGGTTATGAGCCACCTTGGACTCACCCCTCACACAAGAGCAAAACTTGGTGGTTACAGGGTACAAGGTAAGACTGCAAAACAAACGGAAATTATTTTACAGCAAGCTTTAGACTTACAAGAAGCCGGCTGTTCCTTTTTGTTACTAGAAGGCATGCCAAGAGAGTCTGCGGAGGTCATTGCTGACAAACTCAACATTCCAGTTTACGGTATTGGTGCTGGTGACAAGGTTGACGGACAATTGGTAATTTTCCACGATTTGATGGGTCTGTTTTGGGAATTCAAATCCAAATTTGTCAAGAGATACTGCGAGGCCGGCCAAATTATGCAAAACGCATTAAAGGAATATGCATCAGAAGTCCGCGCTGGAGCATTCCCGGCGGAAGAAAATTTCTATGCTATTAAGGAAGAAGAGTTGGAAAGACTCTTGGGCGGTGGTAATTGGAAGCACGACAAAATCTTGTATGAAACAGACCAAGGATTCCCCACTAACCACAGCGCAACTCCAAATACAACAACAAAGAAGTAGCTGCTTCGGGTGAAATATTTAATAACAGGTGGAAACGGATTTCTTGCCAAAGAATTATTTAATTATTTTTCTAAAGACAGTAAAAAAACAAGAGTTTTTGCACCCAATAGATTGACGTTAGACGTAGCAGATCCAGAGAATGTCAAGCTGTTTTTTGAACAGATAGACATCGACGTGGTTATTCATACAGCTGTCAAGGGCGGGAAGCGCCTAGGCGAAGATAGCGTTGATGACTTGTTTACTAATTTAGCGATGTATCAAAATTTATTGAACTATTCCCATAAGTTTAAAATAATGTTCAATTTTGGTTCGGGAGCAGAGTTTGATCGTCGCAATTCCATAGAGGATATGAGTGAGGATGAAATTTTCAACTACATCCCAAAAGATTATTACGGCTTAAGCAAGAATTTGATATCACGACAAATTTCAAACAATAAAGAAGATATTTATAATTTACGTCTTTATGGGTGCTTTGGGGAATTTGAAGAAAATCAGAGACTTTTTCGATCGTGCTATAATAGACTAAGTTCCGGTGAAGATGCGATAATACATCAAGATAAATATATGGATTATTTTTATGCCCAAGATGCCGGGCGAGTGATATCCCATATTGTATCCAATCGAAAAGAAAAACTACCCCGGGACATAAATTTGTGCTATTCGCAGAAGCATCTAATAAGTGAGCATGCGAAACATATAAAAAACTTGACAGATTCACCAGGGGATGTTATTATAAAAGACAAGTGTATGGGTCTATCTTATGTTGGTGACTCATCGAAGCTTGACGAACTTAATATAAAACTTGTTGGCATAGAAGGAGGAATACGCGAATGTCTGAAAAGTTGGAACAAATCTTAGATTTAATTGAAGAGTATATCTCAGATAAACATCAAAAAGAAGAATGGAATCCTGGAGAAGATTGGGTTGCATATTCTGGCCCAATATTTGATGAAAAGGAATATGTGGCCGCTGCACGCCAGTTGCTAGATGGTTGGATGATTTTTGGAAAGAATGCTAGAGAATTTGAAACACGATTTCCTTCAAAATTGGGTAAGCTGTACGGCTCTCTCACTAATTCTGGAAGCTCTGCTAATCTCTTGATGGTGGCCACCGCTAAGTCTAGAAGATTCGCGAAACAACTAAAAGATGGAGACAAGGTAATAACTCCAGTAGTATGCTTTCCTACCACCATCAATCCAATAATTCAGCACAACTTGGTACCAGTCTTTGTCGACATCGAGTTCCCTAGTGTGAATCTAGACTTGGACAAGGTAGAAGAAGAATTGGAGAAAGATCCTAGTATCCGCGGAATCATTTTCGCTCACGTATTAGGAAATCCTCCAGATATGGATCGCCTAATGGCTCTTATCGAAAAATACGATTTAGTGTTTTTGGAAGATGCTTGTGATGCTTTGGGATCTTTTTATGATGGTAAAAAGCTTGGCTCTTATGGAGACATGTCCACCTGTTCTTTCTTCCCTGCCCACCATATGACTATGGGAGAAGGCGGGTTTATCGCAACAAATAGCCAGAGAACAAGAACTATTTTGGCAAGTATGAGGGACTGGGGCCGTGCTTGTTACTGCAATACCCAGAAGCCCGGGAATGTCACCAGCGGTACCGCATGTGGCAATAGGTTTAAAAATTGGTTACCGGGTCTCAAAGAGGCAGTCTATGACCATAGGTACGTCTTCGACGAAATAGGTTACAACTTAAAACCGCTAGATTTGCAAGCTGCAATGGGGCTTCAACAAATCGACAAGCTTCCAATGTTAGATGCTGCCCGCCGAGAAAACTGGGCGAAACTTAAAGAAATATTTGAGCCCTATGCTGAGTATTTTCATATGCCCGTTGCAACTGAAAAAGCAGATCCATGTTGGTTTGCGTTTCTTCTAACGATCAAGGGTGACGCGCCATTCTCTCGCTTTGATATCGTAGGTCATCTGGAAGCCGATAAGATTCAAACAAGGTCTTATTTTTCAGGAAACATTCTAGCTCACCCAGGCTACACTCATATGGCTGAAGAGTACGGAGATATGAATGAAACTTTTCCAAATGCTCAATTAGTCACAACTAATTCATTCTTTTTAGGAACGTATGTTGGTCTCACTGATGAGAAGATTGCGTATATTAAAGATTCTGTTGATAGATTTTTTGAGGATATGTAATGAAACTGGTGTATGTGACTGGATGCTTGGGTTTTATTGGAGCTTATGTTACAAGAAGATGTCTCGAGCAAGGCTGGAAGGTTTATGGTGTTGATAAGTGCACGTATGTAGCGAATACGAATTTGTTATCTGAATTTGAAAAAAATCCTAATTTCACATTTCTAAAAAAAGATATTAAAGATTTAGATCATTTGTATGATTGCGATTACGTAATCAACACAGCCGCAGAGTCACATGTGGGAAACAGTATTATTGATTCAGAAGAGTTTATAAATAGCAATATTATTGGTGTTAGAAATTTACTGGATCTGATTAGAAACAAGCCGATCAACTGCAACCGCCGACCAATATTTTTCCACTTCAGCACGGATGAGGTATACGGAGATATTGTATCTGGAGAACACATAGAAGATGATCTGCTGCACCCCAGCAATCCATACTCGGCAGCAAAGGCCTCGGCTGATATGCTGGTGTTAGCGTGGGCTCGAACATATGATATCGAATACATTATCCTCAGACCGACCAATAACTATGGCATAGGCCAATATCCAGAGAAGTTGATCCCTCTCTCGGTTAAAAATCTTATGAGGGACAGGAAGATAAGACTTCACAATGCGGGCACTCCAGTAAGAAATTGGTTGCATGCTGACGATACGGCCCGGGCAGTGATGAGTATTATAGATTCCGAAAACGTCAACGAAATTTACAATGTTGCCGGCGGCTTTGAGCAAAAGAATATTGATACGGTTATGAAAATATTAGAAGAATTCTATGATCAAGATTACTGTTGGGAAGATTATGTGGATTTCTCATATAGCAGAGAAGGTCAAGATGTTCGCTACGCGCTCAACGATGATAAGCTAAGGGCGCTGGGCTGGGCGCCCAAAAGAATATTCGATGAAGAAATAGGGCCAATCGTACGTTATTATAAGGATAATTTCATATGGTAGGAGCGTCCCAGGAGAAAAAAATAGGTTGCGTTATATATCATTCTGGAAAAATATACCAAAGACTCGCACAAAACACGATCAATAGTTTAAAAGTATTTCACCCAGAGGTTGATATCATAGAGGTAACAGACAAAGAACTTTCAAAATACGCCTTTTGGAATCGCTTCCCAAATAAGGAAGTTTTGATCGCCGGCATAATAAAATACTTCATAGCATTCGAGGAAATGGCTCTTGGCGGATATGATAAAATCCTGTGTCTTGGCGCGGATACGATTGTGTCCGGCCAGATGGACACGCTCCTGTATAACGAAAACCCAGATATATTGGTTACCCTAGATTACCCAGGAATACCAATGATGCCAATGGTGTCAAGTAAAAATTCATTGAAAAAAACTATGGTGGCAAACGTAAATGTGCCTTCAATGTGGAGAGAGCCTCAAACAGAGAATCTCCATATAGGATTCGGAGATATAACGGGAGAATGGATAACCTCTACAGACTATGACAAATACGAAGAACTATATGCAAAAAATTCTTTAAATAGAGATGTGCTTTACTGCAATGCAGATGTGGTGTGTTTCAATTCAGCAGCTCCTTTGAAGAAAATAATAAACAATTACATTGAACACTTTGAAGCTTGTAAAACTGATTATGGCAGAATAATAGTTGCTAGAAACTTAAAATTTTTACCTCACGCTGATGATGTTTCGCAAGAAGAGTTCGATAAGCTTGAAAAAATAATTTTGGATACTTTTTCAAACAAAGAAGAGTGTGAAAAATATCTTTCTGATGCAAGCCTAGACTTCTTCCCACGGTACCACTTCTTAGGAGAACAGGCCGCACTTAATAGGCTAGTGTCTGACTGCATATTTGCGTACGCTAGTGGAGGCGATACAGACGGAGAGTGTTCCGTAGAACTTGTTGATTCTCCAATTTTGGGAGATTTTTCATACAATGTCCGCTCTTTGGGAATACTACCCAATCAAACAAATATGGAACAAAGATACAAATATTTACCCTACTTTTACGTTAAAAATAATAGGCTGTTTAATCATGCTAATAAAGAGATAAAGGTTTGGCACTACTGCGCCGGCCTTTCCTCGATAAAAACTGATTCTGGCAAAGAAGAGAGAATTAAAGATATTAACAATAAGTTTAGCGTCGAAGTCAAGAAATACTTTGTCGAACAATTAAATTGTGGAGAATTTTTTGATTAAAAAAACAAAATTTGAAAATGTGCTTGTCACGGGTGGTAGTGGCTTTCTGGGTAAGAGACTGCAACGGATTAGGCCCGACTGGAACTATATTTCTTCGAAGCAGTGCGACTTAACCAAATCTCAAAAAGTAAGAGAAATGCTCAATGACTTACGGCCAGATGCGGTAGTTCACCTGGCCGCACGTGTTGGTGGTATTAAAGATAATGTAAAAAATCAAGCAGATTTCTATTATCTTAATACTATGATGAACTCTAACATAATCCACGAATCCCACCTGATAGGTGTTGATCGAATCCTCTCATCACTAAGCACGTGTGCTTTTCCAGACACAGTTGATTCGTTCCCGTTTGCAGAAGAAAACTTTTTCGACGGCCCACCGACAAAAACTAATTTTTCATACGGAATGACAAAGCGGATGCTACATGTTTCAAGTGTCGCTTATAGAAATCAATACAACAGAAATTATTCTACTTTTTGTCCGTCTAACTTATATGGCCCCGAGGATCACTTTAACAGCGAGGCCTCTCATTTTATAGCAGCGTTGGTCCATAAGGTTGCCACTGCTATGGATAAAGACACTATTAATTTGTGGGGCACCGGAAGTCCGCTTAGACAACAGTTGTATGTCGATGATTTGTGTGGTATAATACCAATATTAGTGGAAAATCACAATTCCGATATTCCACTCATTGTTGCCCCAGATGAAAATTATTCAATTTTAGAAATGGCGCGACAGCTCTCCACTCAATCGGGTAAAAAGCTTACCCTTTCATTTAACGGAGAACTTGACGGTCAGTTTAGAAAAGATGGAAACAATCGAAGATTAAAAGAAATTATCGGATCTTTTGAATTTACAAAATTTAAAGATGGAATTATAAAAACTTATGAATGGTACTTGGAGAATATAAATGAGTGAAAAACAAAAAACAGCATTAGTAACCGGAGTAACCGGCCAAGATGGCTCTTATCTAGTAGATCTTCTTCTAGAGAAAGGATATCACGTAGTGGGAGTCAAAAGGAGAACATCCCTTATAAGCACAGATAGGATCGATCATATATTCGATGACGCTGATAAGGTTGTGAATTTTACACTTGCCTATGGCAACCTGATAGACTCTGGCAACATACATCGTCTTTTGATGAGTTATAAGCCCGATGAGATATATAACCTTGGTGCACAGTCGCACGTCCGCGTTTCCTTTGATACCCCAGAAGAGACTTCAGATATTGTTGCAATGGGTACTCTTAGGCTGTTAGAGGCTGTCAGAAACCTGTGCCCAAGCGCCAAAGTCTATCAGGCTTCGTCATCTGAGATGTTTGGAGATAACCCTGAGAACCCGCAATCAGAGACCACCAGATTGATGCCGGCAAGTCCGTATGCTTGCGCCAAGGTGTTTGCTCACAATCTGTGTAGAAACTACCGAGAAAGCTATAATATGCACATTTCTAGCGGGATTCTGTTTAATCACGAATCGCCCCGCCGCGGCGAAACCTTTGTGACAAGGAAGATAACCAGAGCCGCAGCAAGTATTAGAGCTGGTCTGCAAGATAAATTGTATCTAGGCAACTTGGATGCCAAAAGAGATTGGGGCTTTGCCGGCGACTACGTTGAGGCAATGTGGTTAATGCTGCAGCAAGATACACCAGATGATTATGTGATTGCCACCGGTGAGACACACACTGTAAAAGAATTCTTAGAAGAAGTATTTGAATATGCTGGGTTATCTATTGGTGATCACGTAGAGATCGACTCTCGGCTTTTTCGACCCCATGAGGTACCTTTACTGTTGGGGGATCCCACCAAGGCCAAAGAGAAATTAGGTTGGGAGCCTAAAATTAAATTTAGAGAGTTAGCTCGTATGATGTACGATGAGGATCTGAGGGCTCTTGTCAAACAATGATTTCAAAACTGGAGATTTGGTTAAATGGTATAGCACATATGCTGATGACCTTGATCTTGTAAAAGATGCTGGCCATGGCATGCTTTTATGTATTCGTAAAAAAAGCTACGGTAGAGCCTATGAAATATTTGATGTATACAGATTTAAAAATAATGATATAATAAGCGTAACTGCGCGAGATATTGAGCATTTAAAGGAGAAATAAATATGCACTTATCACCCCAAGCCCTAGGGGCAATTATGATGGCACTACAAGAATCACTACTAAACGAATTAGATATCGTTCCAATTTTAAAGGGGTTTGAACTTGTAGAGTCCGAAGGCGAATTGGTTGTAACTAATCCGCCGACAGTGAGAGTGACAGATAATTCATCTGTCACTAAAGAAGATTTGGAAAAATTGGCAGAACGATAGTGCCAATTTATCGCTATAGGTGTGACAGTTGTGATGAGGTTGTGAGTGCGATGCACTTATCTTCTGAATTAATGACTGATTGCACCAAATGTGGGTCCGTTGGCTCTCTTTCAAAATTGATGAATAAGGTTTATATTAAGAAAAACGACACAACATCTGAAGATAATCAAAATGTCGGCACCTTAACACATCAGTTTATAGAAGATAACAGAGAAATTTTAAGAAAGCAAAAAGAAGAGGCTAAAGATAAACAATATGACAAATCTTGAATTTATTTTTGGAACTATTTTTCTTATTTCTGTTGCTTTAAACATAGGACTTGTTTTATACGTTCGAGTCGCGATCACGCGCCTACTATCAATCTCTGAAGAGATGTATGATTTTAAGGAGATGGTTGACGCTCTATCTACTCACCTTGAGAGCGTATACGAGCTTGAAATGTTTTATGGAGATGAGACTTTAGGTGCCCTAATGGAACATGCTAGGTCATTCAATGAACAGTTGGAGACGTTTGAATATATTTATGGATTAATAGAAGAAGATGCAGAAGAAACAATCGAAAATGACGGCGAAGAAGCCGACGCGACGTCGTAAAAAAAATCATTATTTTACGCAAGAGCACGAAGACGCAATAATAAGATACTGCCAGACGAGCTGTATCAATGAAAGAACTGAACTTTATGTAAAATGGATTGAGCCCGCTTTCCGAGAAATGGTTGATAAAATAGTTTTCACGTATAAATTCACCAACCTTCCTAATATAGACTCGCTTAGGGACGAGTGTAAGATCTGGCTGATGACGATATTGGACAAATATGATCCGAGTAAGGGATCAAAGGCGTTCTCATACTTCAGCGTTATAACCAAGAACTGGTTTATTCACAAGGTTAAAAGACAACAAAGAAAGAACAGAACCGAAGTAAATTTTGACAACATAGCCAAAAATTATGAGGAACAGTATCTTTCCACAACAGAATCCTATATCACAGAAAGAGAGGAGGGTGAGTTCTGGAATCTATTTTACGCAGAACTAAAATCCTGGGATACAGCTCAGATGAAAGAAAACGATCTTAAGGTTTATAAAGCAATATGCGTACTATTTGACTCTAAAGAAGATATACAAATTTTTAATAAAAAAGCTATTTACTTATACCTTCGTGAGATTACCGGACTCAATACGAAACAAATAGTAAATTCTTTAAAGAAATTCAAAAAGAAATATTACTGTTTTACACAAAACTGGAACAATGGCGCTTTATGAGTAAAAATGATTTAGAATCTTTAATAGGAGAAGCTTTGGACAATATTCGTGGCGATCGAAAAGCAGCCCGGGAATTTCTAAACGAGATTGCAAATCAAATTGCGACTGAGCCAGATCAAAATAAATATTTAAGCCCGGTCGCTGCAAAACACATAGAAACTCTGCAGAGATCAAATGAGCAACTAGTTAAGCTAATCTCAATTCAAAAGAAAGATCAAACCACATCTCTAGAATTGAGCGACGAAGATAAAGATAATTTATTCAATATGATACAGGGAGACAGTGCAGATGGCTAAAGATATTCTTCCTATTGCGCCTCTAACAACCGAAGGTTCGGGGTTTGATTTAGCTTCAGCTGCAATACGGAAAGCCGCTGGTTCTCCGGACTCTATGAGTGGGAAGGTTCAATTTAAGGCCGTTGTCTTAAAACCGCTGGGCGGCCGCCAGACACCGCAGATCAAATCAGCCACTGAAGGGACACCCACCCCAATATCAAAACAAGATAGAAGAGGGAATTATTTTGGATATCGAGTAAGAATAATAGAAGAAAACTCACCACACGCCTTGTTACCGGATCCGTGCCAGCCCCAGACAAAGGGCCCAAGAAATAAAACCTTAATGGATATGCACACTCTTGCATGGTCTCGAGAAAAATTAAATTATGGTGATGAGGTAATTATTCGCCTTGATCGGCGCGATTATTCTTATAATCTAGAGCAGGCATATGTGGTTGAGATTGGTATGTCGAACGCTCAAAGATATAAACTAGGAAAACAATGCTCACAAGCTGTGGATCAATCTACGCAATCCTTACAGCATGCTATCGAAAATCTCGGCGCCGGCGGAAGCGCGCCGTACTATCCAGAATTTTCAAACCCGGGCACCACCGGCCACAATGTCGGAGGACCCTCATCGGCCGCAGATATAAACAGAGCCTACCCAAAAGCAGCTGCCCAGTCAGGGTTGGCGGAAAAGATAGTAGAAGTAGCCAACAACCTTGGAATTGCCGATCCGGGTTGGTTAGCAAACTTAATAAATATGGAAAGTGGTTTTGATGCATCGCTGCAAAATTATCAAGGTAGCGACTGTTGGGGCTTAATTCAGTTTTGTAGAAATTATGGAGCTAAGCAAGTTGGGGTTATTTGGCAAAGAGGGGAAAAACCTCCATCTAGTTTTTTGAATAGTGGTGCTGTAAAGCAGATGAAATACGTAGAAAAATACCTGATGCCATACAAGGGCCGTTTTAAGACTTCAGTAGATGTATACCTTGCAGTGTTCTATCCAGTGGCAATAGATTGGCCTCTGGAGTTTAACATCTATGAACATATGTTGAACACAAAAGGATTAGCCATGGCTGAAAAATTTGCCAAGCAAAACCCAGGAATTACCTTTAAGGGTGATTACATAAGAAAAGCTAATAACAATTCAAAATTACCAACAATGCTCCCAAGTCAAGTAGAGCAGGTATAAAATATTTAAGTCAGAAAAGAGGTTATAATGATAAAAGGCTCAACTCCAATTAACGACGTCGCAAAACAGAATGCTTCAGTTAAAGAGGGATATGAAACAGTCAATGAACGATTCGACAAAGGAGAAACAGTAGAGTTTTCTGACAACGGATTATTTCATACTGCAATCCCGGTTCAAACCGTTGTATACAAAGACGCTCCAAATGAAAAAGTTATTCAAAACGAAGGCGCATACCTAGTATTAGGAACAGATCGTCCAGGCGGCCTAGCTTCTGGTTACGGAGGGCAGGGTTCCAATCGAGCGAATTCTATTGACTTAGTCGTGGGTCGGATGTCTAACGCACGCAGCGGTAAAGGCCCCCCCGGAGCTATGGGTGGAGATGGTGCAGCGTATGTAGATAATTCATTTTTTGCTGATGCTGCACGTATTCATATTAGCCAATTAACGAACATTGATAAGAACTTCGGAATAGCAGAAGGAAACACACAAAATATAAAAGCCAGATCTGGCGTTGCAATCAAGGCTGACGCTGTCCGAGTCATCGGTCGCGAAGGTGTAAAGATAGTGACCGGAGAAGCAGACAGCGTCTCAGGATATGGAATAAGCGGTGAACCTAACTCTCTCGGCGGCAAAATTGTAAAACCAGCCCCGAGTATTGATTTGATAGCGGGAAACAATACAGGCGATTACATCACATTTGGTGGTATATTTAATCCCATAGAAACAATAAATATTCTACAACCAGCGGTAAAAGGAGACTTTACCAAAGATGCTTTCTTAGAACTTGGAAACATTATTGAAGACTTATGGGCTTGTACATACGCCCTTACTCTAACTCAAATCATATATAATGCTATTTTGGGAATTAGTTTTTTCGAACCCTGGCGCGCCGGAGCGTCATCAATTGCTGTAACCTCTCAATTGAGTTGGGTTATGAATAGTATGTATCACACACGCACAAATAAAACTTTCTGGGAATTTAACTATTTAAATCCAGCAGGTTACAAGTATATTTGTAGCAGAAATGTCAACTTAACTTAGGAAAATTAATGACAATAGATAGAAGTTATAAAGATTTATCAATGGTCCCAACTCCAGACTACGAGTCCGCACCGGGAGAGTCTAGATTTCTTAAATATCAAGATAAAAACGGCGATGGGTTACCTGATGTATGTATTACATCTGTACGCCCTGCTCCTGTATGCTTAGATTGTGTCCCGAATCCTTATGCAATCGTTCCCAATTGGAGAAATAGAGACGAAACGGAGCCAATTCTAAATCAAAAAAGTTGTGAATATCAAATAACCATTGTCACACCCCACATAAATACCGGATATACAGAAGGGATGTCTGAAGAAGAGGCAGATCAAGCTTTAAATGAAAAATTTGAGCGCCATGCTGAAAAAGCAATTCAGATAATCTTAGAAGAATTTCAAAAAGATGATTCGCCGGAAACTATTGAAAAGATAAAATCGGTTGTAAAATTTAAAGATTGGAACTTAGAAGCAAGAGAGGGCAGCCGGCTCAAGCTTCTTTACTCAATTCCTTTTGAATATATATTTGGTCTTCCCGATATTCAAGAGGGTGCCCCAGCGCCCGAAGATGAAGAAGAAGCGGATGATATTAAAGTAAAATTTAGAGCCGGCTCGATGAATGCAACCAGCATTAGGTTAAGAAAGGGTCTGAATCTATATGGTCGCTATTTGAAAGTTATGAAGGCCACAGAGGGCGGCAACTTAAAATTTAAACAAGACGATCGTATATTTAACCTGGGAGCTTACGGGGATGATGCCTTGTTTGGATCGTCACAGATGGCGCACGTAATGAGTAGTTTGGATGCGTGGCTAGATTCACGCGGATATACTATGTCTTTTGGTTTTTGGGATTGGTTCTCCACTAACGAACAAATTACAAATTTGGTATTAGTGTTCAATTCAGAATATAAGATAAAGCTTATGAAGGTATACACGGAAGGCTGTGGTCAAAGACCAAGCGCGGTATACAAATTTAATCGTCTCGCCTCACTGCGTAAACGCCGCGGCTGGAAAGACCGTACTGCTGTTGCGTATCTTGCGCATATGGATGCTATGGTTTCAGAAATTGGAGCCCGTAGTCCTCGACCATGGACCGAGGTTCTTGAAGAATATACCTATCCAGACATATACGTACACAAGCCGGATGGTTCAGTTGGAGAACCAACAATTGCATCTTGTATTAGTCAAAAGATTGAAAACGAATTTATTGATCTTGGGCAAGATATCTTCGACGAAGTATTCAGTATAGGTGATGCAATCGCTTATGCTTTTAGAAATGCAGTATGTAGAACTGATCCAGATCAAGTAAATAAAGACTTAGCGGAAATGGGAGTAAACCCATCAACAACGGTTAAAGATATTTGGAATGCTCAGAGTATGGCTCAGATGCAAAATTTCTTTACTGTAGATGAGAAAGACCCAATTTTTGTTAATATGTGCAAAAGGGCGCTCCTTTACCGAGGTTTCGGCGGAGCAAGTATGCAACAACTAGATCAGCTTTACAAGCATGGCCTAGGCCCACTTAAGATATGTGGTCTTTTTGATTTGCTTTTGGAAGCTATGGAATGCTTGTTTAAGGGTTTATCTCTCGAAGAGGCACTTGGTCGTATCATATTGGCCTCTTTGAAGGCTATGGGCATTAAAGATTTCGGAAAACTTTTTGTTGGTCTTCCAGCAGAAAAAAGAGCAGAACTTGATGCCTTGGTTAAAAAGAATTTAAAATCTGGAAAGGCGTTTTCCGATATGTCTGCAGAGGGCCTAGGCGGAGCTGAATCTCAGCCTCTTGTGGGAGATATAGATATCCAGTATCCCTGGGAAAATGAGGAATTTGTTGAACATGAAGAGCAAACCTCTACTCAAGAAAACTTTGGTGCTAAAGTTCCCAAGCGCGGCCCAAACAGAGCGTATGATCCAGACGTCGAACGTCGAACCCTAGGCCAAAGACTAGCCGGCCCATCTGAACAACAAAAACAAGGCTTAGACCCTTCGACTGTTTTTGATGCTTACATTTTAGCACTGATTGAAGTCTACCAAGACAACATGTTGTCACTGCTTGATAGTCTTAGCAATTTTCCGGGTGCTCAATTAATTTCTGCCGTTATCGCACTTCTAGATTGCCCTACGCCTCCTCTGTTTAATCCCGGGATTATGGACTTCATAAAAAGCATAGGACTACCGTTCTGTAGAAATCAACAAGATATTGTAGCTCCGCGAATCGAAAACCCTTTTGCAGCGTGGCCAAAACTGACAGATATTTTGTGGTGGCTTTATATCATTGTTCGCTATATGATAATCCAGTTAATTATGAAAATTTTGTTAGCCATCCTGGCGAAACTGTGCGAATTAATTGGAAACGCAATCTGCAAGGCTTTAGAAACTGTTGGCGCCGTTGCTGCGTCATTGCCAGGAATAATAAGCGGCCGCCAAAGCTTGATGAGCGTTATCAAGGAAACTATCTGTGGACCAGATGCGAGCGATGAAGATGTTGAAAACACAGTAGTTGACTTAGTTGCCCAGCTTGGCGTTGGCGGCGCCGCTCTTGCCGATAGAGATACGGCAATAAACTTTTTCGCCGAAGCAATCAACTCGATGACTCGCGAAGAGTTAATAGAGTCTTTCCTCGACGGACCTTCCGAGCAGACAGCGAATTTAATTTATCAGAAGGTTCAGTTTGACTTCCCGGAGTACAGTGATGCGTTTCCTGATCCAGATTCGATAGGAAGGTTCTTTAAGAATGCTGGAAACCTAATTGACCCGGAAGTCAAATCAAGCTTGAGAGACATATTAAGTTCTGTCCCAGAAGAGATGAATTTACCGGCAAACCCATCTATCTGCGCGACTCCTGAACAAATAGAGATGTTCGAAGCCTCGCGCTGCGCACTGTTAGAAGGACGAATGAGTCCGGAACAATGCGATCAGATGTCACAAAATGCAAAAGCTCAGCTCTTAGAGGACCTGGATGACATAGGAAATGTATTACAACAAGGTGTGCCAGCAATTATTGAAGCTAATATGCCGCCTATTTTCTCCGATCCTGGGTGTGATAATGGCTTGTTACCACAAGAACCAGCAGAGCAAGCCATGGTTGCAACAATGGCCTTGGGCGGTGATATGCAAAAAATACAAGTTGCTTATGCACGCGATATGATGGGCGCCGGCGGATTCTTTTCTAGCCAAAAAGATTGGGGATTCCTTAATATGGCGCTGGCTGATACATATGGAAATCCATTTACCATCCACAATGAAAAAGTCATAAATGATTTTAGATTTGTTGATTACTACGGTCAGCCAGAATACGATGAAGTCCCAGAATTTCCACCCGTGCCTGGCAATCCTTTCTTACTTCCTGTTTGGATCATAGAGGTTGTTGCTTTTGTGACGTTAGTTTTCCCAATTTCGATGTTCATCAAATTGATTCAATTGTTGTTTATGGGAGACAAGAAAGGGGCATTTCCAAAGTATGTTGCACCATTTCTAAAAGGCCAATTCTTGGGCCCCAATACGGATGACAATGGAGCAACTGGCCGCCAACTGATGGGGCAAATACACGGCGGAGGTTCGAAAGGTTGGAGCGAGGGTAGTTCTTTACCTAGTGACCTACACAGTGCAGGTTCGTTAAACTTTGTTAGCACAAATAACATACAAGTACGCAAAAAATTCTGGAGAAGTTTTGAATCTTTAGGATTCATATGGAGATTCTTGTTCCTCTCAGATACAGATGTCGAACTTGTTGATATACCAGATCAGGGGTGGAATACCCGTCTTAGCGTAGATTTTAGAAATGATAAGGTTGCAATTGTTCGCAAACCTAGAAAATTAGATCCCGATATTGTCTTAAGATATTTTGATAATGCTAAAGGGTACCGTGCCCGCGGCGTCACAAAAGCAGCCTATGGATTTTCCATTGGCGGCTATTATTCCGATATAATACAGAAGGGTGACAGTTATGTAAACCGACCAGATGACAATATGCGAGTAGAAATTTTAAGCCACGTAAACCCTCTCTCGCCATCTAATATTTCTGCACTCAAGAGATCGCTGCTGGGTACCGGTATGGACCCTTCGCAAGCAGATCGAGAAATTGCAGATGTATTAGGCGGTAATGACAAGTTTATCAATACACGCCGCTTTGAATTTTTGGCAACTGATGGGGGATTTGACAATATTGAACTTTTTAACTATCCAACTATGCTTAATTGCTTCGAACGACAACAGTGGTATTCACCACCTGTAGGTGCATTGGTGGATTTAACCAGGGGGGAACTCACAGTAGATGCGGCAAAATCACACTATGAGATGGTAAATAATGATTTGTATAAAGAGTTTTCCCGCCTCATTGGGAAAAACGACAAAGGTTGGAACTATGGGTATCACCCAGATCCAGCCGGCTCATATGAATTGCAAATGGGAGTGAAAGCAACAGAAGAACTGGCAGGCCTAAACGAGGTTGACGAGGGTTCCTGGATTCCTTACGAAGATTTGTTGGTGCCTGAATATGATAATGATGGAAACAAGACTGGAGATTCGAAAGATGTGGAAAATGAAGATGGGGTTGTCGCAATAAGTCGTGATCAATTCGATAATGAAAAGGCAGGCACTCCGGAACTTACTCGCGTGTTTTACCTGAATCCAAATGTCTACGGCGGTAGTTATTCTAATCCGCCCGTCTATATTAAACAATACAAGCCGGATGGATGGCTTGGGTTGGTAAATATCCTGTTTCCTGAAAGAAGTCCCTGTACCCCTAGAAGTCAAGGTATCATAAGATTTGACGACATCAAACAAAAAGTAGACAGCATGTATTCCCGTATCCCAGAAGACAAAAGACTTCGAGGAAATGAAGATTGTGTTTTTGAAGCACCTTTCAATAGAATTTTGACACGACCATCTAAAGCTGGAATACGCGGTCTAATCATGGCAGCGATTCGTATTTATGGAAGTGTCGCGATGACAAAATGCTTGCCCACCTTTACAATGTTTGCTCCGGACTTCAAGTCAAATTATAGCAACATTTTTGCTGCTTACATTGTTGAAAGAATGAAAGAATCGCTGTGGGATGCCGGCGGCAATTTTGCTAATTCATTCAACGATACTGAATTTTGGTATGCATTCTTGGAACAGTCTGTACAGTTTTATACCGATCGATTAAACGATGAACAAGATGAAGACATAACTCCAGATACTGTGCCTCCCCCAGTTCAAGAGGCGATTCACAGAATGGATAATTTGCAGGAAAATTATAAATATCCTTGGAATTTTGACGATTATAGTTCTGATGATTCTGAGTGGTTTGAAGGTATAAGAAGCTTCCGTGAGAGTAAGAATCTTGAGGCTGTAAGATCCGTAGAAAGTGAGGCTAAACTTGTTTTACAAGAACTGGTAAAAGAGCAGCTGCATATTCTAGGAGAAGCCTTTATAAAAAATACAGAGACGTATGGCTTGACCCCAAGTGTTTATAATTTAGATTATTGGTTTATTGAAAATTTTGTCGATACCGGAGGTGAGGCGTATGTACTTAATCTCCAAGGGAACCACGTGGAAAAAGCAAAAGCTGACTCAGGCTTGGGAACAGGGAAGAATCAATACACTGCAGGTGGTCAATTGGCTCTTCCTAGCGGTACCCCATACATAGGAGAGTATCACACTCACCTCGACGAATCTGGTGCAACTATCTATATGTCCGGACCGGTTCACGAAGGGGAAGAGCATGATTTACTTATACCTTTTGCTCGCGAACTTGAAGTGTATGCTTCACGCAAAGACGATAATGGTATTGAAACAATGAACCCAATCGGTGACATTGCCTCAGAAAAGGACGGACACTCGACAACTCCATCATCTGCTGCGGCATATATGCGAAAAATAATAATAATAGATGATCAAGTATTTTCTGATGCTGAAGGAATATCGACTATTAGAGCTAAAGGTTCGGGTAATTTATCAGATTACTGGCCTGGAAATATGCAATTAGTTATCGATCCAGATACTGACCGCCCAATCGGGATCACCGGCGAGCTTGGGGTTTACTATGGCTTAGAATTCGGTGTGCCTGGTGGAAAAATAGCTACAGTAAAAATTAATGCTCTTGATTTGACCGTGGGTCAGTTTAAGGGAGTCGAAGCAAACAGCAAAATATTGCTATGTCTCATAAACGCTATGATTGATCATCCAGAATATCGTTTGGCTGTAGATTATGTCTTCAATCTTAAAAAGAATCTTTCAATGTTAGCGATTTATAATGATATGGGACTTATTCCGTCCGTAGGAGAAACCACCGTGGAAGAGGGTGATATGTACGGAGGAGACTTGTTGGATACTTTCCAGGGAATAGACCCGGTAGTATATAAACCAGGTATGAGAGCAAATTCTTTTGAGGTAAGCGCGAAAGAAGAAGGCGGCGGATTTGAGACTAAAATAAACGAAGGTTACACCGTTGGCTGGGCATCAGAGGATGATCGCAACAGTCTATTTTCCAGCTTTGGATATGTTGATTTTGATGAGTGGGATCAGGTGGTGCTAAGAAAATCAGCACGCACCCTTAAAAATATTTTTAAACCATATTACAAGAACAGAAAATTTTCAGTTGAAGAGGATGATGGTCCATCGCCAGCAGAACAATTTATTTCCAATATTACGGAAAGATTCCGATTCAACCCAGCAACAAGAATATTACCAGCGTCTAGACGTAAATACATTCGTTCTAACCCATTCGATGCCGACGGAAATATGTGTGTCAGAAAGAATTAATTTTGTTAACTATCTAAGTACTTAAAAGAGGAAAATACATGTCATCCTTGTCAGTTAGATTACCGCTTGAAAGAAGCCCTATTGACGGCTTTGAAATGATTAAAAGCGTCAAAGGTATGGTTAAGCAAAATTTTAAAATGCTATTGTTAACAGAACCTGGGGAAAGAGTAATGGAACCGAACTTTGGAGTGGGTATAAAAAAATTCTTATTTGAAAATTTTAATCAAAGTACATTTGCCAAAATTGAAAGAAGAATCTTAGATCAAACAGGGATATACCTGCCTGCTGTCAAAATTCAAAGTGTCTCCTTTTTAGAAGACGAATTAGATTTAAACCGCTTGAATATCAGAATTGAATATGCATTACCAAATTTAAATATCCGAGATTTGTTGCAATTCACTATTTAAATTGAGGATTTTGTATGCCGAAAAATCAAAAAAAATTACTTCCTATTGACTATACACATCGTGAGTTTGAGACGATCCAAGAAGATCTTCTTCAAATTGCTGAAAGATTTTATCCGGATTCTTTTCAAGATTTCAGTGAAGCATCTTTTGGTTCTCTGATGATTGATGCGGTTTCATATGTCGGAGACCAGCTATCATTCTATCTCGATTACAACGTAAATGAATCGTTTTTAGACACAGCGTATCAGTTCAGCAATGTAGTCCGCCACGGATCTGTGCTTGGTTATAAGTTTGCCGGCCGGCCATCAACACACGGGAAAGTGGCCCTGTATATCCTAGTGCCCTCAAGCCCTGCAGGCCTAGGTCCAGACCGCTCCTTCATACCGGTATTAAAGAGGGGCACAACATTAGGAACATCCACTGGGCTATCTTTTGTTTTGACTGAAAATATAGATTTTGCAAATCCAGCAAATGTAATAGTGGCCGCGCGAACAGATCCGACTACTGGCGCCCCAACACATTATGCAATAAAATCTTATGGAAACGTAGTTTCTGGACGTTTTGGTCAAGAGACAGTATCCGCGGGACAATTTGAAAGGTACAAGTCTTTACGTTTAGATGCTGAGAACGTGTCAGAAATTATTTCTGTTTTTGATAGCGATGGTAATGAATATTTTGAGGTTGATTATCTGGCTCAAGACATGGTTTTTAAAGAAATTGAAAATCCAAATTTTAAAAATGATAATGTGCCGTCAATAATTAAGCCAACATTGGTGTCAAGAAAGTTTGTGACCACATTTGACAGAACTTCAGTTAGTCTGCAATTTGGTTCAGGAAAAATGAATCAGAACAACGTAGTCTCAAATCCTCAAAATGTAGCAGTTGATGTATTCGGGAAAACATATACTACAACAACAACGTTTGACCCAAGCCGGCTTTCCGAGTCTGAAAGCTTTGGAATAGTGCCAACAAACACTAGCTTGGTTATAACCTACAGATCGACGAATCCTTCAAACTCAAATGTCGCGACAACGGCTTTGAATTCAGTGGTTTCTGCTCAATTCGACTTTACAGATCGCCAAAATTTAGATGCATCAAAGGTTTCCGATGTTATACAATCCATAGAGGTATCCAATGAGGAACCAATTGTAGGCGATGTAACGTATCCTACCACAGAAGAAATAAAACAACGGGTGTTCGATACGTTCCCAACTCAAAATCGTGCTGTAACTCAAACTGATTACGAAAATCTGTGCTACCGCATGCATCCAAAGTTTGGATCGATAAAGAGAGCTTCAGTGCAGAAAGACCCAGATTCGCAAAAAAGAAATTTAAATCTCTATGTTGTTTCAGAAGATACAGCAGGAAAATTAACTCTTAGCAACTCAACTATAAAAAATAACTTAAAAACGTGGCTAAACCAGTATAGAATGATTAATGACACTATTGATATTTTAGATCCTTACATTTTAAATTTTGGAATTGAATACGTGGTGCGACCGCAAGATATGAGTGAGAAGTTTATTATTATGGATCGATGCAATGAGGCAATCGCTAAGAACTTTGAACAGCCGTTCTTCATCGGTGAGCCCCTCTACATCAGCGAAATATATAAGGTTCTTAAAGACGTAACAGGTGTTTTAGACGTGGTTAAGGTTAAAATATTCAACAAACTTGGCAATGATTACTCTATGGCCTCTATTGATATAAATGACAATATCTCCGGAGATGGATCATATCTGATTGTTCCTCGGAATGCTATTTTAGAATTAAAGTATCCTCGTGTGGATATTATAGGAAAGATTAGATAAATGTCGATCTTGAGATACACGGCTAGCGCCGACAATACTGTAGTCAGCGCTTACCAAGCTAACCTTACCACTCGCGCCACGGGCGCCAATTGCGGGCAAGCTGATATCGTTGAAGCTTATTCTATTTATGGCCGCGCGCCGTTTGCTACTGCATCCGCTACTAGTGGTTCTCAAGGCTTGTCAAGAATCTTAATGAAATTTGAAGTCGATAAAATTGCTTCGGATCGATCAGCCGGAGCATTACCTGCTAGTGGATCTGTTAAGTTCTACTTGCGTCTTTTCAATGCAGAAACTTCAAAAACAGTACCCAGAGATTATGCCTTGAACATCTTGCCAATTGCTCAAGCTTGGGAAGAAGGCTTAGGTTTGGACTTGGAAAACTATAAAGATTTAACCAAGGGAAACATCGGCTCAAACTGGCTTTATGCGTCCAAGACAGCAACTTGGGTCCGACCAGACGGAGAGTCTACCGTTGGAGGTTCTTATTTGACGGGAGCTTCGGATCCGCAGTTTAAACAAGCGTTCGAAACCGGACTTGAAGATATCGAAGTTGATATCTCTCCTCTTGTCGAACACTGGTTAGCCGGCACCAAAAACAATCATGGAATTGGAGTTCATTTATCCTGCTCTTACGAGGCGTATTTTTCAGCCTCTAATGATGATAAACTGGATCCACTTCACACCGGTAGCATAATCAACAATACCGGCGGCGCCGAAACCTCTTACTACACCAAAAGATTTTTCGCAAGAGGAACTCAGTACTTCTACAGGCGACCACTCATCGAAGCTCGGTGGGATTCTACCCAGAGAGACGATCGCGGCGACTTCTATTACAGTAGCTCTCTCGCACCGGGCCCTGATAATTTAAACACGTTGTACATTTATAATTACGTCCGAGGGCGCCTGCGTAATATTCCAGCCATAGGGACAACCGGTTCTATAATGGTGAGTTTGTATTCTGGTTCAGCAGCAAACAACAGTCCATCGGGTTCAAAATTAATTCTTCACAATGGGACATATAAGGTGACAGGCGGGTATGTATCTACAGGTGTATATTCAGCTAGCATAGCGGTAACAGCAGCAGCAACCCCGATAAAAACCTTATATGATGTTTGGTGGAGCGGCTCCCACACTCATCATGCAGCTACGCCTAATGGAAACGAATTTTTCACTGGTTCTATCGCGCCAAAGACTTTTGGTTCAACAACCGACACCCGAGAGCCAGTATACTATATCAATATAACCAACTTAGATAACAGATACACTGGAACGGAAACAGCAAGATTTAATCTGTATGTTAGAAACAAGTACTGGAACCCAACCATATACACAAAAGCAAAAGAAACCCCAGAGCACCTGCCGATTGTCAGCGCTTCTTACCGAGTGTTAAGAGTCTTGGACGCGAAAGAGGTTGTGGCACACAACACAGGCTCAGATTTTGCAACGGGTCTTTCCTATGATGTGTCTGGTAATTATTTTGATTTTAGTATGAAATTGTTGGAGCCCGGCTATGAATATGGATTTAAGTTTGCTTTTTATGATGACGAGCTTAATTCTTGGTTAGAACAAGATCAGATGTTTACGTTTAGAGTGGTGGACTATGAGTATTAAAGATCTATTCGGAAGAAAATTCCTTCCAGATAGCACAGAAAAAGATATCTTCAAGGATGTAGAGTCCGCGAGGAATGTGAAAGCAGAAAAAACTAAGCAAGAATCATTCTTGCCGCAAGTTGATTATTCTGATCCGCAAAGCTTTGCAAAGTTTGGCTCTGCTAATTTGTATTACAGGAGTGCGATCAGCAGAATTGTAGACTTTTATCCGTATGACGGTTCTAACGCGGAAATTACCGAATTCTACAATAAATCATTAGACATAGAAAAATATGTTTTCGATATTCGTTACCCCCGGACTAATGGGTACGCTACGATTGCTGCAGATGGGTGGGGCACCACAACTAAAACAGATGGCTATGGCCTTCCTAGTACACTAGAATACATTACATTTTTTGGTGGTCCAAACGTTGCCAAACAAGGTGGCGCCCTAGACAAGCTTCTCCCAGACCCAACAAACAGTCAGTTTCAGTATAACAATATTTATGATGAAAATATATACGAAAATAAGGGATACCCTTCAGATTATGGTGATGGGACCCGGCAATCCAATTTAAGGGCTGATTTAGATGCGGGTGTTGCAATTGAGTTTTGGTTAAAGACTGGCTCAATAGATACCTCGTTGACCGAAAAGCAAGTAATTTTTGATTGGTGGAACCAGGAGCCAACGTCAAGCAACAGCTATGGGCGAATTCTGGTTGAGTTAACATCATCCACAGACACTGATGGAAACGCTAACAGACCATTTATGGTTTCAGTCATGTCTGGCGCCACGACAGCTAGAAATTTTGTTAGTATTGGTTCCGATCTTCACGGAGGTCTTTCGGACTGGAAGCACTATGCAATATCTATGGTTAATAGCGGTTCGTCTTTTGATACAAAGCTATACGTCGACGGAGAACTTGATGATCAGGTAACCAGAGCCTATGATCTCAAGAAGGCCTTCCCTTCCTATAATTCTACTCTTGTTTCAGATGCTTACAGCTCTCAAACTAGTTTGCGCGGCTGGTGGAGACTACAAACGAACGGAAGTTTCCCAGATAGCAGTGGTTTTGGCCGCGACGGCACGGCAACAGCCGCCCCTACGTATGATTCCACAAATAAACCTAATAATTATATTGCTGAAGCTAGTCATGATTTTGATGGCGTAGATGATGAAATTAATATTGGTACCGCAGCTACATGGGATTCAATTATCGGAAAAGCTTCCTCCGGTGGATCAGAAAAGGTAACAATCGCCGCCTGGATCAGAAAAACAGGCGGTGGCACTGCACCAACTATTATTAGATTTGGGAATGATTTGGATGGTATTTCATTGAAATCAAACGTCAATGAAAATCTTAATTTTCATGCATACTGGAATAGTACAAGTGTATCCTGGCAAACCCCAAATGGAATTTTTTCTGAAGATGAGTGGGTCCATGTTGCAGCTACATATGATGCTAGCAGTAAAGATAATGATCCAAAAATTTATGTTAATGGTGTAGCACAAACTGTGAGCTTGATCGGTTCCCGCGGTACCGCGCCTTACTCCGGTATTGTTGCTGGGGGAGACTCTGACGAATGCGCTATAGGTAATGCTAGTACTATCAATAGACAATGGAATGGACAATTAGCAGATGTGTCGGTGTGGAATTCTGTACTAACAGCAGGAGAGGTTAAGGCAATTTATAGCGCAGTTGCAATGCCAAACAAGATCGGTGCGAACGTTGCAACTCTGAATGATAAAAATGCTATTGGTAGAATTGCAGCACTACAGACGTCACCGGCAACCACAAATGCCCAACCCGGATCAGGTAAGCTCTCGGGTTCTATTGACGAATTTAGATTTTGGAAAGCCAAAAGAGATGCACAAGAGATAGGGCGCCATTGGTTTACTCAGGTCCGCGGTGGAGTAAATACAGATATTTCAAATACATCCCTTGGTATGTACTATAAATTCAACGAAGGGATTACGGGTACGTCAAGTGTTGATGCTACAGTGTTGGATTACGGCGGTAGACTATGTAATGGAGTTTGGACTGGGTACTCATCGACTTCACGTAACACCGGATCTGCGATTGTTTCCGCATCTGCAGCCCCATTCGAGTATTTGGATCCCATTGTATACGACTTCCACCCAGATGTTACAGCTTTAAAATCCGAATTACAAACTCTGGGTCAATACCATGACGGCCAAAACAACGCACAATTTTTGAATCTTATACCTTCTTGGGTTCTAGAAGAAGTAGAGGATGATGGAAATAGCAATTTAGAAATTCTGGCCCACATAATGGGTGCGTATTTCGACAAGCTTTACCTACAAATCTCTGCCCTACCCTCTTTCAGGCACGGGCAATACACGAGTGCATCCCACGAACCTTTCCCATTTTCACAACACCTGCCTCAATCTCTTGGACTTTATACCCCAGAGATATTTGTTGACTCCACTGTTTTGGAAAAATTCTCAAACCGAATGGACAAGGAGCTGTTCGAGAAGAATTTGGCAGAAACCAAGAACCTTATTTATCAAAACCTATACAACAACCTAACATCGATTTTTAAGTCAAAGGGTACAGAAAGATCAATTAGAAACGTATTAAGGTGTTTCAATATTGACGACAATTTGATTTACTTTAATGTATATTCTAATAATGAAACATATGAACTTAGCAATAATCTGAAACAAACCCAAAAGAAACGTAAGATGCTCAACATGAACACGGCGAGCTATATTAGCGGGGTCATGTTCCAAGCTGCAGATCCAGCATATCCGGGCTCAAGAGGCTCAATTAGCGGCTCTGGTGAAGCTGGTTACGAAGATAAATACGGCTTCACGCTTGAGGCGAGTGTCAGGTTCCCAAGATTCCTCAAAAATTACAGCAATGTTAACAGAAGATTCTTGTCTTCCTCCCTCTTTGGCTTACAGACCGCCTTTACTGGCAGTACCGGTACTGGGTATGGTGGTGGTACCACATCGTTGACAGGCGCCCAGGACGTTGCAAACTTCCAAGTTTACGCAGTTAGAGACGATCTAGAGTCTAAAAATGTAAGATTCGTACTAACTTCTTCTTTCGATCCTCACCCATTTGGAGAATTAACATCAAGTAATTTTTATTCTGTATACAATAATGAAGATTGGAATCTTTCCGTTGGGCTGAGACCTACAAAGTGGCCATATGCAGATGTCTTGTCGGGATCCGAAGACTACAGCTACGAAGTTATTTTCCGTGGCTTTAGCAATACTTTGGGCACGATTACAAACAGTTTTGAAACATCTGCTTCTGTTAGCAAAGATGCCGGCCAATCTATGCTCCGCGCTTGGAAGCGGGTGTATGTTGGTGCTCAAAATACAAACATAACAGGCTCTACTCTTGCTAGTACAGACGTATTATTTAATGGGGCTAAATATTGGCTTAAATATATTGATGATACAACACTCAAACAACACTCGTTCGATCGAGAAAACTTTGGTATATCAGCATCATACCAAAATATCTCAGCGCTAGATGCATCAGGAAGCGATTCTTATAACTTTAACACATTAGCTTTAAATTGGTACTTTGGTTCGATCACAGGCTCGAGCGATGATGCCGATAACTTATTTTATGCTACTGATTTGAGTTCCGGATCTGCAGAAATTAGAAACAATTATGGCTGGGCCGGAGAAATTGCCGGATATTTATATCCTGGCCGGGCATACAACTTTTCCAAAGACAGCACTACCGTCATCTCTAATGAACTTGTTAATGAGTTTAAATTTATAAATCCAGAACTTGTAGTTGCATCTCAAATGGTTAAAATTCTCGATGAAGATGATGAATTGTTTGGAGTCTTCGACGAAGTTCCAAACTATACGTATGTCATAGAAAAAAGTCTACAGGCGGCATTATCAGAGGAAATTTTAGACTATTTTGCCGGTGTGCTTGATTTCCACAACCTTATTGGTACCCCAGTTAATCGCTATCGAATGGATTACAAAGAGATAGGACTTCTCAGACGTATATTCTTTGAGAGATTTAAAAAAGTCTCAACGGTAGAAAAATTCACGGAATACTTTAGATGGTTTGACGACGCAATTGCCCTCATTATACAACAACTTGTGCCGGCATCCGCTGACTTGGTTGCAGATATGTACAACACAGTTGAGAGTCATGTTTTAGAGCGTAATAAATATCATACAAAATTTCCTACCTTGGAGTTTAAATCGCCCGATCCAGAGGCGCCTATGCTTGGTGTTATCGCCAAGAAAAAACTCTACTTAGATGACCTTTTTGGTGGTGTTGAGTCTTCACCGCGACCGACTGACGAACATAAAAACTATTGGCTCAAGAGAGCACAGCCTGGTGCCGCTGGAGTCGGGTCGTTTGAAATTGCGTCTGACAATCCAGCGCTGGACACATTGCGCCGAGCCCTCCGCAATCAAAAATGGAGAAGAAGCGTACCTAGCGCCTCAATGCCGACTCTGAGAAAACTGGATGGTACCCTCTATAGTGGGAACGAACCGCTTAAGACACAGTTTGAAGGGCCATATGATTTTGGAGTATCCGACATAAAGAGACTGATTAAGGGCGGTGTTAACTTTGAGGAAGTTAAAAATATACAATATGCACGGTCGGCACTATACCCAGCTGGTCCTGTGAATACGGCCGGCGGCATATTTGTACCCCAAAACGTACTCTACGCCGATCTCGACAACTTGTCTCCAATTGATACTCTTAAGGAGTGGAATCAGGCTGGGAATGTTGGTAAAAAACGAAAAAGATTTGTGTATGTTGCTACTGGTAGAGATTATGAAGGAGGCTTGGGTTATGGAAATCTGAAGAACAGTATTGCGTTCCCGTTCAACATTATGAGCGCCTCTATCGCCGGCGGAGTCGATAATCTCATTCGAACACGTGCAACTGGCAACATCACAATAACAAACCTGCATAATGATGTATACGGCCAAGATCAAGAAAAGCCGATGCAAGGACCCTTTACAGAGTATGCAGTCGGTGGTCTTCAGTCACGACATGTTCGTATTAACATCAGTGGAACAGCGCCATCGCACCTTAGTCAGGATTATCAAGGTCTAGACAACTATATGACTAGGCCGGAATCTTGGAAAATATTGTTAGGTAAGAGAGGGCCGTGCTCCGAAGGCGAGGCCGACGCTTTATCTGGCGCCATAGGTATGGCCGGCGCAGATTATCCGTGGCCAGAAGCAAATGATGTTGGAGCTATACCCTATCCGATGACTGCTAGTCAGAAAGCAGTATACTATAGAGATATGGTTGCCAAGCGCCCAGTCAACATTAAAAATATTAGAATGCGTTCCGGTTCTACAATTTTGGGTAATTACGAACACAATTATCAAATTGTTATGACAAATGGGGCGTGGGAGAATCCGCGTAATTTTATTGAAAACCAGCCGGCTCTTCCTGATGGAACATTCCAAAGCACAGCTACTAGTTCAACCCAGGTTGGTACTTATCTGAGTGCACGCAGAACAGAACATTTTCATTATGAATGGCTACCAAATTATAGTGTAAGTTACCTTACTTCTGCTGCTAGTAATTCTACTGTTATTACAAACAGATTCTCTAATCCTGGAGGATGGGATCACGCTGCACCAATGTATCGAGATTTTCGTGGAAACGAGTATACCCCATATGTTATCCCGAACTACAGAAATATTTGGGTACTTGGCCGCTCACAGCCCTCATTTGCAACATCTCCGCCTTACAGAACCGATGCTTCGGGAATGCCCCCCCAGCAGCAAGAAACAAGCGCTTCTTTCCCACAACTTCCCGGGCAAGGTACTCCAGGAATCCGTGTTTTTGATATACACGGAAGGGACATTGGCCTCTCCTCTCACTATGCTCGTCATACTGCTCGTTTTGGACGTGATCCTTATGTAAGACCTACAGCCTCTTATGATCCCAACCTCGAAGCGGCTGGATGGGTAGTTTTGGCAGGCGAAGGTACATTTAGATATTCTCCTGGTAACGGTTTATATGCTTGGTATAGGTTGAACGATGATGTATCGTCTGCCGGTAACGTCCCAAACCTCACCACGTTGGGAACCTTCCCTGGTAGTGCAACCAAGCCCCCTGACGGAACTTTCCTCAACGACACCTGGCGCCCGTCTTTTACTACGGAACACAGTCCTAACAAGCGCTATATACAAACTGGCAGTTGTACCTTTAATGGTTTGGACACCAATGGAAATGGGGTGAACATCGGCACCGCAGCGACCTGGAATACTAGATTTGGACCATCTGGTGCAGATACTATATCGTTTGCTGTTTGGATTCGCCCCACTGACTTTGGCGGCAACAATTTCGGCCGAATAGCCGACTGGGGTAGTTCCGATGCTTATCTTACTTATGGTGCCGGTAAATCGCTTACGTTCGGAACCAAGTGGGACGATAACGCCGGCGCTGGAACGGCCACCTACGTTTATTACACAACGCCCGCCAACCAGATCGAACTCAATGAGTGGACTCACATATATGTTTATTATAAGACAAATTCGTTCGATCCGCCGTTGATATACATCAACGGAGTTTCGGTATCGATCACCATAGGAGGTACAGATCCTTCAACCATTACCCCAAGTCCTGGTGCTGTGACTTGGGATGGTATCACCGGCGATGATTGTTACATTGGAAATAGACATGCCCGCAACCGCACCTGGGCCGGCCAAATTTCGGATTTCATAATCTTCCCTAGTGCCGAGTACCCCGCATCCGCCGGTTACCAGTTCGCCAACGCACCAGCGGCTTTATATTCCGTAGGTGCACTCTCGGAGGATTATCCAAATGGAATACTTCAGTGGACGCCCAACCTTGAACCTGGGACTTCTTACAATGAATTGCCAGGCTTCCATAAGACTCACAGAAATAATGTGTGCAGACTTAAACAAGATTCATATAGCTCCCAAAAAAGAGTTGCAGCTGGAAACGTTGTATACATATCGGAAATAATTTCTTATAGAACTGCATCACTATACGACAATTTCAACATACAACATCAAATTCCAAGATCTACGTTACAATATTCTTGGATTACTGCATCATACAATTCGTCTAGCATGTTCTATAACTGCGGATTTACGCCACCAGACTGGCAAGTTCGGATGACTGGTAGCCCCGCTCAGTATGAAGATCCGATAAACTTCTTAACTACCTCTAATTTTGGATTGGCCCGGGCAGTCGGTACCGACAAGGTATCATATGGATTCTCAGTACCGTACTTTAAAGTACTCAACGATGCCGGCATATATGATACCTTTGAGCCGGCAATTAGCACTCTTAATAATATCATATATGAGCCAGTTATGTGGCGCAAAATCGATATGAATTTCGATGGCACCACAACCAACATCACCAAACTCGGCGGCAGCTGGCCCCGGGGCGAGATTTTGGATCCCGAAGGGGATCCTATTGCCCAACCGGTATACCCGTCTGAAATTTTTGCTCTCACAAGCAATTACTACGCATCTACTATAAATACATTAGGTAATCTGACCCTAGGCCCCGCCGGCGCCATTGCGGGCGCCGGCGCCCTTATCGTTGGCCAAGGCGCCGAAGGAGATTTTAAAACGGAAGACCCTACAACGGTTAGCCCCCTCTTACAGTACGTTAATAATAGTTACATTGAGAGCTTTCCAACTTATACAAGCCTCCTCACCCAGGGTAAGGGATTGCAAGCTTATGCTTTCAATAGTTTAATGTGGCACCGCGGTAATCAATACGGCTGGAATTCTTGGAAAATGATGCGTCAGCAAAACCATCCCATTCTTCGCGCAGAAAGAAGGCGCAATAAATTAACAACAAAATATTTTAAATTCATGCAACCGAACCCGTGGCCAGGCATCGACGCCGAAGGTGATGCCACTTCACTAATACCTTTTCGATGTGTATCTACCAATATTATGCAATTTGATTTGCCGCCGGTTTCGATGAAAGGACGCCCAGCACTTGTTAATATGGATTATGTAAACTCATTCTTTACAACACTTGGTGGTCCAAAACATCAATTACAAAATAGCACATTTAAAACTTCTTACAACAATGAGATGATTGGGTTTAATCAATGGCAACTGGATAAATTTGCTGATTTAAGTTATGCAAGCGAAGTTACTCCCTTCGAGCAATTGGTCGCGATGAAGGACAGGCAGAACTTAGCGCTAAATTGGATTGTGTACACTGAAAATATTCTTCCAACTACGAGAAGAGAATTCCTATCAGCCTCAACAACCCGCCCCGGATATGACAACACATTCTGGAGAGATACTTCAGCAGATCGCGTGGCAGCAGGTGTAGCAGTAGAGAACTCTGTAGGCGTGCGTACATACTATGATTGGAACGTCGCGGGTGTTCCATTTTCCGCGAACGTCAAACAAAGATTCATTACACAAAGCATATGGCCACTTGATGCTCCTTCAAACTTTTTGACTCGCAATGCGACTATGGATGCGGATGGGAAAATCACAGCCACCTCTGGCTTGCCCTCGATTAAATTTACTACTCAGGATGTGTCTGGGTACGCTCTTAGGTTCTTCACAGGTTCCTCTTTAATAGCATCAAATTCCGCCGGCGAGCTTCAGAACACGTATCAACACGCGTGGTTTGCCCCGGGTTACAACCCCGGCGATCCCGCCCAATTGAACGACTGGAACGCTGCTCAAATTCCACTATGTGTGCGTAACGGCGGCCTGTATGCGCGTAAGCACTTGCTGTCATCTCCAGTTTCAATCACATCGCCCAACTCTATTCGTATTGCTGATAAATTAGACGGTGCGTTCTTGTGGGCCAATAATTACCCTGTAACAGGAACATACAATAGAATTACTCAAATTCCAGGTATGGAGGCCCGATCAATGAAGCCGGGAATCGTTGGTGCTTGTGACAGCAAGTGGAAGCCAGGTCCGTATGGTCCATACAATATTCTCAACGTGCCCACGGGTGAGGAAGGAACGGATAACTCAGGGTACTTTATGCTTCCTATTATGTCAGGCGCCGGAGAGGCGTACTGGGATGCCCCCGCAACAGCAGGGTATTTAACAATGTCTGCTGAAGG
>Ga0163179_10000097_pt1 | contig 61364 bp, 44 predicted proteins | sample AtlANTMetagenome_FD_109643 | JGI IMG/M metagenome (GOLD analysis project Ga0163179, IMG submission 109643) | Marine eukaryotic phytoplankton communities from the Atlantic Ocean - Atlantic ANT 2 Metagenome | ecosystem: Environmental > Aquatic > Marine > Oceanic | place: North Atlantic Ocean...
TAATTAAAATCAAACAAAAGCAGTTACGTGCAATGAAGGCCCTTGATGTTAAACAAAGCATCTCGGTTGGTTCTAATGTTATTGTTAACTCAAGGTCAGGTTCTGAAAAAGGAATCGTGACAAAGATTAAAAGAACTAAAGCTGTCGTAGAAATTGACGGTAGACTTTGGAACTGTCCGCTATCTCTTCTAGAGGTAGCGTAATGAACGAAAGATACGTAATGACAATGGAATTTTACATCTATGCACCTACTGACGAAAAGGCCAAATCTTTGGCCAAGAACGTGGCAGAAAGACAAAAGATGAAGTTCGACAATAGATGCGGTGTTACATCTTTGAAGATGGCTCCCTTTGGTAGCCTTACAGAGGGTAAAGAATTAATTGCAAATTAATTGCAAAAAACACTGTACAAATGGTCAAAGACCTGTTATAATATCTATATTAAATCAAATTAAGGAGTGATTAAATGAAAAAACTAGTAATCCAAACCCAATACCAAGAGAACTATGCGGCTCATAACGAGGACTATGTTCATGGTGTAGATGCACCTCACTGGAAATTCAAAGGTGGTTCTACCTATGTTCTTCCTAACTGTGGCGACGCAGATGTCGACGCTGTAGTCGAGGCTGTTGCTGAGTACATCACTTGGTCTAACGAAGCTTCAAAGGAGTATATTACTTCTGCTTACGTAGCTGACTGGAACGACAAGGTTTGTGAGGACTGGGAAACAGTAACTGAGTTTACACTCTTAAACGATGAGCCTACTTTCATGAAAGTCACTGACAATCGTGAATTTGGCTACATGAAGTCTGAGATCTTAGAGAAGATCGAGACATGGGTTGGTTGCTTAAAAACCGACAGTGGTCGTAAGGACTATAAGGTTGAATTCCTTATGGAAGATGGCGATTTCGCTGTAGGTATGGCTGAGCTCAAAACTTGGTTCGAAGCTAAGGAGGCAGCATAATGAAAAACAAATTGAAAGGAATTTTAGGTGGTACTTTTTTAGGACTATTACTTGCATGGATCTTACATATCGGGTTTACTATACCTGAAGTGCAGATGAGCCATTCAACTGGAGAGTGCGTAAAAGTTATTAACTACAAAGAAAGCGATAATTATACTTGTGAAAACCTTCCTTCTCGTTATAACCATGTATGGGTAAAATAAATGAATAGATTAGAATTAATAAAAGCTGCTGCAGAAAAGCAGAGAGAAGAGAGAGAATTTAAAGCTGCAGTAAGAGCAGTATACGATAGACCTAAGCTTACACAGCAGGTAAAAAAGGCAAAGCATCTATCTCCAGGCGGATTAGATTGCTTTAAAGAAGAAAATATGCATTATTCAGAACAACAAACTAAAGATTACCTAGCTGGTAGTAGCTATATGGAAACATATCAAGCAATGAAGGACGATTGGGATTAATGCGATTATTAGAAGCTAACTATGGTAACGTCAGAGTATTTTCAGAAAGACCATATGGCTATAAAAGATATATTGTTGAGTGGCCTGATCATACAGAAATGTATTCTGGTATATGGTACAAGAAAGAAACAATATTAAAAATGATTGAGGAGAAACTAAAAGATGAGTGAATACGATGATGTAGTCGAAAGACAAAGACAATTATTAGAAGCCGAAGAATGGGCTACAGGAGTTGCACAAATTCATGTACATGGATTAAGTTCAATGCATTACGATGACAGGCCTCAAGATACTAAAGATGGTAAGTGTGTAACAGATAAATCTTTTAACAATGGCTTAATTGAAAGAAGTCAAAATGGTAAAATTATACATTACTTTGGAGAAAAGCTTGAAGGCGATGATCTAATTGATGCATGGAGGAAATTATCATAATGGCAGTAACAAGTTTTTATACAGGTAGTTTAAGGTATGATCCAACAGGTCGTAAACGTAAAACTAACTCAATGAAAAGACGTAAAAAGGTTCATGAGTTTAAGCCATACAAAGCTGAAAAAACTTATGCTCAATTACAGATGGAAGAATTTAATAAAAAATATCCATCTTATACTGGTAAATCAAAATATGAACCAGTCGATGATTCTTCCTGGAAACAAGAAGAATCTAAAAAATTTACGGTAGCACCAGCATATAACAAAGGTGCCTATCAAGTTATTCCACGAAAAGAAGTGGAACATATAGGAAAGTAATATGGAATTTATAGTACAATTTTTAATCTGTGCATTAGCCTTTGCATTTTTTATCGGCTCATCTGAAGTCGTAGCAAATTCAAAAGGTCAATCACTATTTAAATCTAAAGACGGAGATAAAAAATAATGGAATATATGACATTCTCAACGTACGTTAATGGCAATAAGCAAGCTGATATTGTACGTGACGTAGGTGACCCTAAAAGTAGAAATTGGGGTGTAAGGTATTCAGTTGACAATAGCGTTATTGGAATTGAGTGGTACAAAGGTAAATCAGAACAATATGCAGAAAATGCTGCAGAAAATTTTGTTCATGGAATTAAAACAGCCGTTAATAATAATATTATAAAAGGTTAGTTTTAGCATGCATCAGATCAACTCACTCCTTATCGAACGATCTGATGCATGTTTTTTTATTAAACACTGTACAAATGGTCAAAGACCTGGTATAATAGACACATACATTAAGGAGTAAAATATGGCAAAAGCTAGAAAAAGAGGACCAACCATTGAAGATAAATATCTCGGTGGTGAACCAAATTACCACGGAGTGGTATTTAAAGACGACGATGAAATACGTAGAGCATTTCACAAAGCATCTAACTATTTTAATTATTTCAATAACTCAAAATCTAATGCACCTGTTGTTATACAGTATGCAGAAAGCGTTTTAGGTTATAACAAGAAAGATATCCAAGCTTTGAAAAAGGTAGAAAATTGGAGACTTAATCAAGGCTGTGGTAACAATATCAGATGCTATAATGCTGGAGTCCCACTCGATAGGATGGGTATTATAGAAAAAGTAAATGAAAGGATTGCTGAATTGCTTATAATGGGTAAAGCCATTGTAAAAGAAATAAAAGCACAGCCAGCTAAAGTTGTTATATCACCAGCACAAAGAATGCAAAAGAAAGTTGCCACTACAATCATGGGTGACTTCGACGAAATGGTCGTTGATAAATGGATGGATGGCGAATTCAAAGATATTAAATTTCCAGCTTATGGCCTATTAACTGCACATGGAATTAAAGGCTCAGGTATAAACATGTTTAGAGAACGTATGGTATTTGAGCTAGAATTAGTTCAAGACGCATACAATAAAACGTGTGAACAAGCTGTTGAGGCATATTCACATATTAGTAAAGGTGACAAAAAGAAAATGATTACCTTACTCGAAAAGATTATTGGCGATATTGATAGGCTAAAACTCAATAACAAATCGTCGAGAGTCCCAAGGGCTAAAAAGCCAAAAGCTTCAGATCAACAAATTTCAAAACTACAGTTTATGACCGATGATGTCGAAAATAAACTGACATCTATAAATCCAATCATGATTCCTGGTAAAGAAAGATTGTTTGTATATAATACTAAAACAAGAAAGCTTACTGAATATGTAACGACTAGTACCAAAGGTTTTGAAGTTCGTGGTACATCTATTAAAAACTTTGACGAAAAGCTAAGTAGAACTGCTAAGCTTAGAAAGCCAGAGGATATGTTACCACATGTACTCACCCTCGCACCTACCAAAATTGGTAAACAGGTGTGGGATAAAATAACAACTAAAATAACAGCACCGAACGGTAGAATCAATAAGGATTGTATTCTATTGAGAGTGCTCTAGGACTATGATTGAAGAAAAAATAATGACTAAAAAGAGATTTTCTAAAGCAGTTGAAGAACTGGTAGCGGAAAAGAAATTAGACTATTTAGATGCTATGGCTTATGTAGTTAAGAAAAGAGGATTGGATATAAGGAATGTACCAAAGCTTTTAACGCCATCACTTAAAGATAAATTAACGGCACAAGTATCCAAAGCAAATCTAATAAGAAATAAAAAAATTAATAAATTACCAATATAGGAGAAAATATGAGTAATGTTATAATTCCGTCAAGCGACGCGGATAAAAAAAGAATTAAAGATTGCGTTATCGAAATCTCTAATTCAATGACTAGAATTGCAGCAGAAAAAGACTTCATTAAAGAAGCAATCTTAGGATGTTGTGACGAAGTAGAAATTGATAAAAAGCATCTGAGAAAGATGGCAACAATTTATTATAAACAAAACCTTTCAGAGGTTGTAGGGGAAATCGAAGAAGTAGAAGCATTATACGAAAATGTTATACAATAGATTGAGATCTGCAGCTTATGGCGAAGGCCGAAGATACTTTAGTTGGTGGTTACATGTTTGGTGCAATAGATGAATGATCCTTTTGAATCATATAAATTGTATAACGCATTAAAGTTACATTTTGAATCTAGCTATGATGCAATAAAATATAATTTTAAAACATCAGTTACACCTAATAGTTTTTACAAACGAAAGGATAAATACTTCTTTGCCAAATTGGCTAAAAAGTATAATGGTGAACTAAAAGATTTTTATATATCGCAATTCATCAATACCGAAAAATATATCGGTGATATGATGGATAGTGAAGCTGATCAAAACTATATGAAATACAAAAAAATTAAAGAAAGTATTCATAGAGTCTTTTCAGTTGATATAAATAGAATAAGAGAAGAGAATGTACCATTTGATGATATGTTTAAAGCAGTTAATGGACAACATCCTCTTATCATAAAGTTATGGATGCAAGAAGAAATCAGTTTAGAAACTGTTGTAATTCTTAATTCTATATTTGGGTTTATTGATCGTGAATCTAAGAACATATCAGATACAATTATTTGGCCTGATACTCGTAGATTAATCGATAAGTATACACCCTTTGTAAGTTTTAATACTAGCAAGTGTAAACAAATGTTAGTAAATAAATTTACATAAAATATTATATTATGGATAAAGTGGATAATTCAGTAAATACGACGAAATATGGAGAAAATAATATGTCATTTGCAAACTTAAAGAGCTCACGAGGCTCGTCAATCGACAAACTCGTTAAAGCTGCGGAAGCAGTATCCACGCCAAAAACAGAATCAAACTCTTATGACGATGATCGTTTTTGGAAACCTACCAGAGATAAAGCGGGCAATGGATTCGCAGTGATCAGGTTCTTACCAGCACAAGAAGGTGAAGATCTTCCTTGGATAAGATACTGGGATCACGGATTCAAAGGGCCTACAGGTCTATGGTATATAGAAAACTCTTTAACCTCTATTGGACAACAGGATCCAGTGTCTGAGATGAACTCAGTTCTTTGGAATTCTGGTAGAGACGAGGATAAAGCTATCGCAAGGGAAAGGAAAAGACGTTTACATTATGTATCAAACGTGATGGTCGTTTCTGATCCATCTAACCCAGAAAACGAAGGAAAGGTATTCCTATACAAATTTGGTAAAAAGATCTTTGATAAAATCATGGATGTTATGCAACCACAATTTGCAGACGAAGAGCCAGTAAATCCTTATGACTTTTGGGAAGGTGCGGACTTCAAAATTAAAATCAGAAAAGTGGAAGGTTGGATTAACTATGATAAATCAGAGTTTAGTGCAGCAGCACCACTTCATGGTGGAGATGAAGAAAGGTTGGAAGAAGTATATAACAAACTTCATTCATTACAGGATTTCTTAAAGCCTGAGAACTATAAAACATACGATGAATTGAAAATGAAATTGAATAGAGTTCTTGGGGTTGATGCTGGAGTAACTATGGAAGCTCCACAGTCAGCACCTGTTGTTGAAGAACCAGTTATGGCGACTAACAACTCACCGATGGCTGATACGCCATCTGCAGATAGTTCATCTGATGAAGATACGCTAAGCTATTTTGCTAAATTGGCAAACGAATAAAAAATTCTATTAGGATTTTTAGGGGCCGAAGAGGCCCCTTTTTTTATCTGGCGTATGAACGAGCCATTTGGTTAGCAAAGGTATCGTTACTTTGTAGAATAGTTACTTTATTTGTTTCTTGACGCGAATGCGTAACGTTTTGTTGTGTATTTACTTGTGTTTCTTTTGATGGTGTTATATTAGCTAATGCGTTATCAGTTGATAGTTCTATCATTTCACTACCTGGTCCAGCAATATTTAATTCTTGTTGTTTTCTTTCTTCTTCAGCTTTTGTAATTCTTTCTTCTTCAGCTTTAGCTTGTAGTTCTGCTTTCTTTCTAGCCGCATTATCAGTTCGCATTAACTCCATATCACGAGCTTTATATACCCAATCAGGTACATCAACACCTAAGAATTCAAGTAATCTTGCTCCAAGACCAGCAATCTTTTTAGCTATTCTAATGAATACATTTCCTAAATGAGCAAAACCATCTTGGATAAATGATAGCCCATACATTATAACATCGAATACTGATGTGAATCCCATAGCATCTCTAATTTTTGTAAGAGCATAAGCTATAACTCCAAATACTGCTCCAATTGCAAGTATAGGCAATAAGATAGGAGCCATTGCAGCTAAAACTGGCACCATTGCAGCACCAATTGCAGTTAAACCTGCAAGCATTGATGGTATAAATGAACCCATCATGAATACTCTAAATACTTGGAATGCTGTAACCAATCCTTTAAATAGTTTCATAAAGGCTCCGCCTACGGCAGCCATCATTGATTTTAAATTACTCATTAATGTAGGTACAAATGTTGTCCTCATGAATAAACCAAAGGTTTTAAATAGATCAACTAGTTTAGTAACCATACCCATCATAGCTGAACCTACAGAAGTCATCATGGATTTTAAATTTGATATAAGTGGAGTAACAAGAGATGTCTTCATAAATGTACCAAATGTGGTAAACATAGTTGTTAAGCCTCTGAATACTTTCATGAATTTAGCACCAACTGATTTCATCATAGACTTTAAGTTAGCCATCATATTAGCTACAAACTCTGATGTCATGAATACTCTAAATGTAGTAAATCCGGTTTTTAAAGTTCTAAATACTCTTAATAATTTAGGTAATGCTGCGATGATACCTACTGCTAAGATTGTACCAAAAGTACCAAAGTTTTCTGATATAGTCGCATTCATTGATTCAAAATCACCAGTAACAAAATCTTCAATTACACTTACAATATCTTTAACAACATTTATAGCAGTATTTACTATTTCTGCAAAGGTTTCTGGTGAAAAGAATAGAGTTGCTAAACCTGCAATACCAGCTAAAAAGCCAGCTGTCGCAGCAGCTTTACCACCGAAGTTTGATACACCATCAGCAATTTTTGTAAGTGTAGAGTTAGCTTCTTCTTGTTTAGCAATAGATTCTCTTTTATCTTCTTCTGATTGTATAGCGTCTTGTGCAGCTTCTACTTGCTGACGTGCAAGTTCAATAGCTTCTTGATTACCACTAGTCATTGCATCTTCCAAAGACTTTTGTGAAATTTTAAAATCTTCGCCTAATTGCTGTATTAACGGGTCTCCAGCTTGAGTTGTCATTTGTAAACTTCTCAATTTCTTCTGAGTTTCATTATCATTTTGAGTTTGAAGATCAATTGTAGTAGTTTGGTCTTTAATCTTTTCAGCTATTTCGCTTAATCTACTAACTTGTTCTTTTTCAGACTCTACTTCACCTTGCCTTTGTTCTTTAAAGGCTTTGATTAAATCGTTAATGCTCCCGTCTTTTATTGCCATTTTGGTTACCTATTTTTTATTGCTGAATGCTTGTGAACCAAAGAATGCAGCTACAATACCAGCAACAGCAACAAAATAAGTTGCAGCCATATCGCCAAGTATTTTACTTGCTGTATCTAATCCTGATAATACTGCAATTACTACAGCAAAAGGATATAACAACATGCCGCCTAATGCAAACCATGCCATTTTTCTTTGTGCATCTCTCATTGCATCAGCATCTTCTAGCTCTTTTCTTTTAAATTCTAGGTACATATCCTGTTCTTTTCTAGAGACTTTTCCATCTCCATTAGTATCAGCAGGATGATGTCCACTTGCTTTTATTTCTTCTTCCATTACTTACCTCTTTAATTTACTATTCATTTTTTCATTACGTTCATTTTCTTCTTTAATGAACTGCTGTAACAGTGCTACATATATTTCCCTTTCCCATGGTATCATATTATCCAACTCTGTTACACTATATCCGTGATGTTGCATCATCGCGAAATTTACTTTGTAATGGTTTACCAGAGTCTCATGAGAAAGGCCTAGGTAAAAAAACTTTGCAGTCCTCTTAACTCAATATCATTACTATGCCCACATTCTTTACAATCCCATTTTAGATTGTGTGTCAGTGCTGGCATATCGTTAAAAAAGTCAGTAACCTTTTTAAACTGCACTGAATTTAAACCATCAACAAATTCTACTAATTCACTTTCTTTATAGTTATCAGTAGAGTGCACATCGTCTTCATCAAAAATACTATCAATACATAATAAAATTAAACTTGATGTATAATCTAATTGCTCTTCAGCACTTAAATCTTCTGGATTACCTATATCTAGGTTTTCCATTACTGCAACAGATGGATATTTCATTTCTAATCCAATCTTATCTGTTAACATAATCATATTGTTTTTTTCTGGTATATCCATTTTAATGTCTTCCAGATTAACATTATGATTAGCTGGTGTATCGCACTTTTCACAATTAATTGCAATCTTTGCTGTTTCACCTACTGATTTAGATCTAAGCTGTAAAAACATATACTCTAAATCAAAGTTAGCTAATTTCTTAGCATCTATTTCTTCAAAGGTGCAATTACTAATAACATCCTTTAAAGTTCTCATGATTAGTTTATTATCTTTAGATTCTAATGCTACCATGAGTAGTTTTTCTTCCTTTACTAAGAAAGGTCTATATTCTATTTGTTTTCCCGTACTAGGTATTACCATAGTATAACGAGATGAATTCACTTGTGGCAAAGCCATAATTTTCTCCTATATAATATTATCCAAGTAAGGATGCAGCATTTTTAATAGCACTTTTGGTACTACTTACTGGTCCTTCTACAACATATTTATCATATGCCCAACTAACTGTTAGCTTTGATAATCCATTTTCATCTGTATTATTTAAGTCAATAGCATTAACTGTTACTGGGTATGCTTTTTCTAATTTCACACCATACACGGGTATATTGTCAACATTCAATTGCTGAATTATAACATCAGTTGAATAATCGTCTTTATACCCTAAAGTGTAAGTGTCCATATCAATAATAGATGATAACCAACCATCAAACATTGTCTTCATGTAATAATCGTTAGTTAAAATCCAGGTCATGTCAATATCTGAATCAATAAGTGTGTTAGGAAATTTATTTGATTGTCTATCACTTTGATAATCTATCGTGGATATACTTCTTCCTGGTATACTTACTGATTCACATAACATAGCTATATCCCTAGGATCGTTGATTAAACTACGAACACTAGGAGTATCACCAGAAGCTAGCTGACCAACTAATACTTCTGGATTTAAATTTAGTAGTGATTGCTTTGGGGGTGTGAATATAACATTAAATCTATTAGTTCTAGCAATACCGCCTTTAGCAGCGATGGAAGCCTTTAATGTATCTATATTACCTGTCTTACCAAACATGTTTATTACCTCTTAGCAATCTTGAGAGATTCAGACCATACGGCTGTTTTACTCTTCTTCTTGAATTGTTCTGTTGGTAAGAATATAGCTATTTCCCAATCTGTCATTGGAACTCTTACCATTTTACTTTTTATATGGCTTGTTAAATAATGTTTAAAGCAAGGTTTAAACTCTTTATACTTCTGAACACCTTTTAATAAATCATATCGCATTTTATTAACTCTTGTTCTATCATTTACTTTCTTTGGTGCTAATTTCATAAGCCTATCTAAAAACTCAGCTCTTATATCAGGTCTGAGGTAATGTAAGTTTAATCCATAAAAACCACCCTTTGCATCTTCAACCATTATAACTAATGGGAACCTATCGTAATAAGGTAGAGTATCTTTTGTTTTAGGATCATAAAAATACATATACATACTACCAGCAATTTCTCTAGTAGTAGGATCTAAAGCATCGTCCTTTAATAGTGCAGTTCTGTTCACACTACCTAATTCTTTTACTTTCCCTTGGAACCATTCACGTGATTTTTTAGTCCTAGCTGTGATGCCAGCACGTTGTGCTCCTGCCTGTAATGTATCAAATAAGCTTGCCATATATACTATTTATATCAAGATTTGAGTAGTTTGATGCCTAGATTCTTTAAAGTGTCTTCTGTCCAGACCTGAAATTTCCATCCTTTATGTTCTGCATATTGATTAGCAGCTTCCCATTTAGAGGTGTTTTTAACATATGTCATGACTTCGTTTATATACCTTTTAGTTTTGCGTTTAGGATTTTTAGGTGCAAGAGTTTGCTTTTTAGGTTTGATTTCAACTAATATAATATCTTTATTATCTAATTCAACTAATAAATCAACATAATAACGATGTATACGATTATCTGTTTTACATTTATAAGGTATAACAATTTCTTCAGAGTTCCATCGTTTAACTCTTGAATTGTTTTCACACCATTTAAAGGTTTGACGTTCCCACATGGAACGATATATAACTTTGGTCGGATCACCAAGATATTTTGATTTGTCTTTAATTGTGTATTTACCTTTGTAAGCCATATAAATAGTATATAATAGTTAATTAATCTATAGTTATTTATAAGGGTAAAAGAATGGCAAACACAATAGCTTTCCCAAGCACATTAAGAAAAGACATCGACGATGGTACAGCAAATCATGTATCATTTCAAATTATAGGCGGTGGTTTAGACGAAGATCTATTTAAAATCCACATGTATATACCTCAAGGCTTTAGTTTAGGCGATGCAGCCTCTTTTGGTAGCATCGATTTAGGTGTTATTAACTCAACAAAGAGCTTAATCACAGATAAAAAAGAGGAAAAGAACGAAGCTGATGCGGAAGATATTGCAATTGGTGCTGCAGTAATGAAGAATTTAGGAATCAATTTTGGTGGATCAGCAGATGCAGCATTACTTGATCAAGGGATTGCAATCAATAATCAGACAACATTAACCTTCGAAGGTAGTAATATTCGTACATTTAACTTTAGTTTTATCCTTGTTGCAGCATCAGAACAAGAAGCAAGATTAGCTAAAACAATAGAACATACCTTTAGAAAGTATATGTACGCAAAGAAAGAAGGTGAATTTGCCATTAAATATCCACCAATCTTTCGTATTAAGTTCCTTTCAGGGGACGAAATTAATCCAAATATGCCTAAATTGTTTGATTCTTATCTAACTGGATTAACAGCAGCATATAATACACAGGGTGGAAACATGTTCCATGCCGATGGATCACCAACAGATATACAATTAGATTTAGCATTCCAGGAACAAAAACAGTTAACAAGAAGCGATTTATACGATCTAGAGGATGTAGAACCAGGTAAAATAAAGCAAGATTTCACATATCCTGAACAAAAAACATCAGATGGACAACCTAGAGGAGGCTAATCTACATGAATTTCTTTAAATTATTCCCAACAGTACCGGTCGATTTACAAAAAGATGGCCGAGTCAACCAAATGGTTCATACATTTAAGAGTGTAAGACCACTTCAAAACTTTATCGATCAACCATCTTTATATACTTTTTATAATATACAGAACGGCGAAAGGCCAGACATAGTCAGCCAGCGACTTTACGGGACATCAGAATACTATTGGACATTCTTTGTGATAAACGAATTCCTTCACGATGGTTATAGAGCATGGCCAATGAGTCAAGAAGTTGCCGCGAAGTATATCGAAGAAGAGTATAGCGGATATGTTATTACCACAAGCCCTAGTATAGAACGAGATAGCGACGGAGCCATAAGTGAATTTAGTAATTCTTTGCAGGGAGAGAATCGTAATTTTGTCGTGACAGATGGAACAAGATTTAGATTAAACGAAACTATAACAGGTAGTATATCAGGAGCTAGTGGTACATTAAAGAAAAAGAATTCAGATTTAAACCAGTTAATAATAAAAGATGTCACAGGAGTCTTCCAAACGAATGAAAATATCGATGGCAGCCTTTCTCAAGCGAGTGTTGAATCATATCAAGTATATAAGTATGCAGACGCACCTCACCATTTCTTTAAGATAGGCGATGCAGAAGAAAGAACCATTACACCAAGAGATTATATTAATTCTCCATTAGCAGAAAGCACTAATAACTATACATTTAAAACAAATAGACAGTATATAATGGATAAAAACGAAGAGAGATCATCTATTAGAGTGTTACAACCAGAGTATATAAGTGCATTTGTAGAAGAATTTGAGAATCTAATCAATGAATAACAGTAATAGAGTAGGTCCAGAAGGGTACGCAAGCACTCCATTATCCTATAATATAACTTCTGCGAGACTTTATTCAAATGTTATAAATCCTAAGAAAAAATATAACATTGACATAAAAGCGCTTTTGGCCGTGATTGAAGGGACAGAATCAATCCATAGTCCAGGAGTAGAGTATACGATTAAATTAGGCGATAGTGTTAATCTATTAGAACGATTAAAGATCTCTGGAGGCGAGAAGATAGAGATCCAATTAGAGCAGAGGCTAAAGGACAAGACACATAAGCATTCTATTACATGTTACATAGGAGAGATCATTAACTTTAAAAAGAGTGGCGCAGCAAAGGCGTCGTATACACTCAAGTGTTATGGTGAACATATGATGAATGAGAGTGTTAGTATATTAAACAAATCATTTAAAGGGACATCAGGTCAATTAATAGAGAAGATCTGTAGAGGGGATCTAGCCGTCGCTACGCACTTTATACAGCAAGGAGGTGGGTTACTACAGGGTATATATCCACAGCTTAGACCCTTACACGCTATCTTCTGGATCATGCGTAATGCCTTTGACGACGGCACACCATTCTTCTTTTATGAGACATTAAAGAATGGTATACAATTTAGATCATATAAGAACATGCTTACAAGGGATAATATCGATAAGTATTACTTTAAGTCCTTTATGAAGAATGCAAAGGAGAGTGCAGAAGGGTTCGAAGAAGAAAGAACTATGGTCACGGATATATCATCTCCTTCATATGGCATGTCTAAAATGGTAGGGGCAGCCAGCGGGGCCTTTGCTAGCACTCTGCACAATGTAGATATAGCCACTAAGACATATAGGAAGATTGTATTCGATAGAGAACGACAACAATTAAACATGCTAAATAAACATAAACCCTATGTACAAAATAATAATAGTATGATACTATCGAGGAAGTACTCAGATCACGCCGTATCTAAGCAGTTCTTTATTAATAGTAATAGTAAAGCCTTCGGTCAGAATAACTATTATGGAGAGACCGATATAGATTTAAATAAAGGGATCGCGCAATTAGAGAACCTTAATTTCCAAACACAAGAGATTACCATACCAGGTAACTTTGATATGGAGGTAGGACGTATACTACATCTAACTGTATACCGTAATAAGGAAGAGACTGAAGGCGCAGGCATCGATAAGGCACAATCAGGCAAGTATCTAGTGACTAGAGTAACACATAGGTTCGATGATAGCTACAGTCAGGAGCTGGTCCTTCAGAAAGATTCAGGAGAATTAAATTATGAAACTACTTGATGATCAATTTGTTGGTGGACAATTCGCATGGTTCACCGGCGTAGTAGAAGATATAAACGATACAGAGTATTTAAATAGAGTCAGAGTCAGAGCCTTTGGATACCATAGTGACGATAAAGGCGAGGTACCTACAGATGCATTACCCTGGGCTACAGTTATGGGGTCAACGCTTAACGCTGGACATAAAGGTGTTGGCTCAAACCACCAACTAGTAATAGGGACCTGGTGTATTGGGTTCTTTAGGGATGGTCTCAGCGCTCAGGATCCAGTTATAATGGGAACAGTTGCTTCCTCTCAGCCGGATGGTACACTTGATATACCAACAGAGGCGCAGGTTAGTGGTAATACAAATGCTGTATATAAGAGTACAGCAGGACACTTAATAGAAATAGATAATACGCTTAACGCTAGCCGTATAATGGTTACTCATATAGAGGGTACTAGTATACTGATTGATAATAGTGGGAACGTAACGATTGATACTAGCTCTGGTGGTAATACAGTTAATATAATAGGTAATACTAATATAACAGGTACTCTACACGTATCGGATAAAATAACAAGTAATAAAGATATTGTTGCTGATAATGATACGACAAAGATCTCATTAGAAGATCACAAACATGATACTAAACTTTTAAAGAGTGGTACATCTACAATAACATCAGAGAAACCAACAGATGCTAGTAGTTAATATATTATATAGCGAGCTCGCTTGCTTTAATATGGCTTTTCGGAAAAAAAATCTCGCTGGAAATTTTAAATCCGTAACCTTTTGCATATAAATAGTACTATGGAACATAATACAGGATCAAATCAAAACAAATCAGATAAGAGAAATAGTGCTTCTATTGTTTCTCGGAAGAAAGGCTATCGTGATTTAGATCTTTCGTTAAAAAGGCATCCGCTTACTGGTAAGATTAATACGCTAAAAGATGATGCCGCGGTCAAGAATGCAGTAAAGAATCTCGTTCTGACTAATTTTTTTGAGCGACCGTTTCAGCCCTCGCTAGGTGCTAATTTGCGCGGACTCTTATTTGAGCCGGCTGATGGTGTCACAAGGTTAGCAATAAAGGATAATATAGAAAGTGTCGTTAAAGCAGAACCACGCATAAAATTGCTGGCTATCTCGATTACTGACCTTTCGGATAAGAACGCGTATCGAGTGACAATGAGTTATCGTATACGTGAATCAAATAAAGTAGAGGATGTAGAGATAGTACTACGCAGATTAAGGTAAGATAATATGGCAACAAATTTAAATGTAACAGAATTAGACTTCGATCAGATTAAACAAAATCTGAAAAACTTTTTAAAGCAACAAGAAGAGTATACTGACTATGACTTCGAAGGTTCAGGTCTTAGTACACTCCTTGATGTATTAGCATATAACACACACTATAACGCAATGAACGCGCATTATAGTTTAAATGAAGCGTTTCTTGACTCAGCTCAAATACGTGGTAATGTTGTTACTCGAGCGAAGCTATTAGGTTATACTCCTCGTTCAGTTCTTTCAGCAAGAGCAAGAGTACAAATTACTGTTGATATATCTGGCGAAGATCAAGCAACAAAGGATAACACTACTTCACTCACACTACCTCGTGGTACTAAACTAAAAGCTGAAGTTGGTAATGATAAATTTGAATTTGTTGTATTGGATAATCATAGTGTAGATGTTATTGCAAATACAAATACATTTGTTTTTAATAACATAGAAATTGCAGAAGGTACATACAAAACATTACTATACAGAGTTGATAATGATATAGAGAATCAGAAATTTCAACTAGGTGATAAGGATGCAGATACATCCACATTACGAGTCAGAGTACAACAGAATGAACAAGCAGTTGCTTACGATATCTATACAAAGTTTGAATCGCTATTAAATGTTGATTCAACTTCACAGATCTATTACTTACAAGAAAATCCATCCGAACTCTTTGAAGTTTATTTCGGCGATGGTATTGTTGGAAGAAAGCCAATCAATAATAATATTGTAACTCTTGATTATGTTTATACAAAAGGTGAAGAAGCAAATGGTGCTTCCGCATTCTCGATGGTTGATAATGTTGGAGGATTCGTAGCCTCTGCTGTTAAAGTAACAGATGCAGCTGGTGGTACTGAAAGAGAAACTTTAGAATCAATACGATTTAATGCACCATTAACATTTACTGCACAGAACAGAGCGGTAACATCAGACGATTACCGTGGTATCTTATTAAAGAACTTTGCTAATATTTCTTCTATCTCAACATGGGGTGGAGAAGATAATGATCCACCAGATTTTGGAACAGTATATGTTAGTATTAAACCACTAACAGCAAATACATTAACTGATGCTGAAAAAGCAAATATAAAATCAACAGTATTAAAAGGAAAGAACGTGGTCTCTGTTACTCCAGAGATTGTGGATCCTGCATTTACTAATTTAGAATTAGATGTATTCTTTAAATATAATCCAAACCTCACAGATAGAAGCTCGGTTGATTTACAAACAGTTGTTAAAGATGTCATTGCTGACTATAACTTTAATAACCTCAATAAATTTGATGGAGTATTTAGGCATTCACAATTATTAAAAGCAATTGATTCAGCCGATCCTTCTATTTTAAATAGTACAGTTCGTCCATATATGTATCAGGACATTACTCCATCTGTTGTGTCAGGCCAGAACAATCACAATCTTACATTCGCGGCACCGTTCTATCAAGCTGGTAATTCAACAGATTTTGTTTTAACATCATCTTCATTTAATATTGGTTCAGTACCTCATTACTTTGGCGATAAGCCAATTACTGGTTCTACTAACAGAACAGTTATTGTATATAAGATTGTAGAAAACGAAAACATTACAGTAATAAAAGATGCTGGTACTATTGATGTAAGTAAAGGAACAGTAACGCTTCATAGCTTTACACCAGATACAACAGCATCTATTAGAATCACACTTACACCAAACAGTTTAGATATAGCACCAAAAAGAAATCAGCTATTAAATATTGATCCATCTAAAGTTGTAGTTACAGCTCAGGTAGATACTATCACAACAGCTGGCTCAGCAGGATCAATCGATTACGCAGTTAATTCAAGGTTAAGATAATATGGCAAATGAATCATCACCAGGATATATAGAATCAGTAGGTTCTACTAAAAGGAAGACCAAGGAAGATCTTTTAATAGATAATCTTATTCCTTCCGAGATCTTAGCTCAAGCTGGTGAAGGTGGAATAAAGAACTTACTTAAAAGATATTATGAATTCATGAATATGGACGAATTCATATATACACAAGATGAAACATTTACTGATATCGTTTTAAATGGCCAAGCTCAATTTAGAGTATCAGATCCAAAAAATGAGAATGATGAATTCTTTATTGACCATACTTTTATAAATTCAACTTTAAAGACTGCAGGATTAGTTACCTTACCTGGCCAGAGTGAAGCGCTTCCTATTGGTAGCTCTATCACAACAATAAAAGTAACTGACGCAAATGGAACTGTAACAAGTCAACCAATTGGAGACGCGGCTGTTACTATATCAAATGGTAATGAACTTCCAGGGTCATTAGCCAATTCAGTAGATCCTATTGGAAAAACTTACACAATAACTGGCTTAGAAGATTATAATAATATACCACTTACATTTACAACACCCGTTAAATATTGGGTAGGTCCTGGACCTTCATATGTTCTTAACGCAATTGAAGAAGCAATGGACATAGATGTAAATGGTGATAACTATCTACAGCTTATGCAAAAGGAAATAGCTCAAGCTATTCCTCGTAATTTAACTACAGATAAAAGAAAGTTATATAAAAGAATAGTTGATTTCTATAAAGTAAGAGGATCACAAGATTCTATAGAAATCTTTTTTAGACTTTTATTCGATGATCAGGTTGAAGTAGAATATCCATGGGATAATACATTAAGGCCTTCAGCTGGAGATTGGAGTTCAGACATTAATCAATTTGTTTCGACTACCGGTATGATATCAGAAAAGAAAATTAGATTACACGATTCTAATAGATATCAAAAATATTCTTACCTTGTAAGAACTGGTCAGAATGTTAGTACTTGGAAAAATGTATTTGAAAGATTAGTTCATCCAGCTGGATTTGTTTTCTTCGGAGAGATCTTAATATTACTCTCTCTATTAAGAAGTGCTAATGGTGATAATACTAAAAGTAGTACTTATACATACACAGGACAAATCACAACACCTAATGGGTTAACTGCATTTAGATCTGGTGCCGCGGCATTAACTACCGTAAAGGCTTCTGAAGTATCTAGTGTTAATGTTGATATTCCATCATCTACTGGTGGAGATGTATTTCAAACAATAAAAGCTTATCCTAGATCTAATCGATTAACTAGATCTTCTATGCCAGGGTTGCAACCAGGAGTTATTGGAGTTGAGGATATTCCATTACTAGTTGAAATGTTTGTATCACAATTTTTACCAGAGGCTAAAGCTAAAATAAATAGAAATGCTGTATTAGGTATTTCTACTAATTCTTCAAACCAGGTTAGTGCTATTGAAATTGTGGATACAGGTTATGGTTACCCAGTAGATAATTCAACAAAAACAACTGTAGATGGACAAGACTTTTATAACGGCCCTGCAATTACAATCACTGGTACAGGGTCTAGTGCAACAGCTACATCTAAAATTAATATAGAAGGTGAGTTAGAGACAGTTACTATTACTGCAGCTGGTAGTAATTATACTGAAGCTTCTGTTGCTGTAGCTGGTAATTCAAATGCTGGTAAATTATCTAGAATTAATTTAACTGGGATTGCACCAAAGACATATAGAAGAGCTCCTAATATAGTATTAGGTGCGCCTACAGCCGTAGACCAAGATGGTGTTTTACTTACTACCAATGTACAAGCTGTAGCTAAGTTTGTACTAGAAGCAACATCAGTTAATGAAGTACAAATGGTTAATAGAGGTAGTGGATATACTTCCATCCCTACTGTTACAATATCATCACCAAGCTCTGGCCAACAAGCACAAGCGCATGCAGTAGTAAGTTCGGACGGAAAGATTGATGGTATTAGAATTTATAATGGAGGAAGCGGATATACTGAAGCACCTACTATTACAATTAGTGGTGGCGGAGGAACGGGAGCTACTGGTTTAGTTTATTTAAAAGCTAGTGAAATAAGTAGCATAAATATAATTAATAGTGGAAACGGATATGTGTTCGATCCTAGAGTTACATTAGGTTCATCAGCAGTTTCTGAAAAGAGAGCAAGAGATACTATAATGTATTTAATCTTGCACCTCAATCAGGTTGATAGAGTACAAAATAATTATTTTAATTTAAAGAAAAATAGTTTTTACGATAGTAGCAAGAGATTTAACAGCAATCAAAGAATTGACTTATTTGGTAGTCAAATTATAGGAAACAACTACAAAACTGTTATAAATAGTTATAACACTAGCAGTTTTATAGAAACAGATTAATAGGTAAAGAAATATGGCAGCAATAATTACAACCCCATTTAGAGTTCTAAATGCAGAGAACTTTAAAGAAGATGTAGGATCATCTTCAGTTTATCTTGGTATAGGTAAATCAGACGTATGGTCATTAGCGACTAGCGATACAACTGATACTATTCCATTCACACCAGGCGATCACGTAGATGATATAAACGGAGCATGGTCTCAAATGATTGCAATGAAAAAGGTTACAGCCTCTGACGTTGCACATGTTGTTCCAAGACATGACTATGCAGATGGAGAATCATACGTAGCTTGGGATTCAAAAGATTCAGATATATATGACGATAAGTTTTATGTACTAACTTCAGAATTTAAAGTTTATAAGTGTATACAAAAAGGACCAAGTTCTACATCGGTACAGCCTACACACACTACAGCAACTATACCAGTTGCAGGAGCTGATGGATACAGATGGAAATACATGTACACTATTACAACATCTGATTCAGAAAAGTTTTTAACTAAATCATTTATGCCAGTTAAAACATTAGCAGAAGCTCCAGTGTTAGCAGATACTAATGTAAACTATCCACAACAACAATCGCAAATTAATTCTAGAGCTCTTGCCACTGCTGCCGGTATTGAAAGAATAGTTATCGAAAATGGTGGGTCTAACTATGATGCTGCTGATGTATTTACAATTACCATTGAAGGTGATGGATCTTCAGCTGCTGCAGTTGATGCTGGTGTTACAGTTGTAGGCGGAGCAGTCACAGCAATTGCATTAAGCAATGTAGGTACAGATTATACAAAGGCTAAGGTAACAGTAACAGCTAACAATGCATCAGGCGGTGCAGTAGGTTCTGGCTGTATTGCAAGAGCGGTTATCGCACCTCCAGCTGGTCATGGAACAGATCCAGTATCAGAACTAGGAGCTTTCTTTTCAGCATTAAACGTACAACTTGATGGAAACGATGGATCAGACTTTACAGTTGGTAATGATTTTAGACAAATCTCAATTGTTAAAAATCCATATTCATCAGGTACAACTGTTGCAGGTGATCCTACACTCAGAGCAACCAAAGGATTACAACTAGGCTCTGGACAGAACACAACAGGATTTGTGGTCGACCAAGTTATACAAGCAGCCTCTGGTGGAAGTGGGGCCAAAGCTTATCTGGTAGAAATAGATGCAACAAATAGTAGATTATATTACTACCAAAACGAAAAGACTGGATTTACACCATTTGCAAGTAGTGATACAGTAGAAGGAACACAACCATCTGGTGGTTCAGCTACATTAAACACGTCATCACACACTATTGCAGCTGAGGTCGTACCTGGATCTGGACAACTTATATTCCTAGAAAACAGAGATCCAATTAGTAGATCAGCAACACAAATTGAAGACATTAAGTGTATTATAGAATTTTAATTAATACATACAACAGAGAGATTTTATGAGTACTACAAAAATAAAAGTATTTGGTCAACAGCCATATTATGACGATTTTAATGAAGCAAAAGGCTTTTACAGAGTTTTATACAGACCTGGTTTTGCAGTCCAAGCCAGAGAGCTTACACAGATGCAAACTTCTATTCAAGCTCAGATTGATAGAGCTGGTCAGTATGCTTTTAAAGATGGCTCTAGAGTTATTAAAGGTCAGGTTACTTTAAACACAGAATTTGATTATATTCAATTAGAAGATGTTTTTAATTCTACACTTGATTCATCTTCTGCAAATCTTACTACTTCTAATTATCTAACAGACTTTGTAGGTACAACAATTACTGGTAGTGATAATACTGGAAATCAAGTAACAGCTAAAGTTTTAAAAGCTGTTGCAGCTAACTCAACAAGTGGAGCGCCTTTAACATTATATATTAAATATAAGAATAAAGGTGGCCCTACTAAAACAATCGAAAAATTTGCAGCCGGTGAAGAATTTCAATCAAACACATCTAAATTTGGTAAAATTCTAACTACTGGTGCTACAGTTAATTCTGCAGCAACACAGCCTATAGGTGTAGGTTCCATAGCTACATTAGCTGAAGGTGTTTATTTTATATCAGGTGCATATGTTTATGTAGCTGAATCAGATGTTATATTAGATGCATATTCAAATACTCCAAGCTATTTAATTGGACTTACAGTAACTGAAGAAGAAGTTAACTCAGGCGCCGATGGTACCTTAGTAGATAATGCATTAGGTACATCCAATGCTGCAGCACCTGGAGCGAACAGATATAAAATCTCTGCAGTATTATCTAAAGATTCATTAACTAAAGCTGGTAGAGCTATTGATAATTTTATTACTCTACTAAAAGTAAAGAACGGTATCACAAGAATAGATACAACTGATGATACAGGTAATACCGAATTAACTAAAAGATTAGCAAGAAGAACATTTGAAGAATCTGGCAATTATGCTGTAAGGCCATATCAATTAGATATTAAAGAACATTTAAACGACGAAGTTGGTAACAACGGATTAAAGATTGCTTCAGAAGGCGGTGATGCTAATAAAATTGCAGTAGGTATAGAACCAAACGTAGCTTATGTTCAAGGATTCAGAAATGAAAATTTAGGCACAACATATATTGATGTTGATAAGCCAAGACACGCTACTGATGATACAGCAACTGAAGTTGGTACTGTAACACAATTAGTTAGTGGTAACTATATTAGATTAGATAGAACTGGTGCAAGTAGTAGTTCACACTCCGCCATGAAAGGATTGCCACCAATAGATAATTTAGATACTATTGATTTACATAGTGTGCGTATTGCAGAAACACAATCTGGTAGTAATAAAATTGGTACAGCAAGAGTAAAAGAAATAGTACGTGCTGACGATACTGAAGCTCATTTATATCTCTTTGATATCACAATGACTGGTACAAATAACTTTAGTGCTGTTGAGTCTGTAAGTTATGCTGACTCAGGTAGTCAAAATTTTATTGCTGATCTTAAATCTGGATTTGAAGGTAAAAGATTTAAATCTTCTAAATCAGGTGCAGTATGGAAGCTACCATACGATGCAGTTAAAGATGTTCCTACCGTAACATATGAAGTTAGAAAAAGACAAAAGGTTAATGTAACTAGTGGTGCAGCTTCTATATCGACTGGTTCAGGAGAGGCATTTGAAGATGCTGCTAATGATATTATAGTAGCTCCTGGAACGGGAGCAGTTTTAGCTGGCAGCCAAGTAACATTAAGTACAAGCACAGCATCTGCAATTACAATTAATGCTGGGGCCATGGGTATTTCAGATGGCACACAATTAATTATAATTACAACAGTTCAGAAAACAGCTGCATCAAAAACGAAAAGTTTACAGACTGGATCTAATAAAAGAACTCAAACAATTAATGTTACTAACGGAAGCACAGCAAGCTATAATCTAGATAGAGCTGATATTTATAGAATAATTTCTATTACAGATGTATTAGGTGATGATGTAACTGATAGGTTTACATTAGATGATGGACAAAGAGATAACTTCTATACAAACGGTAGCATTATTAAGAAACCTGGTTCACAACCAATCGCCGTCGGTAATATGGCAGTAGTATATGAGTGGTGGCAACATGGTTCTGGTGATTATATAACTAGGACTGGCTATCAAGGCGCTGATGCGTATGAAAAAATTGGAACCTTTAATAGCTCAAGGGACGGATTGTTACAGCTAAGAGATTGTATAGATTTCAGACCAGTTAAAGATAATACCGGAGCTAATTTTAGTGGCACTGGAGCTGTGTTACATGATTTAGGTACACCAAAAACTAATTCTAATGTGACAGCTACTGTTCAATACTATTTACCAAGAAAAGATAAATTAGTACAAACTATTAATGGATCATTTAAAGTTATTCCTGGTGTATCATCTGAAAGACCAGTATCGCCAGAAGATCCAGAAGATGCAATTATTATTGCAAATATTGATATGCCAGCTTATGTGTTTAATGTTAGTGATATTAGAACAAGATTAGTAGACAATAAACGATATACAATGAGAGATATTGGTAATATCGATAAAAGAGTTAAGAACCTAGAATATTACACATCATTATCATTATTAGAAAAGAGTGCAAATGATACTCAAATTTTCGATGGTAACGATGAAAGATTTAAAAATGGTATTTTAGTAGATGGATTCTATGGACACAATGTTGGTGATACAACTAATCCTGACTACAATGTTTCAATAGATGATATGAACGGAATGCTAAGGCCAGCTCATTCTACAAAATCTGTATATCTAACTAGATTACAGGGAGAAAATAATTCACAAGCAAATAAATGTGATAAGAATAAATCTATTGTAACAATGGATAAATCAAGTGATGTTGAATTTGCATCACAACCATACGCAACTACTCATATTAATGTTAACCCATACGATGTATTTAGTTGGGGAGGAACTATTAAATTATCTCCTGAGTCGGATGTATGGAAAGAAGTTGATGTTAGGCCAGATATAGTTATTGACGATACAGCTGCTTATGATCAGTTTATTAAACAAGCTGAAGAACAAAATATTTTAGGAACAGTTTGGAACGAGTGGGAAACAAACTGGACTGGTACACAAATAGATGAATGGGATGTATGGGAAGAAGGTTTAGGTTTTGGATTTACGCCAGGTAATCTAGGTGGAACTATTACTACAACTTCTTCACAAACAAGAAGCGGTTTAAATACTTCAGTCGTTTCAGATACTGTAACTAAGGAAGTTGGTAATGCTGTTATTAAAGTAAACTTCCTACCATTTATGAGATCAGTTAAAGTTCACTTTGATGCACAGCTAATGAAACCAAATACAAAAATATATCCATTCTTTAATGGTGTTAATATTAGCAGTTATGTAAAGGAAGAAGCATTTCAAGAATTCTCAGATATTGCTGATACTGTAGAAGTTAGAACCTATGAAGGAGCTACAACTCATCCAAATACTGCTGGTACTTTAGAAACTGATAACTCAGGTAGATGTATTGGTTCATTCATTGTTCCAAGAAACGACGTATTAAAGTTTAAAGCAGGAACTAGAGAATTCAGATTATCAGATAGATCTGATAACGATAAAGCATTAGAGGCAACTTTTGCTGAAGCTCAGTTCCATTCACAAGGATTATTAGAAGTTCATCAAAAAACTATTGTATCAACTAAGGTGCCAAGATTAGTTACATCAGAAGTACAAGATAACAGAACAATTACAGAAACACAAAACTTTGAACCAATCAGATGGGTTGATCCATTAGCACAAACTTTCCTAGTAGACGAAGAAGGTGGAATATTCTTAACATCTGTTGATTTATATTTTAGAACAAAGGATGCAGAAGTTCCATTAAATATTTCTATAAGATCAGTAGAGAATGGAATACCTACACAGAAAATTGTACCAGGTTCAGAAGTAATTAGATATCCTTCAGAATCATTAGCATTCATAGATAGTTCAAGTTCAACTCCAACAACAGCTGGAGATATTACTACAACTGGTGTTGCAACTGATACTACTGGAAGATACGGAACAAGATTTACATTTGATCATCCAGTATATTTACCTCAACAAGGAGAATTTGCAATAGTAGTAATGGCTCAATCAAATGAGTACAATTGCTTTATCTCTGAAATGGGAGAATTTGATTTACAGGATACTGCAAAGAGAGTTTCTAAACAGCCATACAATGGTGTATTATTCACATCGCAAAATGCTTCAACATGGACACCAGAACAAAATAAAGATTTAAAGTTTAATATTAATAGAGCTTCCTTTAATACAGGTGCAGCTTCAGAAATTAACTTAGTCAATAGACAACTACCAGGTAGGTTATTAAAGCCTGGACCATTTAGAATTATTAATTCAGCAAGTAATGCTGATTGTAGAATTAGAGTAACTCATCCTAATCATGGAATTCATGTTAATGGTGGTAAAGTAAAATTTGAAGGAGCTTCAGCATTCCACGGAATTACAGCTGCTCAATTAAATATATCATCAGGGCATACACTTTCTGAGATTGAGCATAACTCATATACTATTACGATACCTAATGCTACTACTTCAGCTGTTAGGTCTGGAGGAGGAAGCACAGTACGAGCATATGGAAACGTATACATGGATGTAGCTAAAGTTCTTCTACAAAATATTCAATTGCCAAATACAGCTACTAAGTTTTATCTAAGAACTTATAATACAAATTCAATAGATGGAGTTCAAGGCAATGGAACTTTACAAAATGAAAGACAAATATTAGTAAACAGAAACTTAACATTTGAAAATCCACAAGTAATTTATAACGAATTAAATGAAGCTCTATATGGAGATAGCGATGGAGTTATTGCTAATAAGTCATTCCATCTAAGAGTAGTAATGACAACAGAGAGAGAAAATATATCTCCTATAATAGATTTAAATAGAGCTGCAGTTACATGTACTCAAAATATTATAAACGATGCTGAAAGTGTTCCTTCATCATATGATGAATCAAACGGTGATGGAAGAAGTCGTGTTGCTGAAACTGCTGCAACAGGTGGATCAGAATTAGCTAAATATATAACAAAGGAAGTTAGCTTAAACGATGAGGCTACAGTAATTAGAGCATTATTAAATATTAATAAACCTTCTAATGCTACTGTTAATCTATACTATAAAGTATTAGGTGCTGGTTCAGATGATTCAATGAATGACATTGCATGGGAAGAAATAACACCTGATGATGCAATAACTTCTAATAACTATGGTCAGTTCCAGGAAGTAGAATATAATAAAACACCTGGCGATAACTTTGGATCCATGATGTTTAAAATTGTATTAAGGTCAAAAAATTCATCCACTGTTCCAAAATTAAAAGACTTTAGAGTAATAGCAGCGACATAGGAAATATTATGGCAAGAAAGAAAAAGGTAGCAATAGTAGAAGAAGATAATAGACTTGTTAGAGATTTATCTACTAATGCTATTATAAATACTAATGAGACTGCATATGAAAGACGCTTACAACAAATAGCTAGAAAGCAATCTCAAGAACAAATAGATGCAGCTCAAAGAGCTGACATAGATCAATTAAAAGCTGACATGAAAGAAATAAAAGCAATGTTAAAAAAGTTAGGTGGTAAATAATGGCCGATAATGAACATAGAGTTTTAAAAAATAATACCTTCGATGAATGGAGACAGAAAAGCAATGAAGTCTCGTTTGATGTAGGTGATAACGCATTACTGGATAATACCAGATTAAGCGATAAGGTATTTAACTATACAGCTTCTGCTGGCCAAGTACACGTTAAGGGTAATGATACTAATGGCGATACATTAGTAATTCAGAAACTTCCTGATTCTTTCCTTGACAATACTGGCGGATATATTATTCTAGAACATGGTACTACAATACCAGGAGCTTTTGTTAAAGATGCTGTATTAACACAAGGCTCAGCTTATAGTGCTACAATATCTTCAGTAGTTACAGTTGATAATAAATCAAAAATACTAGTAAAAAATTCTACTGGAACATTTAGTACATCTACTAATTTAACAGTTGGATCTTCTACAATAGCTCATGCTAAAGTAGAAAGATTAGTTTCAGAATCATTCCCTAAAGGAAGCATAAGAGTTAAGAAAGCTGGAGTAGAACTAACACAAGATCTAACTGAAGCTGGTTTCCATATTGCAAATCATGCAGGTACTATTAATTTAACTGGTGCACCAACTGTTGATAAAGTTACAGAAGGTATTACAGTTTATCAAGCATCAGCTAACCAAACAACACAAGCAGGTGTTGAAAGTGCTGCTGACTGGTGGGGAACAGTACTCCATGCTAACACAACTGAAATTAAAGTTAAAAGTAATAATGGAACATTTAATTCTGGATCAAATGATGATATTAGAATATTAGGTTATGCACCAAACACAGCAAAGGTTGATGCTGCAAACGTTAGTAGTTTTGCAGTTAACGACTCATCAACTCTACATACAGTAGAGTTAAATAACGAAGCTTCTGCATCACAAGCACTTGTTATTATTACTACAGATTTAGTATCGGCAATCAATGAATTACAAGACGATATTGGAACTATAGAAAGTTTAGATGCAAGTTTAGGAACAGATGTAGTAACTGCACTTAATAATATCGAGGCAGTATTTGATGCGTCACAAAAAGAAATTAGTGCTGGTTCAAATGCATTTGACATAACATCAGGTACATTTACCATTGATTCTGCCGGAGATGTTATATTAGATTCTGGTGCTGGTAATTTAACATTAAAAGCTGCTGGTACTCAATATGGAGAAATAGACAAAGCAAGTGGTAGTAATAATATACTTATTAAATCTGGTACTACTACAATGCTTACAGGTAGTGGAGCTAATGCTACATTCGCTGGAAATATTAGCTTACCAGATAATGGTAGAGCAATCTTTGGTGCAAGTGATGATTTAAGAATTTACCATGATGGTTCAGATAGTTATATAGATGAAGCTGGAACTGGTAGCTTCAATATTAGAACAGATGGTTTAGGAATATCGTTTGTACATACCGGTGGGTCAGTCAATATGGCTCAAATGACTCAATTCGGAACATCATTGATGTATAATGGTAATAGCAAATTATCTACAGTTGCAGGCGGTGTAAATATTACTGGTGAGGTAGAAGCAGATTCACTAGATATTGATGGTGCAGGAGATATATCCGGCAACTTAGCAGTAGGCGGAAATACAACTGTTGGCGGAAACGAAACAATCACTGGTAACTTAACAGTAAATGGTACCACAGTAGATATAAATGCAAATGCAGAAGTATCAGGTACTACAATATTAAGTAGCACATTATCAGTAGCTGGAACTGCAACACTATCAGGTGCTGCAACAGTAGGTACAACATTAGGAGTAACTGGAATTGCAACATTTAGCGATAACGCAACAGTTGCTGGTAACTTCTCAGTTAATGGTGGTTCTACATTAGGCAACGATGTAAACGATGACACAGCAATAAGTGGAGATCTTTCAGTTGCAGTAAATGCTGACATAAACGGAGATTTAACAATTGGTGCAAGCAACCTTAATGTTAAGACAGCTATTGAAGATCTACAAACTAAAGTAGGAAATAATCTTTACGGCGGTAATCCTGGTACTCTTTTAGATGGTTCTGCATCAGTCACAGTTGCACTAAATACAATAGAAACAGAAATCGGTGATCACACATCATACGAAACGGGTAATTCTAATATTACTTATGGCGGCAATACAATAGCCGCGGCTCTAGTATCATTAAACGATGGAGTAAAATCAAATGATACTGATATCACTACTTTACAAGGCCGTAATATCAATACAGTCAACAATGGATCGGGTCTAACAGGCGGAGGAAACTTATCTGCTGACAGATCGCTCTCAGTTGTAGTTGATGGTTCATCCATTGAAATACCAACAAGTGGCACGGGTGTTCAAAATAAATTAAGAGTTAAACAAGGTGGTATTACTAATGCCATGTTGGCAGGTTCGATTGCTAATGGTAAACTTTCAAATTCAGCTATTACAATTAATTCACAATCAATTTCACTAGGAGGTTCACATACCTTTAACAGTGATGATTTCGCAGAAGGTGGAAGCAACAGATACTACACTGACGAAAGAGTTGATGATAGAGTCAACGCATTAATAGTTGGCGGCAATGGTATAACAACAACATACGAAGATGATGATGCAAATCCAGCAGATAGTTTAACACTAGCTTTAGATCCAACAGTAGCTGGAGCTGGTTTAACATATAACTCAGGAGTCCTAGCAGTTGAAGAAACCGGGAACTCTGGTATTACAGTTAATGCAAATGATATTGCAGTAGATGACTCAGTACTTAGAACAAACGTAAATAGAACAATTGCCGTTGGCACAACACTCACAGTATCTGGTGCCTTAGATCTATCTGGTGCAAGTGTAACCTTCCCAAGTGGAGGATCAGGTTCAGTACAAAATGTTGGAACGTCATTCTTAATGATAACAGCTGGACAAACAGAGCAGGGATTAAAAATTGATAGATCAGAAATCGGTTCACATACAATTGATCCATCTATTCAATGGGATAATGCAAAGGCATCAGACATTGGTTGGGAAGTTGTATATCCAAATCCTGCAGACAATGCAGCATTATCTTCATCACTGGTTACATTTGCAAATGCTGCAAAACTAGTAGATGGATCTACTGAAACTGGTATTACTGTAACACACAGCTCAGAGAATTTTAATTTCGCAGTTCAAGTAGATGATAGTTCAATCGAAGTAAATAATAGTAATAACTTACAAGTAAAAGCACTTGGTATTACTAATGGAATGTTGGCAGGATCAATCAATGCTAGTAAACTTGCTGGAAGTATTGGAAATGATAAAATAGCTAATTCATTTATAAACCTAGATGCAGACGCTGGGTCAACAAATGCTGTTAACCTTGGAGAACAATTATCAATTTTAGGTGGCACGAATATAGCAACAAGTGTAAGTAATAATAACCTAACTGTTTCAACAATAGCAAGTCCAACATTTACTAATTTAACAGTTACTGGCAATTTAGTTGTTCAAGGCAACTCTACAACTTTAGAAGTTGCAACATTAAATGTAGAAGATAAAAACATAACACTTAACTACGGAACTGGTAATACTAATGGTACAGCAGATGGAGCTGGTATTACAGTTCAAGACGCTCAATCAGCTTCACCATCACCACTTGATGCTACCTTCCAATGGAAAAAATCTACAGGCGGTGGTACTGATGACAGATGGGAACTTTCTCATATCTTACATGTTGGAACAGTAGTTGGTAATCTTGTCGGTAACGTAACAGGAAATGTAACAGGCAATGTTTCAGGCACATCTGCTACAGTAACAGGTGCAGCACAAAGTGCAATAACTTCAGTAGGATCATTAACTGGATTAGATGTTAATGGTGCAGTTACTATTAGCGATAATCTTTCATTAGATGGTTCAAAGAAAGAATTAAGATTTTATGAAGGATCTAACTATGTAGGATTTGAAGCTCCTGATTTAACTGGTAATCAAATATGGGCATTACCAAATGCAGATGGTAGCTCAGGCCAAGTATTAAAAACAGATGGTTCTGGTAACTTAGCATTTATAACACTACCTACAGGAGATACTTATTCTACTTCAGTAGTAAGTTCAAGTGGAATTAAATTAAGATTATCAGGCTCAACTGGTAGTACAGACGATATAGAATTTGCTGGTAGTGGTGGTGTTAGTATTGCAAGAACTAATGATAGTAAAATTACTATTACAGGCGCGAACACTTACACATTACCGTGTGCAACATCATCAGCTCTTGGTGGTATTAAAATTGGATATACTGAAGCTGGAAAGAATTATCCAATAGAAGTTGATGGTACCTGTAAAGCTTTCGTTAATGTCCCTTGGACAGATACAACCTATGACCTTTTAGTAACAGAACCAACTACTGGAGTAATAAAATTAAAACTAGATGCAAGCAGTGGAGATGATGATGAAGTTACAATCACTGGCTCGACAGGTATTACTGTTGCCAGAGAGGGTGCAGAAGAATTATCAATTACAAACTCTGCACCTAATGTAACAACTAACTTATCTAAAACAGTAAGTGGAGATGGATTCTCAATTAATTCATCAGATGGTACTAATGTAGCATTATCATTAGCAGATACAAATAATTGGGGATTAATGTCAGACGAGATGTTTGATAAACTAGACGGCATTTCAGCGAATGCTAACAATTCTACCAATAACGTAACCACAAACTTATCAACAACAACGGCGACAAATTCTGTAACGATTAATTCATCTGATGGTACTAATGCAACTATTAGTGAGGCTTCAGGCTCTGCTGCTGGTGTAATGTCAGTTGCACATCATGATAAACTAGATGGTATTTCAGCGAATGCTAACAATTCTACCAATAACGTAACAACTGATATATCCATTACACAAACTGCTAATACTGATACTGTAACAGTTAATTCATCAGATGGTACTGATGGAACAATTGGTGCAGCTAATTCAACTAATGGTAGTAATGGTAATGCTGGAATCATGACCAGAGCCATGGTTCATAAGCTAAATAATATTGCATCTAATGCTACTGCGTCTTTTACCCTTAAAGCTCCAACGTCAGCTGACTCAGGCTCAACCATAGGAAGTGGATCAACACTTATTCTTACAGGAAGTGGAGCAACAACTACATCTAGGAGTGGTAGTATAGTAACAATTGCTTCTACAGATACATGGGTTGCTAATAGCTCAGCCAATGCAGGCTATGTAGCAGCAGGAACTGGAAACAATAACAAAGTTTGGAAAACAAACAGCAGTGGTGTACCAGCTTGGAGAGATGATGATGCAGGAAGTGATACATTCAGAACAATCAAGGTTGATACTAATCATGATGGTACTGCTAATGCAACATTAGGAACAACGGAAGAATTAAAACTTATACCAGGTAACAATGTTACTTTAGCTGAAAGCGGTGGTGCAGTTACAATTACTAGCACATATAGTGATACAACTAATTGGAACTTTAAAACTGACACACATGCAACTACTTCAGTAAATATTTCAGCTGGTGAAACAATAGATTATATTGGCGGAAATAATATTACTACTTCTCATAGTGGAAACAATATTACAATCGCTAGTGATATATCAAATGTTTACGATGGATTTTTTGTACAAAATGCAAATGGTACTAGTAAATTTACACATTCTGCATCAGGTATAAATGACGATATCATATTAAGAGAAGGAGCTAATATTACTATTACCGATGGCGGAGATGATGTTGCAATCATTACTGCAGCCAATACAACATATAGTAATGGAACAGGTCTTTCTTTAAGTGGAACAACATTTAGTTTATCTCCTGATCATAGACACGGAAACAATACTGATGTTTATGTTGGTGCAGGCGATACATATCAATTCTTTGATAATGGTTCATCAGGACCTGATTATATAGATTGGTTCGTAGATGGTGCTGAGGCCATGGAACTTCAAGAGGGTGGACAGTTAAAAGTTAAAGGTGATGTTATAGCCTTTACATCTTCATTTAGTTCTGATGTTAAACTCAAGGAAAATATTGAAAGAGTTGAAGGAGCATTAGATAAAGTATCACAATTAGATGGTGTAACATTTAATTGGAAAAAAGATGGTAGGGCATCTGCTGGTGTTATTGCACAGAACGTAGAAGAAGTATTACCATCTGCAGTAAAAGATGTTGAGGCATTAGATGGCGAAGAGATTAATAAACATGTAGATTATAACCAACTATCAGCACTATTCATCGAAGCAATAAAAGAACTAAAAGAAGAAAATAAATTATTAAAGACTGAGATTGAAAGTCTAAAAGATATAAATAAAGGTAAAGGATAATGGCAATTATATCCAATTTGGTAATAGACCAAGGTACCAGTTTTAATGCTGATATCGACGTAACAGATACGGAAGGTAATATATTAAACTTAACCGGTTATACCACTTTAGGACAGATGCGAAAAAGTTATGCTTCAACAACGGCAATAAATTTTTCAGCCAGTATCCAGTCTGCTAGTAATGGTACTGTTAGGATTTCGTTATCACCCACACAGACCAATACAATAAAAGCTGGACGATATGTATATGATGTAGAGATTACTAAAACCTCTACAGGAGAAGTTACAAGAATCGTCGAAGGACAGATTGAAGTAACGCCAGGAGTAACTAGGGCAAGTTAATGGCAAATATAAAAGCTAAGATCAGACAGACAAATACCCTAAAGGGTAAAACAAGTAAGAATAACGAGGTTGTAGCTCAAACCGTTAAATTATCACAAGGCTCAATTGCCTTAGGTGATTTAGCAGATGTAGATACATCAGGCCAAACGGATGGCGTAATGATGATATTTAATGGAACTACAGGTAAGTATGAAGTTAAAACAAATATTGAGAATGAAAATCTCAGTATAAGCGGAGGATTATTTTAAATGGCAGCTAAAACAAGAATAAAACACTTAACCAGTAGTGGTGTACTAGCTCCGACTATTCTAAAAACCGGTGAGATAGGTTATTCCTATGGTACTGGTACTCAAGCTAATCTCGGTGATAGATTATTCATCGGTATTGGCGCTGAAGATGGAAATGGAATAGCAACGGAAATCGTACAAATAGGCGGTGAGTATTATACTGAGTTATTAAAACACACACACGGTACATTAACAGCAAGCTCTGCTTTAATTGCTGATTCAAATTCTAAACTAGATAGAATAAATGTAGATAATTTAAGATTGGATGGCAGTACGCTTTCATCTACAAATACCAATGGCGATATTATAGTTGACCCAGCTGGTACTGGTAAATTAGTCTTACATAATGTTTACATTAATGGTACTACAGATACTTTAGCAGAATTTATTTATGACACCGTAGGTGGAGCAGTAACAGGTGGAACTGGTATTACAGTTTCTAACGATGATGCTGGAAATACATCAACCGTTTCAATAACTAACACAGCGGTAAGTGCTGGTTCTTATGGTTCCGCAACACAGATTCCAACATTCACAGTAAACGCTCAAGGACAATTAACAGCAGCTGGAGTTGCAAACGTAGCAACAGCACTCACAGTAGATGGCGATAGTGGTACTGGCAATGTAGATCTATTAACTGATGATTTACGAATTATCGGTACATCTGGTGAGATAGAAACAGTATCTTCAAAATCTGGTACTGATGTAACACTTCAGGTTGGTTTACCAAATGATGTTACTATCGGAAATGACTTAACAGTTACTACAGATTTAGTAGTAGGTTCAAACAAATTAACAGTTGCAGGAGCTACTGGTAATACAGTAATTGATGGAACATTAAATGTTAATGGAAATGTTAACCTAGGTAATGCAACTTCAGACACAGTTGTAATTGCTGGTAACTTAACAGTTCAAGGAACTACTACAACAGTCGAATCAACTACTATTACTTTAGATGATCCAGTCATTGCATTAGCAGATAACACAAGTTCAAACACATCCGATGGTTTAGATCGTGGTGTAAGATTTAAGTGGGGAACAGGCTCTGCAGTTGCAACTGGTTTCTTTGGATTTGATATACAATCAGAAAGATTTGTATTTACTAAAGATGAAGATTTAAGTGGTGGTGAAGATGCTTCCGCACCATGGAGTGATGCAGAATTTGGAAACATTTATGGTACTGGTGCTGATCTTGGTAATATCACAGTCGGTATTGCTGATGACCAAACTATTACCACAACGTCTGGTAAGTTAGTACTTGATTCCGCTACTAATGAAGTTGAAGTTAATGCTAACATCGATCTTAATGGAGATATAGATGTATCAGGAACTGTAACACTTGCTAATGATTTAGCAGTTACACACGGTGGTACTGGTGTATCAAGCTTTACTGGCAATGGAGTATTTATATCCAATGCTGCAGGTACAGCCTTAACACAAGTAACTGGTACTGAAGGTAAACTAATGCAATTCAATAGTTCAGGTGTACCTTTTGCATCTGAAATAATTGATGGCGGATCTTACTAAGTCTTAAAACTGGCTTCCTAATTGTTATAAATAGATTATATACTCGTATATACGAGTTTGATTAATATATAAACTCTAAATAGAGATTGAACATAGGAGAAGCCAAAATTGGCCAGAAAAACAGACATACGCTTTAGACGTTCTGCTACGCAGGGGTCTATACCAACAACTTCGCAATTAAACCTAGGTGAGATAGCCCTTAATACATACGACGGCAAAATCTACATGAAGAAAAGTGTAGGTGGTTCCGAATCAGTTGTAGAAATAGGAGCAGGCGGCGGTGGTTTAACATCAAGCTTTGAGCTTTATGAATATACTGCTACTACAAACCAAACAACATTTTCCGGTTCAGACTCAAATAGTAATACACTAGCATACGATGTAGCATCTGGAAGCAATCTTCCTAAAGTTCAAGTTTATTTAAATGGTATTTTATTAGATCATACTACAGACTATACTGCAACTAACGGCACCTCAGTTGTAATGCAAGAAACAACATCATCTGGAGATATTGTAAGTATTGCTGCATATAAATCATCTTCATCAATAGTAGGAAATTTAGACTTAGCCGATAACCAAAAGCTTTTATTTGGAGATGATGATGATTTAGAGATATATCATGACGGTTCACACAGTAGAATAAAAGATACAGGCACAGGCAATCTTATTCTTAATACTCAAGCGTTTCGTGTAAATGGTGCTGATGATGCTGAGGGTATGATTAAAGCAAACCAAGATGGCAACGTAGAGTTATATCATAATGGCAGTAAAAAGTTTGAAACAACTGCTAGTGGTGTACAAATACAAGGTTCTATTGCTGCAACGACTGCTGCCTATTTACCAATTATTTACGGAGGCTCAAGTTCATTACAATTAAAAAGTAATACAGGAGAATTGTTTGCGCAATTTACTAATAATGGTGCAACTCAGTTATATCATGATAACGCTGTAAAACTAACCACGGATGCTCAAGGCATTAATGTTACAGGTGGAATAGATGTAGCAGATATTACTGCGACTGGTAATGTTTCTTTAAATAGTGATAACGGCACATTATACTTTGGTGCTGGCGCTGATATGAGATTGTATCATGATGGCCTTAACAGTTATATTGATGATAGTGGTACTGGCTCATTAAAAATAAGAGCTAGTCAGTTCGAGGTATTAAAATACGGTACTGCAGAACTAATGATACAAGCGACAGAAGACGGTTCAGTTACGCTTTATCACGATAATTCATCAAAGCTTTCAACAACCAGCTTAGGTATAGACGTAACGGGAGAAGTACAAGCTGATTCATTAGATATTGATGGTCTATCAGTTTTAACTTCTAATAATGTTTCTGCAGCTGTTACAATAGAAAGAGCTAACGCTACCTCTAATCAAGTTGGTATACAATTTAGTGCAGGTAACTCAAGGTATTTCGGTAAAGGTACAGATCACGAACCATACTGGGCCACTTCCGCAAACTTAACTGCAGGAAGTAAAATTATTACCATGGGAAATGCATCTGGGTTACATCCAACATTTTCTAATATAAGTGTTTTAAACGATGTAATACATGATGGAGACACTGATACTAAAATTAGTTTTTCTACTGATACTATATTATTAACAGCAGGTAATCAAACAAGTACATTCTCTGGTAACGGAAATGTGTCCATGCCAGGTGATCTTTCAATAACTGGTAATCTTACAGTAAGTGGTACAACAACTATTGTTAATAGTGCTAACCTTAATGTACAAGATAAAAATATAACTCTTAACTATTCATCAAGCGATTCGTCATCAACAGCTGATGGTGCTGGAATTACAATCCAGGATGCTGTAGATTCTTCTAATGATGCAACCTTAAATTGGAATGCAACAGACGATAACTTTGAAATATCTCATGGTCTTGACTTTCCTGATGATTCTAAACTTAGATTAGGCGCAAGTCATGATTTAGAAATATATCACGACCCAAATAACTCATTCATACTACATAATAATGGAAGTGGTTATTTTGCGATAAAAAATCAAACCACTAGTGGGTCATTATTTTTACATGGGGATAGAGTTGATTTAAGAAGTTATACTGGCAATGAAACAATGCTACAAGCATTTCACAATGGTGCAGTAAAGTTATATCACGATGCAGTATTAAAATTAGAAACAAATGCATCTGGCATAGATGTTACTGGCTCAGTCGTTAGTGATAGTTTAAGTGTAGGTTCAGATACTGATACTATTTCAACTTTAGGTAGAGCTAAGATTGGTGCCTTTGTATCAGACTATGCTTACTTTTCACATATTGATAATGCAACATCAACTAACTATGCGTTAAATCAAAATAGTACAGGTGCAACTTCTGTAAACGCTAAGACTGGTACAAATCTTGGCTTAAAAATTAATAATTCTAATGTGCTTACAGTATTTTCTACTAGTAGAGTAGGTATTGGAGTAACCTCAGCTGATGCGCCATTACATGTTGAAGATACTACGGCCAGTGCTTATGGTGGACTTAGAGTTGTAGGTGCTGGAACGGGTTCAGGGTCAACCAACGTAAGACAAATTGCAGATTTCGGAAGAACAAATTCAGGAAGCGTAAGTGGTGTTTGGTTAGGAGGAAGAACTGACGAAACAACTGCTGTAATTGGTGCAAAAACTGCATCAGGTAATATTGCATTTGAAGTATATAATAGTGGTTGGCAAGAAAGAATGCGTATTACTAATACTGGTGCTGTTGGTATTGGGACAGATTCTCCTTCTGGTGGTCTTCATGTTGCTAATAGTTTTATTAGAGTAGATAACTCTGAAGGTATAGCAGCCAAAAAAGTTAGGGCAAGTTACTTTTCAACTGGACAGAATTTAACTCTAGTGTCTGGAACATCAGCAAGTATAGTAATGGAAACACCGAGCGTCGGTATTAATACTGGTGCAACAGCTCCAGCAAGAAGATTAGAAGTTAACCATCATGGTTCAACTATTGGTCTGAGACTTACTAGAGGCGATAATGCTGGTAATTCATTAATGGAATTTGCTAATACTGGTGGTGTAAAAAATCTTATTGGTCATGATTCTGGTAGAGCTGGATTTATTATTGGACCAAGTACTACTCCAAGTGTTACAATTAAAAACGCAACAGGTAATGTAGGTATAGGAACAGATAACCCAGGGACGAAGCTTCATGTTGCTGGAACTGGCGATCCTACTATTAAAATACAAGATTTAGATGGTACAAATCAATATATCAACATTGGCCATAATGGCGGTGATACTACATTTGTATCTAGAAATAACACAGCTCATGGTTCATACTCTTTCTATACTCACAATGGAACAACTTTATCTGAGAGATTAAGTATAAGTGCAAATGGCTATGTTGGGGTAAATAAAACTTCACCAATTAGAAACTTTGAAGTCGGTGGTGATATTGGCATAGGCGACTACAATAAAGTTTATTTATGGAATGGCAATAACTCCAACTATCTTAAATATAATGAATGGCAAGGTTCAGCTTCTGCTGGAATGACAATAGCAAATGTTGCAGCTACTGGAGATTTAATCTTAAAGTCTGGTAACAAAGAAACTATCAGGTTAGAAAGCGATGGACGTATTGTTACTAAGGGACATACAACAGCTTATAATAATGGCTATACTAGAAACATATCAATACAAAATATTGTTGATAGCAGCAATAACGGATTTGGTGTTTGGAACGCGTTTATTGGTACTAATTTAAAATGGGACGATACTAATAATACTTATGTAAGAGCTTCAGACCAAGGTAATGCGAACTGGGGTAATATAGCAGCCATGTTCTTTAATGGCGCATCTAATTCTACAGATGCAGCAATAGATTGGGTAGTTGATATTCCAAATAATTCTGTTAGTGATGCCAGTGAAGTAAATGTAGGTGGTGCTAATCTAGTTGCTAAATCAAAAATGACTTTACTTAATTCTGGTAATTTAGGTTTAGGTACAAGAGCGCCTGCAGGAAAATTGCACATTAAAGGTAATACAGCAACAGGTGATATATCTCATGTTTTATTTGAAAATACGCAAGGAAGTAAAGTATTTGCTATTGGCGGTGGTTCAACAGGCGTAACTAATAATAATTTATTCTTTAGAAACGTAACTGATAATACAAGGCCTATGGTTATTACCGATTCAGGTAATGTTGGTATTGGAATAAATGATCCACAAAATACTTTACATGTTAATGGGACATTAAGAGTAGGACCTTATTTTGCTACTTCTGATAGGGATCATTTCTTGGTGACTCCTGGAGGCACTGTAACAACTGTATCTACTCCAAATGAAAATGCAAATTATGATAACTCAGCTGGTAATATTCATATAAGAACAAATAGCGGTTATAATACTCCTGTTAAGAGAATTAGTGTTTTGAGTACTGGTAAAGTTGGTATTGGAACAGATGCTCCAAGTAGCATTTTAACAGTTGATTCTGGAACTGCCACAGGAGCTGCATATTCTCCTACGAGTTTTAATAGCGCTTCACAGATAAAAATAGATGTAGCTTCTGCTCAAAACAACTATGCAGGAATTCAGTTTACTCATTCAGGAAACACTGAAGGATTTATTGGTCTTATTCGTCCTAGTACAACAGCAGCTGATGCTGATTTTGTAATTCAAGGTTATTCTAGTTCAGCTTCAGCATATACAGAAAGAATGCGAATTACAGATGAAGGCAATGTTGGTATTGGAAAAACCGGCCCAACTGAAAAACTTGATATAGTTGGAAACATAGGCTTATATGGAGAACTTAAACTTGTTCATGCAATTAGGCATGCTAATTCGGGCGCGCAGGTTATTGACAATGATAACGATACTTATTTTATTATTAACGATCCTGAAGGCTCTAATCGTATAAAGATTGGTGATTCGGGAGACCGTACTACTACAATTAGAAATAATACTCTAAAATTTGAAACAGTTGATGGTAGTTTAGGTATGATAATGAACTCATCAAGAAACGTGGGTATCGGCGATGATTCACCAGACTTTAAATTAGCAGTTAGAACTCCAGCAATTCCAAGTGGATCATCTTATGCATGGCCATTAGATTTATCAAGACCCAATACTGACGGCAGAGGATTAACTTTTGGTATTGGAGCATCAGGAGGAAATCATGTAATTGCTGCACATAACGGTGATGTTGGTATTGGACATACGTATGGTGTAGATTCAAATGGTTTACCACAATACTATGAAACATTAAAAATAGCACATACTGATCAATCTTCAACAACTGGTAAAGTAGGTATTAATGTATCAGCGCCATCAGATGCTTTGCATATACAAGGCAATTTAAGAATAAATGCTGGTGGAGTTGCAAAGTTTTATAACTCAGCTGGTAATGCATGGGCGCAATTATGGTATCATGAAACTACTGATAGCTTTAGAATACAAAGATCCTTAGAGGCTTCAACAGATAGTTATTACAATTTAGGAAGTTCAAGTGTACGATGGTTAAACGTTTATTCAGATAACTTTGTAGGTGGTAAAATAGATGGAACTACAGCAGATAATAACGGCCACCTTTTAAAAACAGATACCTCAACTGCAAGTGCTAGTGATGTAGTATTACAACTTAGAAATTCAAGCTCAAGCTACAACATAAAGTTTCAACCAAGATTGCCTGCAGGTAATATGCACTCTCAAGTAAATGCTAATGATTTTGGTATTTTTACTGCAAACTCTCAAGGTATTTCAATTGGTAATAACGATAAAAGTTTAGTTGGTATAAGTCCAACTGAAGGAATAGAGTTATCTACAAATAATACAAGAAGAGTAACAATACTTAATGATGGCAACGTTGGTATTAATAATAGCAATCCTAAATCTGAACTATCAGTTAACTCAGCTGGTATAGATTGTTATGCAGTAAATACTTCCGCTACAAGTTTAGCACAAATAGATACATTTGATAAGACAGTATTTAGATCAGCAAGATTTACAATACAAATAACAAACACAACTGATAGTACATATCAGATAACAGAATTATTATTAATACATGACGGAACTACTCCTTCAATAACTCAATATGGTACAATATTTACTGGCTCAGCCAGAGAAGCAACCATTGATGCAGATATAACGGGTAACAACGTAAGGCTTTTAGCTACTCCAGCTTCCGCAGATAACATGCAATTTAAGGTAGTCAGACATTCAATCTTAGTTTAGTAAATGTATAAATAGTATTATAATTAACCGTGGACAGTGAAACGGAGAACACATGGCAACAGATCACAACTTTCGAATAAAAAACGGCCTAGAAGTAGGCGGCGAATTAATAGTTACATCTTCAGGACAACTGGCTGTAGCAGCAGTATCATCACAATTACAATTTCTCGATAATGTAAAAGCTAAGTTTGGTAATGGATCAGACTTACAAATTTATCATGATTCTTCACTAGGACATTCAGTTATTACAGACGTTGGTACCGGTAATTTATTAATTAGAGGAACAAGTTTAAATTTACAAGATGCTGCAGGGTACAACTACATTAGTATGGAAGATACTGGCAATGGCGGAGTTGTAAAACTTAGACATAATGATGTCACTAAACTAGAAACAACATCTAGTGGAGTAAGTTTAACTGGCCAATTAAACCTAACTAGCCATGTAGTCTTTAATACAGGAAGTAAAGCAATATTTGGTGGAGACGATACTTATAACGCGCATTTACAATACACAGACAATGGAAGTGGAGATCACTTTTTATCTATTAAAACAGAACATAATAATGTTATAACAGAAAGAGCCAAGTTTCATGCTGGAACTGGTGATATAACATTTAGTGGAGACGCAACATTTGCAAATAATCTTACTGTTACTGGCAATTTAAATATTACAGGCGATATCAATACTACACATGTTACAAATCTTGATGTTGTCGATAAAACTATTACGGTTGCTAATAATGCTGGGTCATCATCAAACGCTGATGGTGCTGGAATTATTGTAGATACTGGCGGAACTCTTCCTTCAATACTTTGGGATCATGCTAATCAAAGATTTAATTTTTCATATAAAGCTGAATTTGCTGGCACACCAACTGTTAATGGCAACACTGTATTAACATCTAATGCTGGATTAAATGCAAATAATATTAATGCAGGAACAATATCATCAGCAAGATTACCTACTAATATAAATGCTGATACTTTAGATAATCTTAATAGCACAGAATTTTTAAGATCAAATACAGCAACTTATTATGCGGCAGGTTCATTAGGATTTGATTTACACGGTGGCCCGTTAGCATCTCAAACTATGAACAGTCATCATGGGTTAGCTAACAATGGTAGCATATCAGATTTCTTTATGTTTAAACACTTTGATGTTTGGTCAAAGAATGGCAGTACATGGACTGAATATGGTCATTGTGATGGAATTACAGACGGAGATTATGCTCATCAATGGGGTGGATTAACATTAGCTAGAACAAATCAAGAATATATAATTGAAGTTGGCAGTCAAATGGGCTATGCCTTTATTAACGGACTTAAATTTCAACATTCTACTAATGGAAATAGCTTTGCAATTTATTTTGAAACAAAGGAATCATACACAAATATTTATGAGTCAGGATGGACAACAGTTGCATCATTAACTGGAATTGGTTCCTGGCCTGGTGGTACAACTTGGAGATTAAGTACTGCAGTTGGATCCTCTTCCTATCATGACAACGTTAGATTAAGAATTGTTCCTACATGGAATGGAGGTAATACTAATACTATTACTCTTGGATCATTACAGTGTTTTGGTAGTTATGGTAGTGTTACTCCTGGGTTTAAAGTAACTCATGATAGAACCATGAATGTTATAAATGGTTTGCAAGTAAATGGAAATTCAGTAATAGATTCTTCCAGGAACTTTATTACTAACGGCTCTCTTTACTTTCAAGGTGCTACTAATTCAAGCTTTATTAATGGCTCATCTGCAAATATTAGATATTCTGCAGATGGTAAACATTATTTCCAAACTTATAACGGCGGTTGGTCTACGAGAGCTGAGATTACAGACGATTATCTAAGCGTAGTTGATGGAAAAGAATTAAGAGCTTATCGTGCTGGAAATAGCGCATATGCTAGTTTATTCATGGACTCTGGCGAAAAACTTTATATAAGAAATAGCTGGGGCACTAAAGATATTGTAATGCTAAGAACCGGAGAAGTTGGTATAGGAACGAGTAGTCCCGATGGACCACTTCATGTTGATGGACATACAAGCTCTGTTGCAACAATACTTGAAGGTAACGGAAACGGCGATACAGTACCTTTACATTTTAGAGTAAAAGCAAATAATAGTAATGTTACTAATCATGGTATTTTTGGAAATGCAGGATCAACTGGAGCAGATAACTTTATTCACATAGGGCCATCTAGTACAAGTGGTATATCTGTTATGAGTACTGGCAAAGTTGGTATTGGTACAAGTGATCCTGGTGAAAAACTTGAAGTAGTAGGAAATGTAGAAAGTGAAGGACTTAAGTTAAATGTAAATACTTCTATGTATACACAAAATGCGTCTCTTTCTTACTACTCATCTACAAATGCTGTATACTTGAATGGACCAGGAAATAATGGTTGGTTAAGATTAAATGCATCAGGTACACAAAATGATGGTGTAGCAATTAACTTATTTGGTTCAGCTGCTGGAAACTGTATAACATTTAAAACAAACACTGCTGAGCATATGCGTATTAATAGTGCAGGCAACGTTGGTATCGGAACACAGAATCAACAAAGAAAACTAACAGTAGTAGAAGATTCAGCTGGAAGCGCTGGTGATAATTCAGGTATACTATCATTAACTGTTGGAACTGGAGCTAACACAGACTCTAAGATGGCATTTGGTATTGATTCAAATCATGCTGGTTGGATTCATGTAGTTAAGCCAGGTAATAATGTAATGCCATTATTACTTAACCCCACAAACTCAGATAATGGTAGAGTTGGTATTGGTACTAATCCAACAAGTAATTACAAATTACATGTTAAGGGACCAACATTTATTGATGGAACAGCAGAAGCTCAAACTCCTTTAAGAGTAGATAAAGACAGAGATGGAGCTAGGATTGGATTTACTTATGCAGGTAATCCTATTTCATCTGAAATTGGTTTAACATATCAATCAGTAAGTCAACAAAAACTATGGATTGGTGCTAATATAAATTCAACCGGTACAGGACATGTAGGTACAACTCAAGCTAATTCAAATCACCCATCACAATATATTGTAATGGATTCTGGCGGTGATGATATTACTTTTAATAGAATTACATCTGGAACAAACTCAGTAAGATATAGATTCCAACCAACATTATTCACAATGGAAACTGATGATGGTGGTGATATGTACATTGGACATGATGGAACTTATGGAGCAACCGGAAATGGTCGATACGTTACGTATGGATTAGGTGGAAGAACTAATGGATCTAATAGAATATTTGCTCACAGTGGAACATCAGATGGTTTATACCTAGCAGCAGCTACTGGTCATTCAATTATGTTTAGGCCAAATGGAGAGGGTACTAACCATTTAACCGTTAGTACTTCATCTGTTACATCTACTGTAAATATCTATGCACCAGCGTATGTAGATAGCGACGATAGTGCTTTTTATGCAGACCCTGCAGGTACATCAAGATTTGAACAGATAGAATTTAGAAATGGTTCTGGAATTCAACAACCAGTTGGCAATCTTTCAGATGGATTTATGCATTATAGATGGACATCGCTTGCAGCTGCAGCTACTCAAGCTAAAAGATTTAAAATAATGCGATTGTATTTCTGTCCCGCACACTGGTCTGGTGAGTGGCAAAATATAGATTTAACTTTACATAACGTAACATTCCAGACTGGTAGTAAAAAATATAAAATCACAGCTGAATATAATGGCGGTTATGAAAACGAATCTATAAAAATAGATTGTGTTGAAAAATGCGGTTATGAAACTGAAAGATATCACGTTTGGATAGATAGCCCAGTAGATGCTGGATGGGATCATTCGTCACAAAATGTTTATTATGCTGATGTTTATGTTGATGTAAGTCATTATATGCAAGTTAAGCCTCATATACAATGCAATGATCATTCTTTCACAACTACTACTCCAACTAGTGGAGGATACGCAACACTGATATATACCTCACCAAGTTCAAGTAATATTACATATTCTAATGCTGGGTTTATGGCTCATGGTAATAAAAAGCACCATTTAGATATTGTAAACGCAACCAATACTAGTTATGGGCAAAAGCTTTTAAGCTTTGGTTCAGCTGGAGCAGGAACTAATTCTGCTAATAATAATGCTGGTGCTTGGGGATCACTAGAAGGTTATACTGATAACAGTGGAGAAGGAAGTGGTAGATTATTCTTTAGAGAACATAATAGTTCTACTGCTTCATCTGATTCGTATGGAATGTCCTTAGGATATAGAGGCGGTGGCACATCTGTAAGAACTGCAGCCGGTGCAAATTGGACTGGACTATCTTCAATCGGAAACGGTGAATGGGGAATGTTTGGTCATGATGGAAGCGTTGCTGGTGCTCTTATAATGTATGGAGATAGAGCAGCAACTAATATCAACTTTGATAGTAACGAACTCCGAAATATGTCTAATATTAAACTTAATGATTTAATATACCATAACGGAAACACAGCAGCATGGGCTGGATTTGATGCAACTGATAGATTTAGAATAAATGCTACTAATACCCAAATAAGTAGTTCTTTATTAACTATGAACAATAGTAGGTTATTGTTTGATAATAATGGTCCTGGAGCTGGTAATTATGATATCCAGGTTGGTGCACAAGGAACTGCAAGAGCTATTACAGTGGCTCCTTATGCAACCTTTGGAACAGATTATTCGGGATGGTCTGCAAATATTGGTACTAATACACGACCTAAAATAGGAACAACAAGTAGTGGATTTGAATTAGCTACTGGCTTTTTAACTGGAGGTGCAGCATTAGCTAATTTTGCTTTTAACCAATTAAACTGGTATAGATGGGAAGCTTCTGAATTAACTGGAATGTCTGAGGGGTCGGATTTAACTTTAGGTACACCTAAGTTTTTTGTAAATGCAGATCAAGGTAATCATACTGGTTCATTCAGAGCTCCAATATTCTATGATAGAGATAATACAGGCTTTTATCTAGATCCAGCAAATTCAGGAAATGATGCAACAAGATTTAGAGGTGGCGCTTTATTCGGGCCTAATACTAGTTGGTCTGAATACTTATCAGTGGGTGGTAATGGTAGATGGACAACATCCTATGCAACAGTGTCTAGTACAAATGGTAACTTACACTTAGATGCTAAAAACGGAAACAGCATCTACCTTGCTTGGTATAATACGAGTGCAGTATATGTTGGTGGCGATATAAGAGCTACTGTTTTCTATGATAGAGATAACGTTGCATATTATGGTAACTTTGCTGGTAATAGTGTAATGAATACTGTCGATGTGGCTAGCTTAGATGCTACTGGTAATATTCAAGCTGGAGGTTCAATAATAGGTGGTACATCTTCTTCTAATACAGATGGACAAAATAATCAGCCATTTAAGATCGATGTAGATAGAAGTTCTTATATGATGACAGTTGCTGGTAATACATGGGGATTATTCTGGGCTGGAAATAGTGGAGCAAAATACGGATCAAATCAGGGGGAAGGTGCAGATATATGGGCAAATGCTAGTAACCCCAACGAATTTGCTTTTGTAGGAAGCGATACTACTGGTTGGACAGTTCAAGGGCACACTGGTAGAGTATGGCAAAAGGGCGACCTATATGTTCATAATTATTCAACTGCTGTTTATGATCCCACAACGCAAGGTACAGGAAGAGGAGCAATACATATTGATCCAAATAGTGCTACTGATCATGCCGGTGGTGCTATTACATTTGGTGCTTCAGATACGTCATCTGGTAGAACAGCACAAGCTGGTATCTATATTAGATCAGATGGATCATACGGTACTCGAATGTATCTATCAACTACAGATAGTTATAACACTGGATCTAAGACAGCATTATCAATTCAGCAGAATGGTAATATTGTAGCTGAAAGAGCCTCGATGTATGCAAGTGCATTTTATGATAATAATTCAACTGCATACTTTGTAGATCCAAATAATTCAAGCGTTGCAATGAGTGCAAGATTGAGAAATGGTATTGCATTCGATAGAGAAGGAGATACTGGTGGAGCTGGAGATTTCAGTACATTCCTAGATGCTTCGAATTATCCAGGCGGAGGTTATAGTAGTACCAACCAAAGATATTGGCATAGACTAATGTCCAAAGGTGGAACACATATTGTACTTAATACAGATGGCGGCGGTTCAGCAGCTGAAAATAGCTTTGATCACTTTACAGTTTTCCAAGGCGATATATCTTCAAATAGTAATAGAATCTGGTATTTAACTAACGTTGGTAATATGCATGCAAAAGGAAATATTACTGCTTATCAAACTTCTGGAATGTCAGACATTAGACTAAAGAAAGACATTAAACCATTAGAAGGTTCATTAGAAAAAGTACTAAGTATGCAAGGTGTATCTTTTAAATGGAAAAAAGACGATAAAGAAGCTATTGGTTTTATTGCTCAAGATGTAGAAAAAATAGTACCTGAGATTGTAAGAGAAGTTTCTGATATAGAATCTAATGTTGAGGATAATGTAAAATACAAAACTTTAGATTATGGTAATACTGTAGCATTATTAGTAGAAGCAATAAAAGAACAACAAGGCATTATAAATAGATTAGAGAAAGAAGTAAATGACCTTAAAAATAAATAGGAGTTTGAGTGGCTAAATCCAAAGGTAGACTATTAGCAGAATTACTAGCATCAGATGGTAAGGTAAAAGAAAGCAAAAGTGCATTAGAGATTTCTGGTGGAAAGATTAAAGCGGCTGAATTGCCACAAATTACTAATTCCCAGTTAGAAAATAGCTCAATTACAATTGCAGGCGAAAGTACTGCACTAGGTTCTTCAGTGTCTTTAAACACTGGACACATTACAGAGCATACAGATTACAAATACTATACTGAAGCAAGAGTACGAGCTGCTATTAGTGCGTCTGGCGATTTATCCTATAATTCATCTACAGGTGTTATATCATTTAGTGCAACAGGGTCTCCTGTTGTTAGTGTTAATAGTGAAACTGGTTCAGTTGTACTCGATACGGGTGACATAGCTGAAAACGGAAACCTTTATCATACAACTGCAAGAGCCAGAGCTTCAATAAGCGCAACTGGCAATGCAATAAGTTATAATTCTTCTACAGGTGTTATTACATCTAACTATGAAGAATCGCCAACATTTACTGGCCATGTATCAGTACAAGGAAATTTAAATGTCGGCAATTCAAGTGCAGGCAATCTTATATTTAAGAGACCTAGTGCAAACTATATCTGGGCAGACCAAACAAGTGGATACTTCATATTTGGTACAAATGCTCGAGCAACATCTTATGCAAATAGAGCTATGGCTCTTACTGCAGATAATGATGCAAACTTTGGTAGAGATGTAAATGTAGTTAGACAAGTCTCGGCTCCGATATATTATGATTCAGATAATACAAGTTATTATTTAGACCCCGCAACTAGTTCATTGATCAATAATTTAGATATGCGTGGTACTACAACTATGCTTCCAGCGCATGCATATTCAAATACTCACGATGGAACTAATGTATATTGGCACGTTGGATCGGCTGCAGGAAGCACGAACAAAAAGCTTAATTTAAGAGTTTATCAAAGCGATAACACTAATTATACAACACACAAATTTACAACAACCGGCATCGAAGTAGCCGGTAATCTTACAGCTAGTCAAAACCTTATAGGTGTTAGTGGATTTGTGCAGAATTTGTATATTACATCTAGTGGTACCAGTGCTTTAAACAGAATAGATAATGATGGCAGTTCTCTTTATGTTACCTATGGCGGAGTAACTAATAGAGCTCTTGAAATAAACAACACTTCAGGAGATTCCACCTTTAAACAAGACGTAAAAATATTAACAGATAATTTTATGAATTTTGGTGGAGGTGGAGCTACCATAAAACATGCCAATAATAGTAGAACATACTTTGCTGGTGGCGATATAGAAATTAGTACAAATAGCTTTAGATTATTTAATTTAGCTGGAACTACGGGAATGATTACAGCCACTACTAGTGGAGTTAATTTTTTACAGAATGTTAATGTAGCTGCTGATATGGTTGTTGGATCTGGTGGATTAAATAAAGCAATTAAAGTAAGACACATTAATGGTAAAGATCACGACAGTGACGACATGGCTGGACTGTATTTAAACTATAGTAATAATATGGGTGTTTTTGTTGGTTCGACTAGTGAGTTAGCTGAATTAGATGTATACGGTAGTTATAAAAGTGGTGCACAAACTATTGTTGATTCTAGTAGAAACTTTAGAGCAAATACTCGACTGACCTTTACTTATAATGATCATTACCTTGAAGCTGGAACTGGAACTGTAACATTTAAATCTGATTCTAATGCTTCACTTATTACACTAGGACAAGCTTCTACCTTTAATGGAACCATAAGAGTTAATAGCAATGTAAGTGGCATCGGCGATATAGATTTTGGAAAAGCTATTACTGGCCATAACAGTTCATCTCCTTCAAGAATTACAGCAAGTAGTGCTGGTAATTTATACATAGATTCTACAAATGGTCAGCACATATATCTTGGTTGGTATAACGGATCAAGTGTTGATGTTATATCTGAGATGAATGCAAGGTTTGCTTCATATAAAGATAGAAATGATACTGCATACTACATGAATCCAGCTGGATCATCACTAATAAGAAATACAGAAATTAAAGGTACTACAAGTGACTCTTCAGCTGACGCATTACATATAAGAAACTCAGGTGGAGCAACACAATCATATTTTAGAAATGACGGAACAGTTGTTATTGGTGGAAGTCAATACCTTTATGTCACTGCTGGCGGGGGTGCTTACTTTAGTAACTCAATAAAAGCACGAGGTGGGATATCAAACGACCAAGGTGATTTAACATTAAGCGATACAGTTCAGGTTGCTGGTCCTGTAGTTATACAAGGTAGTGGAAGCCAGGAAAGATACCTTGCCTTTACACTAGATGGTAAAAATTCTGCATTTACTGGTAGTAATAATGCTTTCATATTTAATGGTCAAGGTTCATCAGGAGATTATTTAGCCGGCGCTTTATACTTCCAGTCAAGATCAAACTCTGTAAATAGAGAAATCGGATTTATAACTGGTACAACTCCTGCAAAAAGATTAGTTGTTAATAATTCTGGTATTACAGTTACTGGTACAATTACTGGCGACTTAACAGGTTCTGTGACTGGTACAGTAAGTAGTCTTTCTAATCATACAACACAAAATTTAACAGAACACAGTTCTAATTTATATTATACTGATACAAGAGTAGGATCATATCTTTCAAATAACGGATACGCAACTCAGTCAACTATTGTTTCCGCAATTACTGATTCTGCACCAAGCACATTAGATACACTAAACGAATTAGCAGCAGCCCTTGGAGATGATGCAAACTTTAGTACAACCGTTACAAATAGTATAGCAACTAAACTTCCACTTGCGGGTGGAACCATGACAGGCAATCTTATAATTGCCCATGCTTCATCGCCAACACTTAGATTACAAGATACAACTAATACTGTAAAACTATTACACTATGCTCAAAATAGTAATGCTATATCTGGTACATACAGTAATCATCCATACCTATTATATTCAAATAGCGGACATGTTGCAACTTTAAGTACAAACCAAACAGCAACTTATCATAATATTCTTTACTCAGATGTTAGTATGAGAGCTCCAATATTCTATGATAAAGATAACGCCGCGTATTATATGAACCCAGCTGGTACTTCAGTTATCAATAGTTCAACCTTTGGTGGTTATTTATCTTCAAGTTCATCGACTTCATTCATAAGTCTAGGAAGCTATTTAAAATTATATGCTGCAACTGGTAGTAATACTGGTACTATTTCAATTAATGGTACTTATGATGGAGCTCAAACAGATTCATGGACACCTATTTATTCAGGCGATGCTAATGCTGGTATGTTTATGCTACGTCAATCGTCTGGTGGATCTGGTATTATGCAAGTGTTGCAAAAACAACACGGAACAACATCATCATCTACAGGAAGGAGTACATTTACAAAAACCGCAGAGTTCCACCATGGCGGATATTTCTATGGAAGGAACATAAGATCAGAAGCATTTTATGATGAAAGCAATACAGCTTTTTATGTCGACCCAGTAGGTACATCCAAGCTATATAATACATTATACTTAGGACATACAAATACACAACCTGGTTCTTTAGTAATATACGATACTGGTAATAATGGATTAGAAATTAAAGGTACTGGAGCTAATACTTTCCAATTTGATATGATTGGAACAGGGTCGATTGGAACAATCAATATAAATGACTTTCTTGTTAAAATACCAAGCCAGGTTTCAATAGGAACAACTAATGCGCCAACTAGTGGTTATGGTTTAAGAGTTCAAAGTATACAAATGAATGGGGCAGGAAGTCTCGACTATATTGGTCAGTTACATTTTAATGATAATGTAAGATTTTATCAAGATGGTAATGATCAATATTTAAATTATAAATGGGGTGATACTGGTGCTGGTGGTATCAAATTTGTAGACGGCGATAGTAATTTACAAGGTTATGTCTACGGACACAATGAAAACTTTGGATTATTAGCTCCTGATGGTAGTTGGGCTGTTCAAGCCACGAATGCAAAAACAATGCTTCATCATAGACTTGATACTCCAATATTCTATGATATGGATGATACAACATATTATGTAACTCCAGCATCTACTTCAACAGCGCTAAATGTTGCAGGTAGAGGTTACTTTAGAGATGCTATTCACACTGGCTCAGATAGTAATACGCCAGGTGCAGTATATATTAATGACAACTCAACAACAGCTTATACATTAGGCATTATTGGTACAGGCACAAGAGAATTTGAATTTAGAGGTTCTTCATCTGGTGGTGATTATATATCTAGTTTTACAAATCCAAGTACTGGTGGACACAAAGTAGTAGTACAAGGTAATATAACTCATAATGGTCTAACAATGACATCTGGTAGTGATGTTGATCAGCTATATACAGTAACCGTCTCAGCTCAATTAACTACTTCATGGCAAGATACTGGAATAAACGGTACTGATTTATCAACTGGAACCTACATAGTACAAATATATGTTGACAGCGATGTTCCTAGACGTCATTATCAAGAATTTTATTCCGGTGTTATGAGTTGGACTAATGCCGAGACTAACAGCAACGAAGCTGATGAAATTCCTTTACATAGAGCAGGTCATGCACCAAATGCTGGAAATGTATTTTTAAGAACACTAAGACATCCAAGTGGCGGAGACAGGTTAATGCTACAGATAAGAGGCACAGAAAATTTTACCAGTGCTAGTAATTATATATTTAAATTTAGGAGAATGATATAAAAATGGATTTACTTATAAATAGTAATATGAGATATACAGATAGAGGTTTAAGTAATGACGTTTAGAACCGGCGACGGACATGAAGTAAATAACATATTAGTAATAGATTCTGGTGGGAACATTCAAAGCGTTCCATCTGTTGCTATAAACCAAGCCAAATCTGCTATGGACGCTACTAACCTCAAGCTTGAGGTGAATGGTAATGCTTCCATTAGAGGCGCAAATGCACTTTTCTTTGGCGTTACGACAAATAGCTATAACTCTTGGAAGACTAAGATTTGGAACAACAATACCTCTACGATGTATGTTAATGCACAAGAGTTTAATGTAAACAACGCTGGTTATGGCTCGGCTACATTCTTAAAGGCTAATGCAAGTGGTGTAGATGGTACGACATTTAGAGACCTTGATAGTACTTCATATTATTTAAATCCCGCTAGTAACTCAGTATTAAGTACAGTGGATATTCAAAGGCTTGATGTTAACAACTCAGGGTTTATTTCATTCTATGGTAACGGTTCAGAAGATCACTCAATAGGTTCATACCTCGATGACGATATTAGAATTAACTCTTACGGTGCAATGTATATCAGTCTGGATTCTAATGGTAATAATGATTCTGCAGCAGACTTTAAAATTGTAAAACACGCTGGTGGAAGTAGCGCTTGGGCCGCGACTGACGAATTATTTAAAATTGATGGAGAAACTAATGCAGTTACAATAGGTAATTCACAAGTCGACGCTACAATTAATGCACTAGCATCAATGGTTATTAACATTGATTCTGATAATAATAGTACTGGAGAAAGTTTCTTTGTTAAACACAATGCTAATACTTCCGGCGGAGGAAGTCAACTATTAAGAGTTACTGCAGCTGGCAACACTGAAGCTACGACATCATTAAGAGCTCCAATTTTTTATGATTCAGACAATACAGCATATTATATAAATCCTGGCGATACAACAATAAGTGGCAAGTTTCGTCAAACAGTAATTGTCGGAGATGGAAGTCAGTTAAATAGTAACGATGGTAGTTGGGGTGCAAGATTAAATCTGACAGATAGTGTTCATTCTAAAATAGCGATTGGCCAAGATACCGATTCAATGAAATCCCATTGGTATACTCACTCAGGCCAGGATTCAATTAAGTTCGGTTCAACGACGAATCACGATGTTGAATTCCAAAGACAAAATGTTACAGTATTAGAATTAATGGCTAATGACAGAGTTGGTATAAATATAGGATCTCATGATTATACCGGTCATAGCAATATTGATCAATACATACTTACACTAAATACAGACTATACTGCAGAAGGTCAAAACTTCCATTTTGTAAATCATAACGGTAACTGGCAAGATGGAACATCAGGTGGTGATACCGCATACGGTTTAATGTGGGGCTATCAAAACTTAATCAGGGCAGGTATTCACTATGACCATAGAGGAATAGAAAAATTTGATTTCTATAGTAGTTATGGGGATATAAGATTTAGAACACCTGCAAGTGTAAATGGAAATATAAGTCCTATTGGTTCTGAAACTACAATGCCGGCTAGATTAACAATTGCTGCAGGTGGTTCAGTAACCTCAAGTGTTGATTTAAGAACACCTATTCTTTATGATACTGGAAACACTGGATTTTTTGTAAATCCAGCTGGATCAACAAAACTCGAAGAGCTAAATATACATGGCGGAAATAATCAAGCCACAGATGATGCTACTCTATATGTAAATAAGACAAACAATAACGATTGGTTGATAAAGGCTGAAGGAACATCAAGCGCAACTGAATATGGTATATCAGTAAGAATGCCAGGTACACATTCTATGGCTTATCATGCAACTAACGCAGGTACTGAGTATTATAAAGTTGGAACTGATATGGTACTTCATAATGCAAGTATTAGATCTCCAATTTTCTATGATTCTAACAATACTGCTTATTATTTAGATGCAAGTTCTACAGGAACCTCTCTAAATGTTGCAGGTAACGCAATCATTCCAGGTTATGCAAGTATTGCTGGTGTTGAGTTAAGTTCGGGCGATCATACAAGCTTTAACAATATCACTAATGATGGTTGGGTTACAATTTGTGATTTTGCCGGATCGCGTAAAGCTGATATTATAGAAATATACGAAAATGAAAGTAGTAGGCATAATTATGTAAAACTTGAAGTATCTTGGTCTTATGGTCAGGGTTCAATAAATGTTATCAATGGTGTAAGGCATGGTAATCATACTATGTTGAAAGTTCGTATGTTATACAATTCAGCTGATAGAACTTACGGAACTGGTAAACTTCAGGTTTATATGTACAATTGGTCTACTTCAATGACGCTTAAGCTGAAGCAACTTGGTTTTGGTAGACAGGGGTGGGGTAGAGCAACACTAAAAACTTCGGCTGAAAATGGAACACCAAGTGGTTATACCGAACATGAAGATTCAGTAATGAATATTATTGAAGATCCAAATGGAGCATTTGGATCTACCGGTAGAGTTACAGCCGGCGGAGGAATAGACGTTTATAATGGTTCTCCTATAAAATTCCATACAGCGAGTGGAGATGGAACTTCCACAGAAAGAGGATTTATTGATGCTCAAGAAGGTGGGCATTTAAGAATTGCAACATCAGGCGGAGAAAACATTGTATTCCAGGACGGAGGAGTTGGTGGTACAACTAACTTAACAATACTTGGTTCTGGTGAAATGGTCAAAGAGGCCACTGAAAGATTCACTATTAAATCTCATACAAACAGCTGGGATGGCGGAATGAGATTTTATGCATCAGATAATAGTACTATTTTCCAAATGCATCCAGACACTAATGGTCAGATGTACGTTGATAGAGAATGGAGGTTCCAGAATTCACAAATAAACTATGGTCCTATAAAAAGAGGTAGTCACCACACAGGCCATTTAGAAGGTTCTTATAATAACATTGGTGCAAATGGATCTAAGTCAAATCCAATTTATACAATTGGTTCAAGTTATAATCCAAGCGATGCTGCTTTGGGTAATATGTATGGTATTGGATTCTCAGATAAAGGTGGTTCACCTTCATTTTTCCCTAGCTCTTTTCAAGGCGGGTGGGGAATGTATGTTGCAGCTGACGGTGATGCAAGAGTTTTCCTTGATGGAAGTAATGGACATGGTACTTTTATAGGACAGGTAAGAGCCACAGGATTTTACGATGTTGATAATACTACTTATTACCTAGATCCTGGGGTTGGAACTACTGCATTATATACAAATGGTGCTTGGAAACAGACTTCTACAAACTGGAGCGGAGAAGCACCGGGAAAAATGCAGTATCATGGTAGTAATTGGTATTTACAAGCTACTAATAATTTTATATTTAGAAATGCAAGTGGCGTAAACGTATTAGAAACCGAAAGCAATGGCCGAACAACTTTAACTGAGGATTTACGTTTATCTGCTGGAGCAAATCTTACTCGATTAGCTCATTACAGTGGACACTTAGAAGGTTCTTATAATAACGTTGGAGGTAACGGCAGTAAATCAAACCCAATTTATACGATAGGATCAAGTTATAATCCAGACACCAATGGTACAACATTAGCTAATATGTATGGTATTGGATATACTAACGTAGCAGCTAGTTTTATATCTAGTCCTATTAATGTAGGTGATTGGGGAATGTATGTAGCTGCAGATGGTGATGCAAGAATTTGGCTAGATGGATCTCAAGGGCATGCAGCATTTCTTGGAAATATAAGATCTACAGCCATATATGATCATGCTGATACTTCTTACTACTTTGATGGAAATGATGCTACATGTTCTCTAAAAACTAGAGGAAGCATTAGAATAGGATATGGCGGACATTTAGGTTTAGGTGCTATAGGTATTCCTAAATTGGCGATACCTGGAGATACAGCTGCGTGGTCTGGAAGCGGTACTACTACTGGTCAAGTAGTTATTACTTTACCAGGTACATTAGCTAACTACGATATGATGTATTTTGAGGTTGATGTATATGAGTACAGTGGTAAAAATGCTACTAAGATTATTGTAGGTGGACATAACTGGAACTCAGGTGGTAATGGCAATACAAGTAGTCAAATGTGGCACAATGTTGGTGTTAAGATTATCGGCAATATGGATAAATCTGTATTTTTTGGTTGGAGAAACGATGGAACAAATAATCGAAGAGTTATGGTTATTGGGTCTCCTACTTCAAGTTGGTCTTATGGAACAGTGCGTGTATCAAGTGTATCGGGAGCAACAGACTTTTATTCTGGTTCAATTGATTATACTGCTGATTGGAATGTAACACAAAGTACAAGTTCAAGTTATTATACCAAAAGCCCCACAACAGATTTCAATACTGCAGACTCTGTAATACTAAAAGGTTATGGTGCTGCTCAGCATAATAGATATTACGCAGTCGCTGATATGAGAAGTCCAATTTATTACGACAGTAATAATACGTCTTATTACATAAATCCAGATTCTGGAACCTCATTAAATGTTGCAGGTCATGGAATCTTTGGTGGTGATGTACAGTCAAACAGATATGATGATCAAGGTGGCACTTTCTTATTTAAGACGGGTTCCGGGTCTGGAAGAACAAGACATTTAAATTTAGCAGATACTTCAAATGACCCTGCAGGTGTATCAGATTCTAATAATCCTACAGGAATATCTTGGGGTACAAGAAGCGATAATAACGGTTATTATATGCTGGGTCTTAAAGGCCAGTATAATAATGGATTAAGTACACACTCTAGGCTTGCTGTTGCGTGGCATACCGGTGTAGAAATTGGTGGTAGTCCTACTTATGGTGGTACAAGATTTTTCAATGATTCACCATTCGTAACCACTACTGAAATTATGTCTGTTGGTAAAGGCGACTCTCATGTTCGCGTGATCAATAACCTACATGCTGCAGCTTATTATGATATTAATAGTTCTTCATATTATGTACATCCTGGCGATACAACATCGGCCAATCTATATGGTGATATTAAAGTAGTAGGTAACTATGGACATGGTCTTGTTGGATTATATTCATCTACAAAATATCAGCATGTGTGGTCAATGGGAGCTGCATATAGATCAGCTGCAGATGGTTCAGGGTTTGGAAATATGTATGGTTTAACATACACACATACAAACGTAGGTACTGGTACAAACCAATCTATTTCAGGCCTCTCTCATCAGTTGCAACATAGACATAATGGTACACTTACTGCGGCTATTGGTTCTGGTATTTGGACATCAGGTAACGTTACAGCTTATTCAGATATTGCAGTTAAAAGAAATCTAGAAGTTATACCAGATGCATTAAATAAAGTATGTCAAATAAATGGTTATACCTATGAAAGAACTGATTACGTAAAAGATGAAGAAGATCCTAATGCACCAGATATTCTTAGACAGGCTGGTGTGGTAGCTCAAGAAGTTGAGAAGGTATTACCTGAAGTAGTTTCAGGCGAGGAAGGCAATAAAGCAGTAGCATACGGCAATATGGTTTCAATACTAATTGAAGCTATTAAGGAATTAAAATCGGAAGTTGACGATTTAAAAGAACAACTGAAGAATAAATAGTTATAAATAGATATAGAGGAACTTAATCCTCATGCTAAATTTATTAGGAGAATAGAAAATGGCAATTACATATACTTGGGAAGTTGATTCCCTAAAAACTAAAAAAGAAGGTGACAATGTGGATGCAGTAGTGCAAACATATTGGAAAAAAACTGGAACTGATGGCGACGGTAACGTTGGTTCATTCAGTGGAGCTACTCCATTCACATCTGCGGATGCTGATCCATTTGTAGCATTTGCTGATTTAACAGAAGCTGATGTACTAGGTTGGATACAATCAGTTGTTGTTGATGATTATGAAGTACACGTTAATGGTGTAATTCAAAAGCAAATTGACGCGCTTGTAACCCCAGTTGAAGAAAAAGACCTACCTTGGTCGTAAACTAGGAAAATTTAAATGGCAGTACCAAATTCAAGAGACACATTAATCGATTATTGCTTAAGGGCATTAGGCCATCCAGTGATTGAAATTAATGTCGACGACGATCAGGTATCAGATAGGGTTGATGAAGCTTTACAGTTTTATCAACACTATCATTCAGATGCCATAGAAAAAGTTTTTCTAAAACACCAGATAACGCAAACTGATATCGATAATGGCTATATAACTCTTAATAGTTTAGTTACTGAAGTGGTAAGAGTTTTACCTATTAGAGATACATTTAGTTCAAACAATTTATTTGATATAAAATACCAAATGCATTTGAATGATATGTTTAGTTTAGGATATATGGGGTCATTGTTAGAATATTCAATGGCTCAAGAATATCTTTCTACTCTAGACATTTTAATAGACTCAGATAGTAAGTTTGCGCAATTTGATAAACACCGTAATAGATTAGAGATACACATGAAGTGGTCAGAGGAAGTAGCAGTAGGCGACTATTTAGTAGTTGAAGCTTACAGAATTATAGATCCTGAAACTTTTAATGAAGTTTACAATGACTATTACTTAAAAAAATACTTAACTGCTTTAATGAAAAGACAGTGGGGTGCTAATCTTTTAAAATTCGAAGGTATGCAAATGCCAGGTGGAGTAACATTCAATGGTCGACAATTATTTGATGATGCTAATGAAGAGATTCTAAGATTAGAAGAAGAAGTCAGGCTTAATTGGGAAGAACCAGTCGATTTTTACACAGGATAAAAAATGCCTAGGAATGTTTATTTTTCACAGGCAGTAAGATCCGAACAAAACTTATACGAAGATCTTATTGTTGAATCATTAAAAATATATGGACAAGATGTCTATTATATTCCTAGGACTTTAGTAAATAGAGATTCAATACTAAACGAAGATCCTTCATCTAAATTTGATGATGCTTATTTAATGGAAGCGTATATTGAAAATGTTGATGGATTTGAAGGAACTGGAGATTTATATTCTAAATTTGGATTGGAAATAAGAGATGAAGCAACATTTATTATTTCTAGGAAAAGTTGGAACTATGCTGTAGGTTTACACGAAAATAAAGCCAAGCCTAGCGAAGGTGATTTGTTATTCCTACCTATGACAAATTCATTCTTTGAAATATCTTTTGTTGAACATGAATCGCCATTCTTTCAACTATCTAATTTACCAGTTTATAAGCTTACTTGTAGCCTATTTGAATATGGCGATGAAGATTTTGAAACTGGAATAGGTGAAATTGATGATAAGACTGGAGCTCAGGCTTATCAATTAGGTATGGACGTTACTGTTACTGGAGGCAATCACTTTGAACACTCAGAGATTGTAACTCAAGAATTGGTTCCAGCTTCTGGCGGAACTGCAGCAATAAAAATATTTGGCGAAGTTCAAACTATTACTAAAACATCTGATTTAGCTGCAACAATATCAGTTTCTAACATAGGCGTTAGCGGTTCAGAAACATATAGGCAGTTTATAGCTTCAGCAACTAAACCTTTAGTTGGTGGTACAAGTAATAACTCATGTGTAATTACTAAAGTGTATGACATCGGAGATAATTCTGAAAATGTTATGCCAGAAGATGATGCTGCACAAAACGTTGTCTTTGAAACTTTAGGTGATAACTTTATAGACTTTACGGAATCAAATCCGTTTGGTGATCCATCGGAGACTTACTAATGTTTGGCGGACACTTTTATCATGCAACAATGAGGAAATCAGTTGCTGTATTTGGAACACTATTTAATAATTTAAATGTAGTTAGAAAAGACGGGAGTGGCGGAATACTAAGCCAACTTAAAGTTCCATTAGCTTACGGACCAAAACAAAAATTCCTAGCTAGGTTGGATCAATCTACAGGATTCGATGCATCAGTTGCAATAAAATTACCTAGGATGGCATTTGAAATTACAAGCTTAGAATTAGATAATACCCAAAAGGGGATTAAGCTTAATAAAATAGTAGAAAATCATGGAAGTGATATTACTAAAAGAAAGACAATAAAAAATTATACATCATATAATATTGGAATGTCGTTATATATAATGACTAAGAACCAAGATGATGGACTGCAAATTGTAGAACAAATATTGCCGTACTTTCAACCAGAATACACTGTGTCTATAACTCCAGTTGATAATTTTATACATAAACAAGATGTACCAGTTATATTAGATAGTGTAACTATAGATGATAGTTATGAAGGAGACTTTACAGAACGTAGAGTTCTTATATATCAATTGGATTTTACAATGAAAATGAAGTTTTACGGACCTACTGCTGATGTCGGTCTCATTAGAGAAGTAAATATAGATTTTGAAAAATTTGGAACTACAAACATTATGGAGGAGATGGACTTTACTGTTGGTAACACAGATACTGCAGATAACTTTACGGTAACTACGACAATAGATAATAATCCATTAGTAGATTAATGACAGATAAATTGAATAAAATGAAAACCTCACTGACTAAAAATTTGCCAGTGAAAGACAATCCAAAACATATTATATCTAAAGATATAAAAGATGATTATGAATTTTCTCGTGAAACGTATAAAAATCTTATAAAAATAGGATCTAAATCACTAGATGCTTTAGCTGAACTTGCTAGAGAGTCTGAACATCCCAGAGCATTTGAGGTATTATCTAAATCTATAAAAGACATTGGAGACACTACAGAAAAACTAATGGCACTTCAGAAAGCTAATAAAGAATTAACTGCTGAAGAAAGAGAAGAAGTTAAGAAATTAACTCAAAATAATGTCTTTATTGGTAGCACTACCGATTTACAAAGATTATTATTAGATAAAGATAAAGATAGAATCATAAATGCAGAAGATCAAGAATAGCGAATTTGGTTACTTAGGAAATCCCTCAGTAAAGAGAGATGGCGTTGAGTCTGAGTTTACTAAAGAGGAAGTAGTAGAATATCGAAAATGTATGCAAGATCCTGCATATTTTGCTAAAAAGTATATAAAAATTATCTCATTAGATGAAGGTTTAGTACCATTTAACCTGTATGATTATCAAGAAAAAATGTTTAAAAACTTTTGTGACAATAGGTTTAATATAGTATTAGCATGTAGACAAAGTGGTAAATCAATAGCATCAGTAGTATTTTTATTATGGTATGCTATA